>Ga0115011_10003704_pt1 | contig 10391 bp, 3 predicted proteins | sample TroAtlMetagenome_2_FD_88705 | JGI IMG/M metagenome (GOLD analysis project Ga0115011, IMG submission 88705) | Marine eukaryotic phytoplankton communities from Atlantic Ocean - Tropical Atlantic ANT8 Metagenome | ecosystem: Environmental > Aquatic > Marine > Oceanic | place: Tropical Atlantic...
GTTAGTGGAAAACTCATCTGAATTTGATAACTGGCTCAATGAGGTAGTCTTTGATTTAGATAACTTTCGCAGCGACCCAAAAAGACCAGTGCCTAAAAAGACTGGAGGAGATGTTCCTAAATCTTGATTCTGGGATGACTGCAGAAAAGTATTTTGAAATGCAGGAACAAATGGGGCAGCCCATTGAAGAAGATAAGATTCCTCCAAGTATGGAGGATATGCCCGAAATTGTAATAGATGCTATGTCTATTTTTAACAGGCTTGGGGATAGAGTTTACCCTGAAATTGGATATGTAGGAAAAGACTATACAAATCTTAAACTATATATGGAGGTCTATGGAATAGAAGAAAATGATAAAGATTTTCTTTTAGATATTATTGAATGGTTAGATACCAGAGCTATCAAGAAAGCCGCAGATACATTAAAGCGGGAATATGATAGAATGAAGAGAAAGAGATAGTGGCAAATAGTATTACATTTAAGGTTAAGGTCGAAAAAGACGGTAACTTAAAAGTAGTTGCTAAAGAAGCTGATGCAGCTGCTAAATCTACTGATAATCTTGGTAAGTCCACCGACAGTTTAAATAGAACTCGAGATAAGACTCACAAAAGAGAGAAGTCTTTACATCAAAGTGGACTTTCGGGTGCAAAAGCCTTCTCCAAACAAGCACAAACTATTAATGGAGGAAGCTCTAGTCTTGTTGGTGCTTATGCAGTTCTTGCTGCTAATATCTTTGCTTTAACTGCAGCCTTTGGCGCTTTACAACGTGCTGCACAAGTACAACAACTAGAAGCAGGTCTTGAAGCCATGGGTAGAGCTTCTGGAACAGCTCTAAAAACAATATCTAACGACTTACGAGAAGCCACTGGGCACGCATTAAATCTAGAGGATGCTATGCGTGCAACAGCACTTGCAACGAGTGCTGGTTTTGATTCTTCCAGTATCCAAAGATTAGGTGATGTAGCCAGAAAGGCAAGTATTGCCCTTGGACGAGATACTGCAGACTCCCTTAACCGTCTTACAAAAGGTGCAATCAAGCTAGAGCCAGAATTACTGGACGAATTAGGTATTATGGTTCGTTTGGATGAAGCTACTGAAAAATATGCGACCGCTCTTGGTAAGAACGCAAATCAATTAACTACTTTTGAAAGACGGCAAGCATTTATGAACGCTGTACTTGAAGAGGGAGAGAAAAAGTTTGCTGCAATGGGGGATGTCGATACTAACCCCTTTGATAGGCTTTCTGCAACTTTTAATGACCTAACAAAAACTTTATTAAATATGTTTAATAATGTTCTTATACCTCTTGTAGGTGTATTTGCTAATTCCCAAGCGGCTATGCTTGGTGCAATGATACTATTTGGAAAAACTATTGCGACTTCTATGATTCCGGGATTGTCAAATTTAGGGCAAAAGTATGCGGAGGCAAAACATGCTGCAGCCGCACATAGTTTAGAACAATTAAAAAGTTTAAAGAATATAGAAGGCGGTGGTGCAAAACTTAAGAAACTAGCAAAAGCCTATGATCCTGCAATACATGGACAAGATGGCCTAAATCAAATGATGAGAACTGCTCAAAATTCTTATGCAGTTAATGAGAGACAATTAGATGCTCTTATAGCAAAAGAAGGAGAGCATACCGATGCAGTAAGAAACAAACGAGCCACACTACAAGCTTCTGGAGATGCAATCGATGTATTAACTCAATACCAAGATGATTTTAATGCGTCTAGTACAGAAGAAATAAAAACAAATGCGCTCGCATCAGCAGCATCAGGCAATTATAAAGATGCCTTAAGCTCCTTAGGAGATGCTAAGGTACGAATGACTGCTGAAAGTAAGGTGAGTGCTGCTGGTCTTGGGTTCTGGGGTAGAACGGCAGCATGGACAGGTCTACAAGCAGGAAAATTAGCACTCAATATAAAAGTTTTAGGTACGGCATTTTTAACCGCTATTCCCATTATTGGTCAAATCATTGCAGTTTTAGGAATTGTTTGGTCACTTATTAAAAAAGTGTACGAAATGATGAAAAGTGATGCACAGAAAAAATTTGAAGAAGATTCTGAAAGAGTAGCCAGTGCAAACGAAGAGCTTGCAGGAACTTTTGAAGATGTAGCTAATCGAGGTACTGATGCTGAAGGAACTATAACAAGTTTATCCCAAGAATATGTTGCTATGGATAATGCTCTGTCAACTATGGCCAAAAACCTAGAAAATACAGAAGCCAAAACAGGCGCATGGCATGCTGTAATGGCTATGTTTAATAGTGACTTACGACCTTTTAGAAATTCTCTCGAGACTTTACTAGAAAGTGGTCAAGCTACCACTGAACAAATGGTAAAAATTGCTGAAGAAGCAGGTGCAAACAAAGGTATAATTAATCAAATTAAGCGAACTGGAAGCTTAAATAATGTTAATGAGGAGTTGGCAAAGACTATTTCGGATAAACTAATTCCTGAATTACAAAAAGTTCCTGCAGTTGGTGCTAACTTAGTAAAAACTTTTGAAAGTTCAAAAGATGCTGTAGATAAATTTGTTTCCAAAAACAAGTTAAAAAGTGGGGTAGATGATATACTTACATCCTTCACAGATTTAGACAATGCTATGGCGATGCTGGACAAAGACGGAAACGCCTTAGAAGGAGCTCTGTCGCCCAAAGCCTTTCTAGAAGTTTTTAAGAAGGATGCTAGTCAGGGATTGAAAGATATTATTGATTATGAGGGATTAGTCAAAGAAGCAGGCGGAAAAGAAGGGAAATTAGTTGAGTTAATAAAAGCGAAGACGAAAGCAAGAAAGGATGACTTAAAAACAATTCAAACCTCTGAAAAGTTCAGCAAACAAAAAGTTAAAACAGCAAAATCTGAACTAGCAGTATTAAAGCTAACCCAATATGAAGCAGATAATTATAAAAACGTATTAGCGCAACAAAAGATTATTGGGGACGAAAAAGTTCAAAATATGCAAAATGAAGTGGATCAATTCAAAATAGCTAATGCCGCTCAACTCGAAGATCAAGATATAAAAGATCATATTCTTAGATTAGAGAAGGAGATAGCAAACGAAAAAGCCCTACAAACACATCAGCAAAATGATACTTTAGAGAAGGAAAAAGAAACACTAGCAATACTACAGTTTAAAATGCAAGCAACTAGGGCAATTGCTGATGGCGCACAAAAAATACTTGATTTAACTAATCGTCAACTGGATGCAGAAGAAACTGTAGCTATGAATGCGGCTCGTTCAGCAAATAGGAAAGACGTATCTAGAGGATATCAAGGCGAACTCTCTAAGGCACAAGAATTTGCAATAAGATTTCAAGATAAAGATGAGGATGATCCTGAAAAGAGAACTAATTATGATAAGAGAAAAGATGCTATAGCAGAAGAATTTCGTATTAAAAAATTAATTGCTGCAGCAGAATGGAAGATTTTAACTCAGCGTATGCGCGTCTTACAAGAAGAAATGCGGTCAAAGAAAGAAGGTTTTGAAGGCAGTAAGGCGGATGATAACTTAAGTACTTTAATTACTAATCTCGAGGCTAGTGAGTCTCAGGTTTTAGCAACTATAGACGCAGAAAGAATAGCTGCAATTAGTAATATAGAGGCAGCCAGAGAAGAAGCATTAGAAGCGTTACGTCAAGAAGTTAAAAATCCTTCCGGTTCGACTACACAAGAGAAGATAAAAAATAGAAATGAAGCGCAAACAATTATAGATAAAGAGTTGGAAGAAGGAACCGATGCTAATACAGAAACAGGTTCTACAGGTACTAAGTCGCAAGCTGATACTCCTTTAAGTGAAAAGGTAAAAAGTTTACAAGCAATAACAGGCCCTTTAATGGAAGACTTGAAAAAGTTAGGTCCAGAAGGTGAACTTGTAGCTGCCGTTTCTGGTGGCGCAATGGCTATAACTGGTGCCTGGGCTGGGGTTGCTGAAACTTTCGATAGTGGTGCAGGAGCCATGGAAAAAGGCGCAGCTGTCGCGAGTGCGATAGGGGCTACTATAAGTCAGGTTTCTCAAATCATGGCAGCATCCTCGAAAGCAAAAATAGCAGGAATTGATAAAGAGATAGCAGCAGAAAAGAAACGAGATGGGAAATCAAAGGAAAGCCTTGCAAAAATTAAACAGCTAGAGAAGAAGAAAGAGGCAGAGAAAAAGAAAGCATTTGAACGACAGAAGAAAATGCAAATGGCACAGATAGTTATTAATACTGCTGCTGCTATTATGGAGGCAGCTCCAAATTGGCCTATGATGATTGCACTGGCTGTAATGGGTGCTGCACAATTAGCAATCGCTTCCGGTGCGTCATATCAAGGAGCAGGAGGATCATCCTCATCCGTCTCGCAACCCTCTGCTATCTCAGTAGGAAAGAGAAGAACAGGAGTCGATCTTTCAAAATCTAAAGGAGCCTCTGGAGAGTTAGATTATTTCCGTGGTGCACAAGGAGTAGGCGGACCAGAAAATTTCCGTGGCGCTTTCTATGGAAAACGACATAGAGCAATGGGTGGAAATGCTGGGTATGTGGTCGGAGAGCAAGGACCTGAATTATTTATGCCTGATAGACCGGGAACTATTGTACCTGCAGACGATACTGCAGCAATGGCAAATGCAGCTGGTAATGTAACCTTTAATATAAATACAGTTGATGCTACCGGTGTTGAAGACTTACTAATCGAGCAACAAGGAAATATAATAGGAATGTTAAGAAATGCAGCAAATTCATATGGAGAAGAGTTCATGGAAGATGTAGATGAAACCACCTATACTTCTCCAGTTGCTAGGAGAGCGTAATGGCTTATAGTTTAGCAAATCAACTACCAGACCCCAACTATAAGAGAGGTTGGTGGGGAGCAGCAGCAGACTCAGGAGATGTAGGTCCGGGCTTTGCTTCTGTAAAACTGGTAAACGATCATAAAATGATGTTAAGTAGAACAAATGCTCAACGTGTAATTGCTAGAGCAGTTGCTGGACAGAAATGGAAAATTAATATTAATTACAATCCAATGACTCGTGCAGAGTTTGAACCGGTATATAGTTTTTTACTACAACAAAAGGGGCCTCTTACACCCTTCTTTGTTTCTCTACCGCAGTATAGGACTCCTCAAAATACTGATTGGAATACGGTTGTAACTTCCACTTATAATCATGATGGAGACGATGGAACAACCGCAGAATTAAACACGTATCTTATACAAACAGTTCAAGCTTCAACAGCAGGAAGTTCTACTCTTACATTACATATTGAAAAGAATACGTCGGGCACTAATAATGCAGCCGAGTATGATCCTGCTACTGGGGGAACAAATTTACCTGCTCCTGGCGATATGATTAATATTTCTGGACAAAATAAAGCTCATCTTATTACTATGGTAGAAACAGATACTGCCAATAGTGATAATACAATAACTAATACAAACTACTCTGGAATTTATACTAGAGTTATTCGATTAACTGTATCTCCTGCTTTAACTGCTGCAGTCGCTGATAATACGGCAATAACTTTTTCACAACCTTTAGTTAAAGTAATAATGCCCCAGCCAATACAAGAGTATTCTTTGAATACTGATAATCTATACTCCTTTAATCTCAAACTAGAAGAACATATATGAGTACTACTCGTCAATTAAGTGCAGCTTTAACAACTTCTTTAAAAAACGAGGAGCCGTTTTTATATGCTCATCTGATAAAATTTGAACGTGCGTTAAAAACTCAAAGTGGAAAACCTTCTGAAACTGCAACTGATTATGCATATATTACAGATGGTTCCTTTGATATAGAGTTTAATGATGGAAGCACAGATGTAGAAGGAAATAATAATGGTACTCAGGTATATGTTGCTAATCGTTTAAAAAAGGTTAGTAATATTGGTGAAACTACAGAAGCAAAAGCAAGTAATCTTAGTATAAATATTGCAGCAGAAGCCTTAAATACTGAAACATTACCCCAGCAACAATTAACTTGGTCTACTTCTACAGGAACCACAACTAGTATTTCTACTCCTGACGCGGATGACTTTATGGAGTTAGGGTTCTCCGTGGGTGATAAAATAACAGTAAAAAGAGCGTACACAGACCCAGGAAATCAAAACTACACTGAAGCAACCGATGCAGAAGCAACAGGCGATAATAACCATCGACAAGAAGCTGTAATTACTTCTTTTTCGGCTGATAATAAAACAATTAACTGTAGCCTTATTTCCGTCACTTCTACGGGTAAAAAAGATGATGGTACAGCTAATAATGCTTTAACAGGAGTAACGAATTCAAAGCTATATATTTTAGAATTATCTACAGATGAAGTTGCTGCAATGTTCTATGAAGAAAATGAGCCTCAAACATTTAGCTCAACTTCAGATAGTACAAATACTCGTTATGCTGGCTATATAAATAGAGAAGTCTTTATTTATAAAGTACATATAAATCCTGATACAGGAGCTCATATAGGTACTCCTTATTTAATCTTTAAAGGAATAATCTCAAAAGCAAAAGCAACAGAAGATCCTAATAAAAATTCAACTATTACTTGGAGTTTAACCAGCCATTGGGGAGACTGGGTAAAAATTGGGGGACGAATAACTGCAGACTCTCATCACAGAGGAATTGGCTCTGGAGGGCAACCCGATCCAGAAGCCCTACATAGAGAGGCTTATGCTAGTGATTTAGGGTTTATGCACTCTGAAACTTCAATAAACATTATTGCTATTTATCAAGTAATGGAAACTCGTTATAAGATGAAAAGCTCTGGTTTATTTGGTATGAAAAAGAAGATGAAAGAATACCAAGTAGAAGTAGATAGAGATGTAGACCTACGTTTTAATCTATCCGCAAAACATTTACCTATTGTTTATGGAGTACAGAGAACAGATAGTATACCCGTATTTGTAGATTCTTTAGCAAATGATGCCGCAACAATATATGTTGTCTATGCAATTTGTGAGGGTGAGATTAGTGGAATATACGATATGTATATTGATGATCAATCTCGAATTTGTATAGATAAGAATGATTCTGACACACGTGGTACTCAAAACACTGATAAAACTATTGATGTTGTTTGTGAAGGTCGAATGGACAGAGGAGATACTCTTAGTTCACAGCCTTCGGTAGTTGCAGGTACTGGTCAATATGGCCTCATGGGAGGAATGGGCGGCTGGGGTTATTCTAGTGGGTTTGGTGGTATAGGCGGAGCGGCATGGATGTACTACAATAGAAACCGTGGTGCAAGCTATGCAGGTACTAACTCCGAAACAGGAATTACTCACGAAAAACAAACCACTTTTAAATATCCAATAGGAGCACGAGCTGTTTTTCATGCCGGACGGGATGATCAACGAGCAGATGATACTTTAGTTGGTATTGCTCAAAATGGTAATTTTAAACTTCAAGCAGATTTTGAAAAAGATAAAACATATTGGAGTTCTCAACACAGACTTTTAGATACTGCTTATTTAATGGTAGAGTATACTGTTGCTGAGGGTGATATTACTATTCCTCAAATTGATTTCGTTGTTAGAGGGCGGGAAATAGAACAGTATAATTATGATTATTCATATGAAAGTATTCCTCAAGCACATAGTAATTTGGCGGGTTCATTTAGTTATGTTGAGGCAACCCAACGAGCGAATTTCAATGTAGGCGATAAAGTAGATTGTTATAAATATACGGGTAGTCTACCTTATGTTGCTATGGCTCAAAATCTTACTATTATGGATAAGTATGAGTATAAGAATGGCAGAGAGGAATCAATCTGGAAGTTTAGACTCTCTGGTAATCCTCTTGTTGATGCAAGTGGCACAACTCATACCGTAACAAATTTTGTAATGGTACCGGATGGTAATGGTGTTGCTAATTCTGCGCAGAAGTATCATTTCCAAACTTGGGATTATGCTAGCCATACTGGAACAGTACCAACAACCTTATCCGAGCAAATAAATACCAATGCAGGGGATACTAGTACTGGAACCGTTTCTGATAATTCATCTTCAGGAATAGATATAAAAGTATCCCAACAAATTATAAAAAATATATTAGCATGGCTGGAGACTAATAATGGCGCCCTAGTGTCCTTTTTTAATTCGGGATACGATGCTAATAGTGTAGTTGCAGGATTACTAAACTATTGGCAAGCACAGTATGACACCTCAACTGAAAAAGTAGAAGGTCTTGGAAATACTACTAATGAAAAGGAAGAATTAACTACTTTCTTTATTGCCAATGCTATTAAATTAGCAAGTAGTGCTAGTGATGTAGATGATTTTTACAAAGGCCAGTTAATAGAAGTGACACGAAAACATGCGGATGGAACACTTACAAAAAGTAAAAAACGCATAATAGGATATAAAGGTAGTGATAGAGTTGCCCAAGTAGGGGACCTTTCACCTGCAGCAGAAAGTGAAACCACGCCAGGTACTTACACTTGTGCATTTGCAAATAATCAAAAAACAATAGTTTTAAATTCTACTTCAGGATTACAAGTAGGAGATGCAATAGCATACTCACAAAGTCAAACTTTATCAATACCTGAAGGTACTGTAATATTATCAATCAATTCCGGAGCTAAATCAGTAACTCTTAATAATAATGTTAGTGTAGCTTGGAATCAATCATCAGGTGCTGGTACAACAATTCCATTTGTTCGTTCAGGTGCGGTAAATAATAGTAAAATGGAAACTCCGGGAAGGTTTGATTTCGTTCCTTTAGCTGGAGACACTTATGAAATTCTGGGTCATGGAGATGGAAAAGTTTCTATTAACCCTGCAGTACAATTATTAGACTACTTAACTAATGATAGATTTGGAAGAGGCCTTGATCGAGATAAGGATATTGATTTAGATTCCTTTAAGCAAGCAGCTCGTCTATGTGATACTCGTTCAGATGTTACATTGTTTGTTATGGCTACTGGGACTACTATTGCTAAAGATGATGTTTATAAATATGCTCACTCTAATAATCTCTTCTGGCAGGGTACAGTAAAAGAAACTCCAGTTACACGAAGTTTCGGAGGTACTAGTTATTTAGAAGTTACTTTCACAGATTGCATTGGAAAACTATCAACAAAATGGGAAGACTGGAAAGATTTTAAAGCGGGTCAACTTGTCTGGAGACGACATACTTCAAATAATGGATTAGTTGCAATATCCAGAGTACATAGGCCAACTTCAGACGGTTACTACAGTACTTTAAGTACTACTCAAGATGTTGTAACTGTAGGACTTAATCTTACAAAAGTATCTGGATCTGGCTCAGCTAGTCCAGCATTATGGATTCCTACAACTGGTGCGGATAATTCAACACAATGTTCTTGGGACGGCAACCCTCTTGTTAAAAAATGGGATAGTGTAGCTCCAAGTAAAAGCGGTTATTCTTTATATGACTCTGATGATGTTAAGTATTGGAGGTATATGGGGTGGCAAAATCAAACTCAAAGTGAAGTAACGCGTCACCAAGCAAATTCTTTAATTAGATCAGAAAATCCTATATTTGATAATGTTAATTCTTTACTTGAACATTTTAATGGAATCCTACGATATAATGATGGTAAGTATGAATTAGATGTTGAAAGTACAGTCACCTCCTATGAAACTGACGATCCTAGAACTATTGATGAAAGTGATATAATTGGAGCAATTAGTATAGAAGATAGTGGGCTAAAAGGAAGTGCAAACGCTGTTGATGTAGCTATACCTGATCCCGCTATTAGATTTGATAAAAGAAGTGTAACTTTCTTTGATTCCAATTATTTAAAACAAGACAGGGGTATTAGAAAGAAGAAAAGTATAAAAAGCCCTTTAATTACTAATTACTATAATGCAAGATTAAATGCAGAACAGTATTTAGTACAGTCTCGTGCCAATAAAAAAGTAAACTTCAAAATAGGCCCAAAAGGCATACTTTTATTGCCCGGTACTATAATTCGTTTAACTTATCCGAGGTTTGGATGGAAGCATAAGTATTTTAGAATAAGTAACTTAAATTTTTCTGCTGATTGTTTAACACAAGTTACTGCAATAGAACATGATGATAATTCTTATATTGTTGCAGGAAAAAATAAGAATGTTTATAGTCAAGGAGATGACTCTGGTAGTGCTGGCCAAGGGGTAGATGTTCCTGCTCCGCATGCCCCTCTTCATTTGGCAGCCACAACAAATAAGTCGGGTCAAATTGATTTATCATGGGTAAATTCCGCTCAGTATGGGGCAGGAGTTGCAGGAAGTGCTGGAGTTACAACTTGGGGCACAGAAATTGCATATAATACAACTAATAGCTTAACGACAGGAGCTTTATTAACTTTTCCAGTATTTAGAGGGGATACTACTTCTCATGTACATCAATTAACAGATAAAAGTACTACTACAACTTTCTATTATTGGATTCGCCATTTAAAAACAGTAACA
>Ga0115011_10003705_pt1 | contig 10390 bp, 15 predicted proteins | sample TroAtlMetagenome_2_FD_88705 | JGI IMG/M metagenome (GOLD analysis project Ga0115011, IMG submission 88705) | Marine eukaryotic phytoplankton communities from Atlantic Ocean - Tropical Atlantic ANT8 Metagenome | ecosystem: Environmental > Aquatic > Marine > Oceanic | place: Tropical Atlantic...
CAGAGCAGAATATCATGCTTGCAAACACGGGACGACCCCTCCTGATGTTAAGGGAAAGACTGTAGTCATATTAGACTTTGCCTTTAATAACCCAACTACGAAGAAAATGATCGAAGATGCTGAAGGTCTTCTTGTAATTGATCACCATAAGTCTGCTATGGTCGAACTTCATGATATATCAAACACACATTTCGATATGACGAAATCTGGTGCAATACTGTCTTGGGAATTTTTCCACCCCGGCAAAGAGCCACCAAAGTTTGTGAGGTATATTCAAGATAGAGATTTGTGGACCTGGGAACTTGAGTATTCTAAAGAATTCAGTGCTGCCTTTGACATGGTGCCGTTTGAATTTGAAGAATTTGAAAAGTTTGAGGATGACTCTGTATTCGATGATGCATGTAAGCGCGGTAGCTACATTCTCGCATACTCAAAAACTGTTGTCAAAAAAGTTTGTGAAAAAGCACAGCTTAGAAGGCTCGATGACAAGGAAGTACTTGTTGTTAATGCTTCACATTGGATGTCCGAAATTGGAACAAGATTAGCACCTGACTGTGACTTCGCAATGATATGGTACTGGGATCACGACGCAAAAGAGACAAAAGTCAGCCTCCGAGCTTTTCACGATACCGTTGACGTTTCTGAAATTGCTAAGAAGTTCGGCGGCGGAGGCCACAAGAAGGCTGCAGGATTTCAACTTCCGAAAAATCGCCATGTTGAAGATATTTTTGACAAACCCAAGAGAAGATCAAGAAAAAAGCCTGCAAGCTCAAAAACCACAACTTAAACATAGAGAGAGTAATGAAACCTAGGCCATCATGGGACGAAATTTGGATCGATGTTGCAAAAAAAATTTCCGAGAGGTCTATTGACAATAGACTTCAAGTAGGGGCTGTTGTAGTTACAGATGATAATACGCAAGTTCTCTCTGTCGGATATAACGGAAACTATTCGGGCGGGCCAAACAATGTCGAGTCTAATTCCCCGGGGTGTTCGGGATTAATACACGCAGAAATAAACGCGCTACTCAAACTTGATTATAATAATCCAAAGCAAAAAAAAATGTATGTCACGCACTTTCCATGCAGAATGTGTGCTAAAGCTATAGTGAATGCTGGGATAAAATGTGTTATATATGAACAAGAGTATAGAGATATGAGTTCTATGGACATATTTAGAGATGCGGATATTAGTGTGAGTAAAGTATGATGAAAAAAAATATATTAACGCCTCATGAAATAGTTGAGTATGCCATAAGAATAGATCAGATTGGGATGACTCTTAATGAGGGTCTTTTACTTGAGAAGATCGATGCTGATGCAGCTTTAAATTTGTCAAAGTCAAATGACAAGCTTTTAGAAATGTTAGCTGAGCTCGAGAATGCCTTCGCCGGAAAAATCAAGTCCGTCGATGATGAAATTGGCAAACTAAAGACAGGAGCTCAAAAATCTGTTGACTTACTTAAGAAATTATCATCTGCATCTGGGAAAGGTGGTATAAGCTCAGAAAAAATTCTATCAAAAATAAAATCATTCTTTAGGGGTTCGGATGATCCTAAAGCTACTTTAAACGCTGTTTTATTGTTACAGTCTCGGGCACAGGAGCTTGTCGAGATTTTAAAATACGCAATGCCCAAAATAATAGAAAAGATTGAAGCTGCCAAGATAGACAAAAAATCAACTGATAAATTATGGGCAGCTTTACAAATAGACAAGGACTCTGAGCTCAACGGAGCACTTAAAGATCTTCTTACACAATCCAGGCCCGGTATTTTTAAGTCCGTAGGAAATTTTTTCAAGAGTCTGAATGTCAACAAAGATATCATTAATGATGACGAAAAAGTTGACTATGATAAAATTGCTGCAGAAATGTCTGAGTTATCTGTTGCTGATTTTGTATCTATTGCTGAAGGAACAGCATCTATAAAGACTGACGGCGGAGAAGATGTAAAAGATTCTGTCAAAGACTTTGAAGATGCCATCAAATCAGATGAAGAAGGCGAAGAAGGCGCAGAAGGCGAAGAAGGCGAAGAGGATGCAGAAGATCCGAATGCAGAACAAGTTAAAGATGCGGTTCAGGATGCCGAAAAGTCAAAAGGGTCTCCTAAAGATGCAGTAGCTGGAGCACTTGAAGGATGGTATGATGCACTTTCACCGACCAGCCAAAAGCAGATAAAGGTAAAAAATCGGCTAGGAACTCTAAGAGATGCTATATTTGGCGGCGTAGATGATTCTATCGAAGCGCTTACAAAATCAGTCGAAGATGCAATTAAGAAATGGCGATCTGAAAACGAAGACTCTCTTCTTAAGTCTAAGCGTTTCGCCAAAAAAGATTTTGATGCCTTGCAGAATCTCGTTCCCGGGCTAGTTGCTAGCATCGCCAAAAAGACAAATGAGTCCAAGCACGGCCTAGTTGACGAAGATGTCAGAAAAATTGTTTTTCACATTCTAGACAAGAGGGCTGCTAAAAAATCAGGAATTCTCAATGAAGAATCTAGATGGATGCTTATGGCAGGATTACGCGGAGACTCAAATTGATAAAAAAACTAGTTCAGATTAGTAGGCTGCTAAGAGAAATAAGTGAAGCAGATCTTAGAGATGCTCAAGGTAAAGTGGTTATTGAGCCCGGATTAAAAGTTAGACATAAAAAATCGGGTTTAGAGTATTCAGTCCAGGATGTCAAAGATCAAGATGGTAAAGCAAAAATAGTTCTAGCAGTTCCTGAAGCACCGCGTGTAGAGCCAACAAAGACTCTGCCCAATATTGTAACAGAAAAAGACTCGGGAAATCAGCTTGATAAAATAATTGACAAGCTTGATAACAGCCAGGAAACTATATTCGTCATTGACGAAAAAGAGTTTGAAAAAGATTACGAGGTAAAGTAATGTCCCTAATAGACGAAGCAGTGATGAAATCATTAAAGAAAAACTTAGGCTCTCTTAATGAGAACTACGACGTTCGATCAAAACCTTTTGAGTTAACTACAGACTTACTATCAGCCAAAGCAAAGGCCGTTATAAAGACAATTTATGAAAAGTCAGTTGCAGATTTAAATGAAGTTAGTACGCTCATCGACGGAGCGCAAAGAGACGAAGATGCAGGATCAGGAAGAACTGCTTTTCGTGATCTCAAGAAAGAAGAACAAAGACTTCTAAGCCAGTCCTTTTTGCTAGCTAATTTTTTAGAAAACATAGATGATCAAAACAGTACTCTAAACATGGACGCATTATCGTACATGCGCTTATCTCGAGATTGGGGAACTTTTGATGAATGGCAAAAAGATTTCTTGGCATGCGCTACACGTTCACGTTCAGGATTTGCTTTAACTGGGTATTCAAAGTTACTTAACCGATATATCAATCTGTGCGTCGATGACGACATGGGAGGAATTCCTCCAGACTTTACAGTCATCATCTCTGTTTGCGTTTTTGATACATTCTATACACGTGACTACCTCTTGAAAAAAGAAACATATGTCAGGGCAATGATGAAAGAAATTAACTGGTCTACAGTAGAAGACAGAGTTAAAAAAGTTGAGTCATCTTTGAAAAGAAAGGATTAGAAATGTCCAGCTCAAAAGATTCCCATACAGTAAAAGGCTGGCTTAAAATCGCCGGCTTGATAACTGAAGAAGAAGAAGATATTTTCGGCGATGAAGAATCAGAAGATGAACCCGACGAAGAAGAAGCTGAAAAGAAACCGGCCGACGAAGAAGAAGCTGACGAAGGCGAAGAAGAAGACACTGACGCCGATGACGAAGAGGGTGAAGAGGATAAAGCGGACGAAGAAGAAGCGGAGCCTGCTGTCCCATCTGATGTTGTGACTTTCGATACAGAGCTTAGCACAATGTTTAATGATTTCGAAACTTCAGCTTTAACGAAGACAGAAGGTCTAACACTTAGTGGCTTACTTCTTGAAAAAGAAATAAGATTTGATGTTGTTAAGTTTACAGATGAAGTTGCAAACCTAGTAAAGAACTTTGTGAGCTTAGTTGATTATGAAAAAATTGTAATAGATAGAGCAGAGGAATTTCTAATCGATCGCCATGACGAAGAAGTTGCTCAAATTTTTATTGATATGCTCGCAGATAGGCACGGAATCGACCTAAGCGGAGGTGAATCTGAACCTGATTCTTATGCAACAGGTGCCATGACTGGTGAGTAAAAATGAGCGATTTTGAGACAAAGAAATCTATTCACATCAATTTAACTAAATCAACGCATGCATCTCTTAGAATAGAGCTAATAAAAAGAGGCCTTTCTATGCAAGAGACTTTTGATCATCTAGCAGCGATGATTTGCGAAAACGATCCATCTTTAATTGAAAAGCTTGACGAAATAGAATTCTTAAAGCGAAATAAACAGCTGAGGCAAGTAAAGAAATCAGATGCTGATTCAGTTTACAGAATGATCAATCAGGACTCTCCAATAGACTAATCTGTTACTTTTAAATCTTTATCAATACTTATATGCGAACTTATTTATAAGGAGTTTGTAAATGACGCAGGGAATTAAGGCCTTCGCCGACAAGTATACAGAAAGATTTATTTCTAGAAAGTTCTTGGCATGGTTAGTCGCCACCGGATTATGTGCATACGGAACCGTAACGAGTGACAACTGGACAGCAATAACGTTAGCCTACATTGGGACACAAGCCTTGGTAGACATGGCAGTGCGCTGGAAGCATGGACCAAAAGATTGAAAAAATGATGTGGTGGATTAAGACTTGGGATTTTATAAAAAAGTATTGGCAGGCAATTGCAGGTTTTTTAGTTGCACTAGTTACTGTCTTCGCTTTTAGAAAGAAGCCAGATGTAGATGAGATTTTAGCGAACGAAAAAGAATCAAACAAAAAAGAGCTTGAAGCAATAGCAAAATCAGAAGAAATTTTAAAAAACAAGTCAGACAAAGCAGAGTATCTTTATAAGAAGGCTTTGAGGGAAATAGAAGATAGAAGCAAAGAAGGCCAGAAACAGCTGTCTGATAACATGAAAAAAGAAGTTGAACGTATCATCAAGGAACACCAGGAAAATCCCTCAGAGCTAACAGAACGTATCTCACAGCTAACAGGATTTGTTGTCCATGTCGAAGAAGATTAAAAAATTTGTATCTCTTGCACTTATAGCCTTAGTTGTCTTATTGCCTCTTCCTGTATGTGCCCAAGGTAAAATTTTTAACATCAAAAAAGGCCAAAAAGCTCCGTTTACCGGGACGCTCTTTGATATCGAAGCTTCAGCTGACTTGACAGTTAAGCTAGAAAATCATGCCGCTCAGTGTGTTCTAAGACTAACAAAGTCTAGAGAGCTGTGTGAAAACGAAAGCCTGTTTAAGTTAAATCTTAAAGTTGCAGAACTTGAATCGCTGCAGAGCAGGCATAATGACATTCTCAAAATAAAGAACGAACAGATAGACTTTCTTCAAAAGAAGGCCCTCGGTGACGTGCCATGGTATGAAAATAACAAGCTGTGGCTTGCTACTGGAATTGTCATTGGCTTTGCCATTTCAATGGGGTCTGCATATGCGTGGGGACAAGTCTCAGACTAGATTATATTTAGAACCGTAAGGGTGGTTTATTATGAATTCAATACGAGAAAAAGATCTTCGAAAAAAAATACGTGCTGCTTTAGCAAAGTCCTTAAACGAAGAAGACATACGGCATTATGAGCCTGCTGAAAACAAAGGCATATATGATCAGCCTATAAGAGATCTTGGAGATAATGACGAAGAACTTACTTCTTTAGACAAGAACCAAGATTTACCCGTTGGGCCTGATCCGGATGCAAGCATTCAGCTTTCACGAGAGCTGCCTGACGTTGACAATCCAAAGTATATTCCAAAAAATATCAAAGAGCTTCAGAGGGCACTTCATGTCCTAGGAGAAAAAGTTCCAGAGGCGCAGATAAGAAATATATATAGAGAGATGACCGACCTTGTTGTAAAGGCTATAGATGCAGACTATGATGAGCAAGCGCAAATAAAAGAAGCATCAGACTTGCCACACTCTGTGAGAAAAACGCCTCTCCCAGGTAGATCAACAATAGACCAGAGAGCTGAGCACACCGGTGTAGGCTCTATTGCTCAGCAGGCAACATTTGAAAACAGGCTCCTAAAAAAGATTAAAAATTTGCTTACAACAGCTGAAGACGCACAAATTGATGTCCTCCTAGATGCTTCTGTTGAAGCATATCTTTCAGTTATGAAAGAAGCAGGAAATATGACAGAAGATGATATAGCTTTTTTTATGGAGAAACCTTCCCGACTTGAACAGCTTAAGAACAGTGATCTCTTTAGATCTTTTGTCGGCAATGCTATACTTCAGCAGGGTATGAGAAAAATGAGGCTTGCAACCGAGAGTGCTCTTGACGATGAGATTAAAAAGCTAGGCCTGCCAAAAGGCGCAGACTTAACAGTTAAAAATCACGTGATGGGTAATACTGCAATGACATTCCAGAAATTTTTAAACCTAGTGGGCAAGAAGGCAGAAAAAGATCCTGAGTTTGAGATTGAAAAAATGTATGACCTATCAAAAAATATGCCACAACTGCTTCAAAGGCTTAGAAGAGTTGCAGATAAAGTAGCGGATCAAGATTTGATCCCAGTAGCATTTACAGAATGGGCACAGTCAGCTAAGCAGAAAAAAATTAAGCTTTTAACAAAGGCTGCTCAAGATTTGTCAAATCTTTATGACGCAGAAAACGCAATTTAAAATGAAGAGAGTTTCAGAAATAATGAGCGATTACTTTGAGGATAACTCAAAATCGCGATCATCCAACATTCTGATTGAGCGCGCCTTGCCAGTTAAGGCCAAAGAAGTTATGTGGTCCTACACTAAGCACCCCTATACATGTCTCGAGGCAACGTTTCACTTTGAAAATGCGGACACGTATGCATTCTTCATATCAGAAGTCGCAGAGCTTGAAAAGAAAATGTCTCATCACGGATTTTTAGAATGTATATATCCATCTGTAACAATCAAAGTCAGGACACATGACTTAGACATGGTTACCAAACAAGACGTCAAATATTCAGAAAAAGTATTTCAAATTTTTAAAGATGCTAAAAAGCTAGAGGAGTTACCATGAACCAAAAAGAGCTTGATCGAATTATTTCTCGAGAGGCCTTGGGAGCAATCCAAAGAATCTTAGGCGAGAGCGAGCAAGAGAAGCAATCTGAGACTGCAAAAAAAGTTATGAGCCTCAAGTCAGAAGCAGATGAAGAAAAGTCGAATGACAAAAAAGCTCAAGCTGTAAAACCGCAACAGACTGCCAAAGATCTCGTTGATGTGACTTTGGACAAAGTTGTCGATAAGCTTAACATGATGAGAAGCGGAAAATCTGCAAACGACAAGGAAGTTAAGACAAACTTAGATGAGTATTTCAAAAGCTTAACAATGGGAGAGCGTCAATCGCTATACGTCTTTTTAGATGCTCTAAATCAAATTATGACAGCCGGAGTTGAAGGTTCTAAAGCACCTGAGCCCGATGAACAAGGAATAGACACAGAGCCTACACGACTTAGCAAAAAAGGCAAAGTGAAATCAAAATCACAAGACAGTATAATTGTTGTTGGAGAATCTCAAGACACTTCTGATATCAAGAGAGCACTTCTGGAGATGGAGGAGTAAGTTGCCGTGGCTTCAAACAAGTCTATCCTAGATATGACATGGAGCAACATCTTGAGAATGATAGAATCCGGTCAGATTACATTATACGAAATATCCGACGGAATTGAAATCAATATTGAAAGCAACAATGAAACTACTGTTAGAAAAAAGAATCACACAGAAGCCTCACAAGATATAATAGAGAACATTAAAAAAATTTCCCAAAAGATAGATAAAACCAAACTCCCATCAAGGCTGATCTTAGCCGGTCCGAACTGTTCGTCTCTAGCAAATATCAAAAATTTTCACTTGATAATAGATCCAGAGCAAAAAAAGCTTATTCATGATTTTGAAAATACCTTACCAGATGTCAAGATCGTTCAAGCTCTGCAAGCTAGTAAACCAGATACAAAAAAACTATCAGGAAGCTTCAAGAAAATTAAAAACCTTAAGATGAGACAAACTATAGCAGAATATATCTTTGCTGCCATAGATCGTATGAAAATCTTTACACACGAAGAAAAAGAATTCTTTGAAAAAGTGCTCAGAAGTAAAATAGACGGCACCGATTTGGAAATAAGCACAGACATTAGAAATGATATGCAAACAAGGCGAAAGCTTCAAAGAATAGTCAGCAACTTCTGGATCTATCTTGAAGAGGTCATGTTACCTGTTTATTCCGCTGTTAGAAAGTCATTAATGAGTCGCGTCTCAGGAGACCCTCCTGGGTGGTTTTATGATGCCCGGGCAGAAATCAGTGCAAGAAACGCTAAAATGAATTTGCTAGTTAGCAAAGCTTTGAAAAAAGATAAAAATGAAGCGAACAACTTATTGGCTATGTACGGCCTATGCTCGAAAGATCAAAATCTAATCAGCACATTAGGACTTCAAGTCCTATTTATTTGTAAAGAAAAGAATCTCAGAGTAAACTTGCCTTTAGTAGTGGGCTTAGAGCTTAGGCTAAGGCAAATAATAGGAGCGAGTTAAAATATGAGTTCATTAGACGACATTATAGGCAGTGAAGTAAAAAAAGTAATTAAAGAGGCTGTATCAGAAGAAGACCTGGCCCCAACCCCTCTAGAGCGTCTAGACGATGCGCTAAAAGAACTCGCCAATAAGGGCGACGCGCTTGAAGCATTATTTGCACCTTATCTTGTGTTTAGAGATATTTTTAAGCTTGCCACAGCAGGCCTTAAGTTAATACTGAATGACGTAGTCTTTATAGTCAAGGATGCTTTGGCAATTCGACCTAGCTCCTGGAAGGCTGCAAAGGAAGGACACACAAAAAGAGCAGCAAAGCTAAATAAAGACTGGGATGCAGCGATGACTGCGACGGGAGCTGATTCATCCGCAGCGAGTCTTATATCGTTTTTAGCATTTCCTGGTCCTATAGCTGCCGCTGCTGTAGTAGATCAAGGTATAACAACTGTTGCACATATAAATCATGCATTAATAGATTCAGGAATTAGGCTTCCTTTTGTAAGCACAATAGTTCCCGGCGCTACTCCTCCGGAAGAACTCGACATGGATGAGAAAGAGCTTAAGCAAAAGAAGAGAGGAGAGTTATCGACTAAAGATGCAGTGAAAATTGCCTTAATGAAACTGTTTTTTGCACATCATGCTCCATCGGGAAAAATATTATCAGAAGAAAAAGACAAGCCTTTGCCCAATGTAAAGGTGACACCTGCTGCCGTCACAAAGCACTTCAAGGATATAGGTGTATATGATAAGGCACAAGAAGATCTTCAGAGCCTCTTCGATGCTAAAATGAAATCAATCGAAAAGTTTTTTGATGCAGAAAAACCGATTGAGAAGGTTGAACAGGCAACAAAGCTTCTTAAGGCAGATACGCCGGAAAAATTTATAAAGGCGGCCAAAGAAATTGACGACCCTGAGATGTCTAAAGCAGCTGACGAGTATATAAAGGCATTTAAGAAATCAGCCGAAAAAGTAGCCAACAATAAAAAGTTTCAAAATACTGCATCGCAAAACTTAGATACGAGTAACCTGGAGGAGGCAGAAAAGGAAGAAGCCTCTAAGGAAGAAGTAAAAAAAGAAGCAATTGTATCAGTCTATGCAAAAACACATCCTGAGTTTTCAGAAGCTATGTCTGAAAGCCTCGAAAAATACATCCGCTGGATTGTGGAGTCTGTTGAGTCGATTTATCAAGTAAAGAAATCTGACCTAAGAAACCCCATAGTTAAAAAAGCTTATGATGAAAAAAATGAAATATTAGAAAAATTAATTGGTAACATTTCATTAATTTAGAATATGATTCTAGAAATAACAGGAGAACAAAATGTCTGCCAACGAAAAGCACTGGATACCCGAAATTTGCTATGAAGAATCCGAAGAAGGAATTACTAGTAACATTCCTTTTATCAACGTACCTGAAGACGAAGTTATGCCCAAGGTGGTTTTTATTTTTGAGTCAAAAGATACAGGTGAAGTTGAGCCCGACACAGATGGATCTGATCTTCCTGTCTATGAAATGAACTTACATCAATATGCTGACATGGCTATTTTAAAAGAAGGCCTAACGCCCCTGGAATATGATAGAGTTAGAAACGTTTTGGGCCTAGAGCCACTTCATCATGCCGTCAAAAAAGGCAAAGCTATCACGGATGCAGTTAGAAAATCTATAACTTAGTCTATGTAGACATCAAAAATCTTGCCCTTTCCATCGTAATACGATGATTTTCTGCTGGATATATTTTTCACTTTCTTTTTAATTTCTACAGGTTGTGCGTCTTTTAAGGCTAGCTTTGAAAATGATAAAAAAGACTCAC
>Ga0115011_10003707_pt1 | contig 10389 bp, 9 predicted proteins | sample TroAtlMetagenome_2_FD_88705 | JGI IMG/M metagenome (GOLD analysis project Ga0115011, IMG submission 88705) | Marine eukaryotic phytoplankton communities from Atlantic Ocean - Tropical Atlantic ANT8 Metagenome | ecosystem: Environmental > Aquatic > Marine > Oceanic | place: Tropical Atlantic...
AAAGGTTGCCCAGCAACCATGCCAGAAAAGTATGTGTGCCCGCCCGCGGCGTTGCTGCAAACTGACGCAGACAGGACAGCAAACGAAAATGAGCCACTATTCCCGCAATGGCGATTACCATGGTATGCAACAGCAGAGTTGCCGCATGACCTGACAAGGCTTCTTCTGAACCGGGGGGCGGAAAATTAAAACTGAAAAAAATTACGACCGGGCTGAGAGTAAGCAGAATCAAACTCATGACCGAAAATCCTGTCAGGAGAAACATGAGACTGTGACGGATCCCGATTTCACTTCCCAGAACAAGCCCAAGGACACCATTTAACAGTCCATTGACGAACAATGTCAGAAAAATAATAGCGGGTAACTTGAGAGCCACATAACCGGTCATTTCCCATCCCTGCCGGCACCCAATGGCTGCCCCATAGACACCGCACCCTATCATAATAAAAACAAGGCAAGCCGGAACCGAATCCCGACGCGCTTTACTGATCCAAAGGGTTAACAACTGCTTGTCCCCTCGGCATATAACTCCGGTATTCCGAAAAAGTGAGATAAGGTTCATTATGCCTCTTTAGATATTTAGGCCGTTCCCGGTCATTGACAGAAACTCTTGACCTTGCTCTCTACGGAATTGATCAATTCATCCGGAGTCGATGTTCCGGCAGTAATACCCAGGATATCGCCATCCTTTATCCAATCTCTTCTCACATCCTCAGGACCCTGGACATGATGCACCCGGCGACAGAATTGTCGGCAGGTTCTTGTCAGTTCACCCGTGTTATTGCTGTTCTTTCCTCCAATCACCAGAACGACATCCACATTGAGAGCCAGTTCCTCGGCAGCATCCTGCCGCTGCTTGGTCGGCTGGCAAACGGTATCAACGAACTTTACCTCGGAATCCGGAAACTTTTGCTTCAGATATTCAACCAGTTTCCTAACTCTGTTAATGGGCTGGGTGGTTTGTGCTACAACTCCAAGACGGCAATGAAATGAAAGCCGATCAATATCCTCGGCACTCAGGACAACATCATATTCTTCCAGATCCTCCGTGAGACCACGAACCTCCACGTGCCCATTCCGGCCTATAATGACCGGGTGATATCCTGAACAAACAAGTTGCCTGACCTTATTGTGGGCAAAATGAACCAGGGGACAGGTCGCGTCCTCCAGTTGCAGGTCCTCCCCTCGCACTTTGTCCTTTGTCCGCTCTGAAGCTCCATGTGCTGTAATCATCACGGTCTTTGTATCGACCTCATTAGGATTATCCTCAAAACGCACACCGCGTTGATTGAGATCTCCTAGAACACTTGCATTGTGCACCAGTTCCCCCAGCACCGTGAGTGGCCTCTGCTTTACTACGCGCTTGGCCAGCGCAATCGCATCACGTACGCCAAAGCACATGCCCATATGCTTAGACCGTATAATCGTAATATTAACTTTGTCTGGCAAAGTATTATTGTTCATGGGTTCCTTTCTGATATCTTGCCGTTTATTTTGATCCGCGGGCCTGCTCGATGATCTCTTCAAGGAGATCGACATATCCCCCGAAGGCTTCTCGCCCTTCGTCGGTAAGGGTACAAGTAGTTAAAGGACGATTTTCACTGAACCGCTTGGAAACGGAAACGTAACCGGCTTTCTGCAGGGTACGAATATGGGTGGTAAGGTTTCCGTCGGTCATTCCAAGGGTGTCCCTTAACTCGGTAAATGAGAGCTCTGCGCTTGAAGCCAATGTCGACATGATGGCCATGCGACTCTTCTCATGGATCACCTTGTCCAGTTGCTGGAATGAATCGGGATTCACTCCATCTCCCTGGGTTCTGATGTCATCCTGAGGTAGAGGCCGTAAGCAAGGTGGTTAAGCCCAAAAGCCCAACCCATTAGCAAGTGGGCCCGGGATTCATTGAACCAGGACATTAGCTCGAATTCATTCAAGAATAGGCATGCAATGCCAAGTAAGAGATAAATCCATCCAAACAATTTCAGTCCGCGACGCATGAAAAAACCAGCAGCGTGCAACGCCCCGCCATAAAGAATCATCCACAAGGCAGTCAGGCGGGTGCTGTCTGAATGGATTCCAGAGACATCCAGCAACTCCAAGATGCCCATTAAAAATCCTGCCAGTAAAAGTGGCAGCATCGCCTGTGCCACCCGCCTGGTGGGTGGCGACCAAAACTGCTCGCCGGCCCTCGCAGCCTGTGCCCGCATGACCATTAAACCCACGATCGTCGTCACAAATGCAACGCTGATCCAGTAACCGGAAAAACTGCTCCCCCCCACTCCAAGTCCCGTAAACTCGGCCGCCCCGGCCCCTAGAATACCAAGGATTCCAGTTATGATGGAAACCGGAGCCAGTGCCCGCCGATAAATGCTGGCCCGTTCCATCAAGGCACGGATGGTGTTCAGATTTTCTTCAGCCCAATTGGCACTCATTCTTTAACTTTGTGACACAAAGTTAAATTTGCAAGTATTAACTTCGAGTAAACCCTCGCCGGCAGATACTACAATAAGGGGCCGCACTCGTCCGCCTATCAGCCGCGACTCAAAAGAAAACATTCATCAGCAAGCATACGCTTGCCTAGATGCTCAGACGCGCTGATAATAGAGGCCTTGTGACCGACGAAGAACAATACATCCTTGAAGTCAATGACACCGAAATTCGCTGCCATCGCCCGGATGGCACCATGGACTCGATCTCCTGGAAAAACCTGCTGCGCGTTGAAGTTGTCGTGACCGAGGACAATCCGTTGCCGCTCACATGCTTTACCCTTCACGGCCCAAGTGCCACGGTGGTCATTCCTGAAGGAGCAACCAATGCCGAAGAACTCAGTGAACGGCTCTTTGAATTGCCAGGATTTGATGCTGACGTATTCGTTGACTCCATGTCAGCTCAAACCTCAGACACCTTTATCTGTTGGCAACGGGAAGGCAGCCTGTAGCAATCCCGGCATCGGCTTTCTCTGAACGTTAAAGCTTTCCGGCAGGGCGCTGCGATTTGAGTAGGGACTGATGAAAAGCCTCCATTTGCTGTAGCATCTCAGTAACCAGTTTCGGGTTTTCAGCCGTCAAGTTCTTGGTTTCTGAAAGATCATTTTTCAGATCATACAGCTCGACCCCGGCGTTCTTTTTCCCGGTACGACGAAGCTTCCACTTTCCACTGCGGGCAGACTCAAGACTCCGGCCACGATAGTAGTAATACATCTGATGCGGACTCTCCGCCCCATTTTGACCGGCAATAAGAGGCCAAATATCATGGCCATCAATCACCCGGTCTCCAGGCACTTTGGCACCAGCAAGACCGGCCAATGTCGGCAACAGATCAATAGTTGCGGCTACCTCATCACAATGGCTGCCTTGAGGAATCTTGCCGGGCCAGCGCATAATACAGGGCACGCGCATGCCTCCCTCATAAGTTTGAAACTTGAAACCCCGCAGGGGGAGGGCACTCCCCCCGCGCCCATTGCCAAGTTTCCATGGCCCGTTGTCCGATGTGAAAATGACCAGCGTATTTTTATCAATCCCATTCTTCTTCAAGGCCTTCATGATTTCCCCGACAGACCAATCAATCTCCTCAATGGTATCACCATAGGGTCCGCGTTTGCTCTTGCCCCTGAATTGCGCGGAAGCAAAGAGTGGAATGTGCGGCATCGTATGGGGCAGGTAGAGGAAAAACGGCCTTTCGATGTTACGACCAATAAATTCGACAGCCTCTTTGGTATAACGACTCGTCAGGGTCGTCTGGTCGCAGGGATACTCGATGACTTTTTCATCACGCATCAAAGGCACCAGGTTCTTTCTTGGCTTCTCGCTGCGCACACGCTCGGTGGTAAAACCCTCACGGAAAAGGATATCCTCCGCTAGGCTCATCTCAGGATCTATTGTCATGTCATTGCTGTAGGGAATGCCGTAATAGGAATCAAAACCTTGCCTAGTCGGCAAAAAACTGGGCTTATGCCCAAGGTGCCACTTGCCGATACACGCAGTCGCATACCCTTCGGACTTGAGAATCTCTGCAATGGTAATCTCATCAGGATTCAATCCTGTTTTGTGACCTGGAAATAAGACACCCGGAATTCCCACTCGAGTAGGGTAGCAACCGGTCATCAAGGCAGCGCGGGATGGCGAGCACACGGAATTTGCCGAGTAAAAGTCGGTAAATCGGCGACCTTCGGCAGCCATCTCATCAAGATTGGGTGTCTTGATGAGGGGCGAACCGAAACACCCTATATCCTGATACCCTTGATCATCGGTGAAAATCAGGACAAAATTCGGTGGTTTTGCGGAGCCCAAGCTGCCAAAACAAACCGCAAAAAAGAGGAAAAATAGAGATTCTCGCATCACTCCCTTTATAATAATTGGGTATACACGGCAAGCCCGAGCGAATTTGATTCAAATCCTTTCATCTTGGGGCAAAATAAAGTTAATTATTCATAATGAAATCCGTTTCTTTTCCATTGCTAATTGCTTTGCTCCTGAGCATTGGCGTCACCAGAGGTGATGACCAACTGCTATTCAACAGGGATATTCGCCCTCTGCTCTCCGAACATTGCTTCTCATGCCATGGACCTGACGAACATGAGCGCAAGGCAAAGCTAAGATTGGATATCAAGGAGGGTGGTGCATTTGATGAGCGCAACGGAGTTACAACCATTGTTCCGGGAAACCCCGACGAAAGTGAACTTATCTTTCGTCTGACCACAGAAGATCAGGATGACATCATGCCTCCCCCTGAGACTGGAAAGAAACTAAAGCCCGCTGAAATTGCACTCATTAAAAAGTGGATTACAACAGGTGCCGAATTCCAGGGGCACTGGTCATTTGACAAACCGGTCAAGCCAAAGGCGAAGACTGGTGAGCACCCGATAGATCACTTCGTCCACAAAAAGCTCTCTTCCCTGAACCTGAAACACTCTGGTCCTGCACCAGCACATACTTTAATTCGAAGGCTGAGTCTGGATCTTACCGGCATCCTGCCCACTCCCGAAGAGGTTAGCCAGTTCCGTGCGTCCTACGAAAAGAATCCTGCAACTGCCCTCAAGGCAGCTGCAAAGCGCTTGATGGACTCACCGCGTTATGGAGAGCGAATGGCCGTTTTCTGGCTTGATCTGGTTCGCTATGCAGATTCTATCGGTTACCACTCTGATACCAACATGGAGGTTTATCTCTATCGGGAGTGGGTGATTAACGCCTTCAATAAAAATCTGCCGTTTGACCAGTTCACACGTGAACAAATTGCCGGGGATCTTCTGCCGGAGGCCACTGTTGAGCAGAAAATTGCCTCCGGTTACAACAGGCTTCTGCAAACCACTGAAGAAGGTGGCGCTCAGCCCAAGGAATACATTGCAATTTACGCCGCGGACAGGGTGCGGAACGTCTCAGGCGCATGGATGGGTGGAACGCTGGGTTGCGCCCAGTGTCACGATCACAAATATGATCCCTACACGGCAAAGGACTTCTACTCTATGGCGGCATTCTTCGCCGATATTAAGGAAAATGCGGTTGGTAGACGCGCGCCGGGCCTGCAGGCCGCAACCGGCCAGCACAAGAAACGTATCAGTGAGATCGAAACAAAGATTGCTGACCTGAAGGCAAAGACTCTGGTTTCATCGCCGGAAATAAAGGCAGCCCAAAAAGAGTGGGAAACAAGCGTTGTCGCCTCAAGCAAGCCCGTGCTGGGTAAATGGCGAATCCTCGGACCAATTCCCGGCGGTAACGCCAACAAGGCATTCAATACCGAATATGGGCCGGAAAAGGGTATCAACCCAAACGCCGTCATTGCCGGAAAGAAATGGCAGGAGCGCGACTTCCCGGATGGAACGGTCAACGCCCTCGGCAATAACGGAAATTCATCTTGGTATCTCTATCGCACCATTAACGCGACGGTGGCCACACAACTCCCCGTTTCGCTTGGCTCCGACGACGGCATTAAAGTCTGGCTCAATGGGCATGAGCAGCTCAAGAACAATGCTGCCCGTGGTGCAGCTGCAGACCAGGAAAAGCTCACGCTGGAGCTCAGGCCCGGACACAACCACTTCCTGATGAAGATCGTCAACCACGGCGCTGGCGCCGGATTTTATTTCAAGGCTGCTGGTAATGAGCTGCCGATCAACGTGCTTACGGCGCTGAAATTACCTGCCAATGATCGCAATGAGGCACAGCTAAAAGAATTAGAGCAGTATTACTTGGGCATATCACCTGCCCTTGCTCAGGCCAGAACAGGAATCAAGGCCCTTGAGCAGGAAAAAGAACAGCTACAGAAAAACCTGCCCCGCTCACTGGTCACCGTCTCAATGAGTCCGCGCGAAATGCGTATCCTGCCGCGTGGCAACTGGCTGGATGACTCCGGTGAGGTTGTTCAGCCTGCTATCCCCCAGTTCCTCGGGAAACTGGACACGGGAGATAAGCGGGCAACGCGACTCGATTTGGCCAACTGGCTGATTTCCCCGGACAACCCGATGACCGCCCGTACCTTCGTCAACCGCCTTTGGAAAATCTTCTTTGGTAACGGCCTTGCCAAAAACGTTGATGACCTAGGCTCACAGGGACAGTGGCCAAGCCACCCGGGACTCCTCGACTGGCTAGCCGTTGAATTCGTCGAGAAAGGTTGGGATATACAACACATCATTGAGCTGATCATCACCTCAAGAGCATATTCTCAGAGCTCATTTGCCTCATCTAAGGAACTTGACCAAGATCCCTTTAATGCCCTGCTGGCTCGCCAGTCCCGCTTCCGAGTCGATGCGGAAATGGTCCGAGACAATGCACTGGCATTTGGCTTACTGCTCAATGAGAGACTGGGCGGGCGCAGCAATAAGCCCTATCAACCCACCGGTTACTGGCGACACCTGAATTTCCCGACGCGTAGGTATGCCCATGACACGGGTGAAAACCAGTATCGCCGCGCACTCTACACACACTGGCAGCGCAGTTTCCTTCATCCCAGCCTACTGGCTTTCGATGCCCCGAGCCGTGAGGAATGCACAGCAGAAAGGCCACGTTCAAACACCCCCCTTCAGGCTCTTGTCCTTCTCAATGACATTACCTACGTCGAGGCGGCACGGGGCTTTGCAATACGTATCATCAATGAAGGCGGGAAAGATCAGAAGTCGCGCATTGACTGGGCCATGAATGTGGCCCTCTCCCGCAATGGATCGCCACAGGAAGTCAAGCTTCTGGGCGACCTCCAGGCAGCTCAACTCAAGCGCTATCTGGCCGATGAAAAAGCAGCCATTGAACTCAACACCGTCGGGTTGCAAACCCCGCCAAAAGAAATCCCGCCGGCTGAGCTGGCAAGCTGGACGGCTATCGCCAGAACCATTCTCAACCTTCACGAAACAATCACCCGATACTAAAATGACACCTGCTGATCTCCAGATAACCCGCCGATCCTTCCTGAACCGATCCAGTGTCGGAATCGGTTCCGTTGCTTTGGCTTCACTGTTAAACAGCGATCTTGACGCTGCCGGCTCTGCGGAAAAATGGACTGGCGTGATTAAGAAACCACACCATCCCGCAAAGGCTAAGCGTGTCATCCACCTTTGCATGGCCGGTGGACCCTCACACCTGGAGACCCTCGACTACAAGCCTGAACTGGCAAAAATGAACGGCAAGCCAATGCCACAGTCCTTTACCAAGGGGCAACCAATCGCACAGCTTCAAGGGCAGAGGAACAACTTGAAAGTCCTTGGACCGCAGCATGAATTCAAAAACTTCGGCAAATCTGGCCAGCACATCTCCTCCATTCTGCCCGAAATCGGCTCTGTCGCCGATGAAATCGCCATCGTTCGATCCATGGTAACCGAGCAAATCAACCATGATCCTGCCCATACTTTCATGAATACCGGCACACAAATCTCCGGCCGGCCTTCAATGGGATCCTGGTTGCTCTACGGGTTGGGGGCAGAAACGGAAAATCTTCCCGGCTATGTCGTGCTAACCTCTGTCGGAGGTGGACAGAACCAGCCAATTGCCGCTAGGCAGTGGCACAGTGGATTTCTCCCAAGCCGTTTTCAGGGAGTTCCCTTTCATTCCAAGGGTGACCCGGTTCTTTATGTGACCAACCCGAAAGGGGTCAGCAAGGACGACCAGCGTGCAGTAGTCAATACCGTAAATGCCCTTAACGGTATCCATAATCAGAAAGCCGAGGATCCTGAAATAGCAGCTCGGATTGCTCAGTATGAAATGGCATTCAAGATGCAGGCTTCTGTGCCCGGCCTCATGGATGTCTCTAATGAACCTCAGCACATCCTTGACCTTTATGGTGCCAAACCTGGTGATGGATCCTTTGCTTCAAACTGCCTGCTTGCAAGGCGCTTGGCCGAGCGCGGCGTAAGGTTCATCCAGCTTTACCATCGTGGATGGGATCACCACGGAGGAATCAAGAATGCCTCAAAGAACACGGCAGGCCTAGTAGACCGTGGAAGTGCTGCCCTGATCAAAGATCTCAAGGAGCGCGGAATGCTCGATGACACGCTCGTTATCTGGGGTGGTGAATTCGGACGCACCCCGATGGCTCAAGGTAACGGGCGAGACCATCACATCAAGGGCTTCTCAATGTGGATGGCCGGTGGTGGCATCAAGGGGGGAGTCAGCCATGGGGGAACTGATGAGCTCGGCTATAATTCCGTCCAGGACATCGTACACGTAAGGGATCTGCACGCCACGCTGCTACATCTCTTTGGCATTGATTACAAAAAGTTCAGCCACAAGTTCCAGGGGCTGGATTACCGATTGACCGGAGTGAAGCCAGCCAGTGTCGTCAAGCCCATTCTTGCCTAGGCCCAGCACGTCGGTGAGTCCTTTGCCCCGGTAAAATTCCGGATCCGGGTAGCAGACTTGTGATTATTTCTGGATAAAGAATTCCCAGATAAGACCTGCCCCAAGGATAAATACCTGTGGAAAAAAATTAAGGAGAATGCTTTTTTCCTTCCAAGCAAATCCCACAACTGTCCAGGTACAGGCGCCCACGAGGTGAACCATCACATTCCATGGATGCACATTGAAAGCATGAAGGACAATCGCACTCACGATAGTCAGCGCACTGAAATATTTTAGGTAGAAGATCATTGTTATCTGGGTTCAATGAATAATGATGCCCATGACACTATTGCCAACGGGCAGGATTTTTTATGACATGATAGACGGCAGTAATTCTGGGTCATGTTCTAGAGCGTCAAAATACGATGAATAACGGGGAACCCATCCGGCAGCTCGCAGCCTTGCTCCTGATACTCGCTTGTTAGACCAGCCTCGGACCCTTCCCTTATCGGGTGGCAAAACCTCAGGAATACCCCCGTTAAACATCTCATTAAATACATTATAGCAATTACGCTGACTGAGGGGAGTCTCATCACAAACGTTATAAATACCGGATCCCTCACTCATCTGGGCAAGATGTGCCAGAGCGGAAGCCGCATCATCACGATGAATCTGGTTAATCCATCTCCCGGGGGAGTCCGACTCTTCGCCGTCAATGCGGGCACTGCCTTCCAGATAACGTTTTAACAGGTATGATCTGCCCGGGCCAAATATCCCGGCCAACCTCGCCACCATCCCCCCATAGGCAAGTGCCACCTGCTCAGCCTCAAGTAAAATTCTGCTCGTTTCCGTCGATGGATCGGTTCTTGACGACTCATTAACAAAGGAGCCATCAGTCTGCCCATATACGCTCGAACTGCTAGCAAAAACAAGTCGTGCCGGAGAAAAAATCCGAATTATGTTGCGGCAACCTTCCAGATATACTGCCCTGTAACGGGAAATTCGGTCATCACTGCCGCGCCTTGAACTGGACGCACAATGCACTATCACATCCACCGATCCCACTTCAGCCCGGAGATTCTCCAATGCCCGGCAATCGGTTATATCACATGCGGAATAACCATCAGTTGCGTGCCTGACAACCGGAATCACCTCATGCCCTTGATCCTTCAAGAGATCGCATAACGGCTTGCCGATGAAACCGGCACCAAACACAATAACTAACATGATAGTTGGCCAGCAGGAGCTAATGAGTCGATGATTTCGTTCAGGTTAAAAGGTATTGCCATGGGTCGAGGCAATAATAATGGGTATTCTTACAATAACTATTCTACTACAAACCAGGGATTTTTGAGGGACGGCTTATTGTAAGTAAGCGGCTCACGTGCCGGATGCTCGAGAACCTGCCTACCGGACTCAAGAACAATACTGTGGGCGGCACCGGTATCCCATTCCATAGTGGGACCAAATCGTGGATAAACATTAGCAGCCCCCTCAGCCACTAGGCACAACTTAAGGGAACTGCCGGTTGCAATACACTCCACCGACTTTCCTTTTCCACGCAGATCTTCGATAAAATCGTCCGTGTCCTGCGTCCGGTGAGAACGGCTTGCCACCACGGTAACCTCTTCACGG
>Ga0115011_10003709_pt1 | contig 10388 bp, 9 predicted proteins | sample TroAtlMetagenome_2_FD_88705 | JGI IMG/M metagenome (GOLD analysis project Ga0115011, IMG submission 88705) | Marine eukaryotic phytoplankton communities from Atlantic Ocean - Tropical Atlantic ANT8 Metagenome | ecosystem: Environmental > Aquatic > Marine > Oceanic | place: Tropical Atlantic...
ACCGGTTGCATGGCCACTGGTGCGTCCATTCGGTCGTAGTCGTCGCCGAACATGGTCCACCCGCCGTCGACGCCGTCGATCCGTCCGTTTTGGAGGCGGTCCAACCGATTGTCCTGCTGAAAGATCTGAACGTTCGAGTCTTCGTTGCCTCGAAAGAGGTCCCCACTGCGTGATGCGGGGCCAAAGATCCCGTAATTGCCCACGTAGTTCACCCGAACCCGCCGGCTAGCACCGCTGACGTACCCCATATTGCGACAGCCGTAGATCACGTTATTGCGAATGTCGGCGTCGAAGCTGTCCTCGGATTCATAGTTGCCGATGGCGGGGTTTCGGTTGTTGTTGTGGGCGAAGAGGTTGTGATGAATCGAGAGGGTGCTATCGCCCGTTCTCGATTTGTACAGCCCGCCCATACTGTGCCCCGAGTGATCCTCATCGTACTCGCCGTGAAACAATCGGGTGCGATGAAGCCCTTCGGAAATGATGCTGTATTGCACTGTGACCCGCCTAAACTCGCCCGGTCCACAGGACAGGTTTTCGTCGATGCCCCATGAGGCGGAGACATGATCGATCATCACGTCGTCGCCGGTGACACTCAGGCTATCTTCCGTAAAGCCGTCGCGATTGCGGGTGGCTTTCTCCCGATCGCCGGCGCGAAATCGGAGATGCTGGATGATGATGTGATCGCCTTCGATCACGACCCCCCAGTCGCGAACGGTCACCCCATCACCCGGCGCGGTTTGGCCCGCGATGGTGAGATTCGACTGTCGGACTCGAATGCCCGAGCGGAGGTCGATGTACCCGGCGACGGTGAAAACCACCGTGCGCGGCCCATTGGCGGTGCTCAGACAGTGACGGAGGGTGCCTTCGCCATCATCGTCTAGACGGGTGACTCGACAGACGTCTCCGCCACGACCCCCGCGCGCGTTGCGTCCCTCACCCTCGGCCCCTGGGAACGCAGGGCACGCCTCCGGGCTGCAGAGAATCTCGACCGGATCGGCGCAGGAGCCGCCTCGGCAGACGGTACCGCCCGCACAGACCCCGCAGACATCACCACAGCCATCGGCCCCACATACTCTCCCTTCGCAGTCAGGGATGCACTCGCCTCGCTGGCACACACAAAAGTCAGAGGCGTGGCCATCGCTGCATCCCAGGGCGGGACGCGTCCGATCCGCGGCGCATTCGCCATCAATGTTTTCGAAGCTCTCCACGCAGCGCATGCCGGCGGCTGCGCAGACCGCGGTACAGCCGGCCCCGTCATCGAAGACTGCCGTACAGCGATCGGGGGCCGCCTCACAGACTTGCCAGCCGGGGGCCTGCTCAATGGCATCGCAATTGAGCGGGTCGATGGAGGGCGTAGCATCGGCCACCCGTGCGTCCATCTGCCCCTCAATCTGTCCGTCGGTCAGATTCATATCGGGCAGCCTCGCGTCCAGGCCTCCCTGATCCGGGAGACGCATGGCGTCGGATACGGTGCCTTGGTCCATCACGCCTACGTCGGCGGGCAATGGAGCGTTCTTGGGATCATCGGTGCAGCCCAAAACGAATACGGCGATAGCCCATCTCCAGGACATATGGCACTCCTCTCGCCGATCTAACTGGCGCTCAGAAAGAGCAGCATTCTAAGCAGTTACCCATGCTCAGGACAAAACTGAGTGACGAAAGACATCCGGCTCTACGGTGTAGGGTCGGCCTTTTTCCGGGCCGGGGTCGATAGACCGCCGGCTCATGGCGGGTGGAGTGGGACGTCCGGGGCCGAGCGCAGCCTCGACAGCATCGGGAGGTTGGCTGTGCTTCGATACGGTGCCCCCGACCTCATGGTGATGTTTTCGCGGGTGATGAGTTCTCAAGACACGGTGTTCGTCCAAGATGAGCGTCGCCCGAACAAGGCGCTAAAAGAGCAGAGACAGGCAGTGCAAGAGTTTGCTACACAACGGAAAATAACGACTCGAATCGCTTGGGGGCGCTCATGTCATTTCTATCAAAACCTCTAAGCTGTCTCTTTGTGGCCGCACTGCTCATGGCTGCATGTGGGGAAGAGGCCTCGTCGACGGGGGGAGATACCTCGGACACCGGCAGCGCGATGATGGTCGACCAAGGCGTCGATGAAGGCATGGACGCGCCTGTAGCGGACGCCGCAATCATGGTGGACGCCATGGCGGCCGACGCGTCCGGCGGGCAGCGGCCATTCAGCTTTTTCGTGACCAGTCTCGAAGCGATGCGGCGGCTGTCTGGCAGCGAAGATGGCTTTGGTGGCGACCTTGGTGGCATCGAGGGTGCCGATGGCATCTGTCAGACCATTGCCGAGGGGGTCGGGGTGGGTGAAAAGACCTGGCGGGCCTTTCTCAGCGCGACCCAAGGACCCGATGGCAATCCGATCCATGCCATTGACCGGATTGGGCAGGGCCCTTGGTATGATGCCAACGAGCGGTTGGTCGCGAACAATATTCAGGGGCTCTTGAGCGAGAGGCCTGATGGCGACCCGCAGACCATCAACGACCTGCCCGATGAGTACGGCGTGCCGATCTCGGCGGTGGGAGATGCCCATGACATCGTGACGGCGAGCAATGCTGAGGGGCGTCTCGATTCTACCAACCCGGAGTCGACCTGTAATGACTGGACCAGTGCCGACGGGGCTATCGGTGGGAATCTGATCGTCTGCGGTCACTCTTTTCCCCGCGCTCGGCGAGGGCCGGGCGGCAACGGGGGTCCTCCGGGGGGCGGTGGGCGAGGGGGCCAAGGCGGCGGGCATTGGATGTCCGACCACAAGCTCCGCGGGTGTGCAGCTGGGGTCGAGCTTCGTGACCAACCAGGTGGGGGGCGAGACGCCAATTTTATTGGCGCAGCGGGCGGGTATGGTGCTCTCTATTGCTTTGCGTTGACGCCCTGATGTCCGTCTGGGCGTCATGAGTAAAGGCACCTTTCCCTGGCCTGGTGGATGAGAGCGATCGGTCTCGAATGAGGCATGGGTATCGGATACCGCCGAGGTCTCCGGTCTACTCTTCGCACCGACCGCGGCGTGCCGACTGCGCTTCGCGGCATGAGATGAAACTCACGAGAGGGGGCTCGGCGTCTGTCTTCGTGGGCCCGGTCATACCATCGGTCGGACAGACTCCAAGAGTCGTCTCCAAGGGGCCGAGGCGGTGTTGCCGGCGCGCGCTTCGAGGGGGCAGAGGATCGGTGACCTCTCGGTCGGCCTAGAAACGCCATCCATCGAAGACACTGCGCCCTGTGAGCCGGCGGGGGGCGGCCCGAGGAAGGGGGCCCAGTGCGGGTCTGTCGGCTCAGTCCGCCGGGGACGCTCAAGGCCGCAGATCACGACGCCGTGACCCCCCGCAAAACGGACGCCAAAACAGCAGCCCTGACCGGTCGGGACAGCGCCGCCGATGGACGGTGGCCAGTCGCGCTCAGGAGGCGGGCTCTCGTCGGCTCTTGTACCGCCTCAGTCGTTGAGCTACCAAGGTGACACTTATTCGGAGGAGTCAGTCATGAACCGCATTCGCTTATCGTTTCTCAGCGCCACGTGTCTGGCGTTTGTCTTCTTTGGGTGTGTGGAGGCCGGTGGCGGCGGTGGCGGCGATGGCGATGGCGGGAGTATGTCGGCCAACGGTTTGAGCTGCGGCGCGGCCGCTTGTGGCGGAGACATTGTGGGGACTTGGACCTTGGAAACGTGGTGTGGAGAGCTCCCTGAGTTTCCGCCGTCGGAGATGTGCCCTAGCGCGGTGGTCGAGATCGACATCGCGATGGCCGGCACGCTCACCATCAATGCTGATGAGAGCTTTACCCGGGCCATCGACACGACGACCAACGGCTCCATGACCCTGCCTGCTGAGTGCCTGGAAATGGCCAGCTGTGAAGAGCTGCACGCGTACTTCATGATGGAAGAAGAGAGTCCCGTTTCGAGATGTGAGTCGGCGGATAATGATGGCTGTCGGTGTACCTATAAGGAAACCGTAAGTACTGACGAGGTGAGCGGCACCTACACCGTGGACGGCAATACGGTCACCCTGAATGATGGGGAAACGGAGGAGACCGTGGACTTCTGCGTCGGTGGGAACTCGATCCATTTGGCGCCGAGCCAGAGTGAGATTTCGTTCCTGTTCAATAAGAACTAGTCCGTTGAGGTCAAGGGTCAGCGTCAGACTCGTGCAGGCCTAAGACCGAAGAGCATCCGGTTTCTCGCCCTTGGCGGAACCGACGGGGTGCGAGACCGCGACGAAGCTCGCCTGTCCACAGCGGATAAATTGCTTGTTGGACTCCCCGAAAAAAACGGCTACTCGACGGTGCCGAAATCGAAGCCATGAGGAATCCCCGGGCTCTCGACCGTGAGGCCGATGGACGATCAGCGAATCGCTGCGAAACCGATGCCTCCCATGCCTGCACAGATGAGGATGGGGGGAGGCCCGTTTCGAGATGCGCCCTACGCCATAAACATCTCGAAATCCGATGTGTCCCAGCGTCGCTTTGAAGCTTTTGGATGTGCACCTTTCTCATCACGAAATGCCCATGTACTCGGGGGACAATGGATGGGACAGCTGCATTGACCGACGCCTGCGAGCATGCGGATTTACTCGGGTTTTTCGAGTCAATGAAGGTGTTTCGGCGTCCCGCCACGGACCCTGGGATCCATGATTAGGCCTAAATATTGTGATAGGGTCACGCCTCGCTAAGCAGGTGGTCAGGACGCACGAGGCATTGAGCGTACTCAGCAAAATTACAGCCCTCGTGCCCGTCGACCTCGCAGTGGCCGGCCCCAGGCGTGACCGTGTCTTTCGAGTGTTCGACTCACTCTTCGGCAGCCTTCTCAGAAAGGACACGCTTTCGACCCCGTTTGGGCCGATGAAGGTGCACTGGGATCACCCTCCGGAACGGCTCTTGTCTTATCTCTTCCACAATGTGCTGAGATTCTACGAGAAGAGCGAGCTCGGACTGTATCTCGAAGAGCACGCAGAGCCTGGCGCGACCTTCCTCGATATTGGGGCTAATCTCGGGATGTACTCACTGGTTGCTCGGCGTCTCGGATTCAAAACCGTGGCCATCGAACCGGAACCTCGGCACTCCGCGTTCTTGAAACGGAACGCAGACATCTACGGCGATGTTCTCGACGTGGCGTTGTCCGATGCACCGGGCGCGCTCCCGCTGTACTACAACCCCGAAAACCCGGGAGCCACCTCGCTGTTTCCCGACCCAACCTACGTCAAGGGAGACGAGTCTGTGCCCGTACGGACGTTCTCGACTCTCGCCGCCGAGGGGGCGTTTGGTGATGTCAGCAAGATTCGAATCATCAAGATCGACGTCGAGGGGTTCGAAGCGCATGTCGTCGAAGGCATGCGCAGTTTTCTGACCGCCGAACACAAACCGCACATTTGGTGTGAGGTCCGCGGCGACCGATCCGGTCGGAACGGCGGCAACTACCGCCGAGTTCACGAGATCCTGTCTGGTTTTGGGTATCAGATGAAGGACACCGAGAATCGTCAGATTGTCTCCGTAGACGACGATCATCTCGCAAACCAGGCCGTCTTCGATCTCCTCTTTACGCCGCCCCAATCTTCGCCCTGAATTCAGCCCAATACGTGTTTCGGCGTACCCAGTTCGTCGGGTCGAATGGAGCAGTGCCGTTCGGATTACGGGTGGCCGACGACGGCGTGCGAGGGGAAATCAGTGGAGCGCATTCGTCATATAGGCGTGGGGATGGTCGGTGATGACCACGATTGGGGCGGGCGTACACGCCTGCCGTTTTGCGCTCATGATCTTGGTGAGCAGGTCCCCTGTCGTCCGCGCGTCGTTTTCGCCGGCGGTCATGGTGTGACGGGGCAGCGCGGTAAAGCCTAGCCTCAGATCGATGCTTCGGGTTGCTCTGATAGTCGAGATCCGTCGCTCCAGCCGATTGAGGCCTGGACCATCGAGGCCGCCGTGCGCCCATCGCAAGAGAAGTTCCGCCCGGAGGGCAGGGACGCTTTGGGCGTAGTCTTCCATGACACGCAGACCGTCTTCGATGGACACCCCGCCGTGCCTTGGTGGGTTTCGATGCACGAAGAGACCGATGCGGTAGCCGTTTTCGGCGAATAGACGCAACTGATCACGTTTGTTGAAGCTGACCACCTTGACGTGGTGCTCGAGGGTGTCTTGCCGAATGACGCGGTCGATCAACTCAAAACGGCCTTGGTCGACGTCGTAATCCTTGATCTCCAACATGATTCTCTTCCCGCTGCGGTGCACGGCGTCACTCACTGCGGGCAGGAAGTCGCGGAAGAGCGGATAGCGCTCAAAATCGCGATTATGGCCGACCCGCCAGTCGGCTCCATCGAAGACGAGATCGATCTCGAGTCCTGCCGTCGCGGGTTCGACCACTGCGTTGGCGAACCCGCGCAGCGAATTCTCCGTATCGTGATCGGCGTCGGGTGTGCCGCGGTGCTGGTAGAGTTGGACCGTCGCGTGAGGGCGCTTCGCGTGGATCTGATCGAAGTGCACTTGGCCGGTCTCCTTCTTGAGCAAGACGCGGAAGATTCGACCGTCGGGCCCTTGGTAGTGGGCGGCAGCCGTCCATCCAGTCGTCCACTCGTAGTCGCCTACTCGTGTCCCGAGATTCCCATCGGCTCGGAGGGCATGAATCCGGGCCTTGCCGGTCGTCCGCTGGAGCATCAGCAGATAGCGTTGGTCCCCGATCGCGAAGGCACTGGTGCCGGTCCAGCCGGCCTCTTGCAACACACGGTCGGTGATCTTCTCTTCGATGAGCGTTCCGCTGCCATCTCTGCGGATCCGATGAATGTGTACGTCACTGCCCGGGCCCTCGTGGCCCTCTTTGAGGAGCATCACGAATGTGTCGGTACCCACGGTATAGGCCTGAGCAGTGGACCACCCCGAGGTCCACCGAGCGTGGTTGTCATACGTCATGGCACCGACGCTGCCGTCTGCATTCATTCGGTGGATATGGCAGTCGCCATCAGACGCCTTCAGCAAGAGCAGGAAGGTCTCGTCGCCGGCGCGATAGACGGTGACCGTGGTCCATCCGCTGGTCCAAGCTGCGCGGTTGTCATAGACCATCGGTCCCACGCCGCCATCGGCGTTCATACGGTGGATGTGGACATCGCCATCCTGTTTCTTGAGGAGCATCAAATAGGGCTGGTCAGCGACGGTGAAGACCTTGGCGCTCGTCCACCCCGCCGTCCAATCGTAGGTGTGCACCGGATGCTCACCGATGCATGTTTGCCCATTTCCAAAACCGCAGGTCGTTCCGATTCGATGGATTCTCGCCTGCCCGGTCTCCGCCGCGAGCAGAAATAGATAGTGCTTATCCCCAATGGCAAAGGTCTCCATCGAGGTGATCCCCGGGGTGGTCCTCCACCGCTGCTCCAATGTGCTTTTGACGAAAATGCGGTGCATCCCGCGATTCAAATAATCCTGATAGGCGGCGGTGTCGTTTCGGGCTCGCTCGCCGCCATCGGGGTCGAGATTGACCGGTTCAGTGCTGCACTCTGGAGGGGAGGGCTCAGCCTCGGGGGCGCCGATCTCGACGTCGGCGGGCCCCTCGGCAGGGGGGAGCACCGTCGGCGTGCTCGAGGGGCGATTCGAGGGGCCTGACCCACTGCACGAGAGCACTGCCAGCGCGCAGACCAACGCCGGCAATTGCACATAGGGGTCGAGACGTCTCATTTAATCTCTCAGCATCATCGTACCGTAGAGCCCTCTATCATCTCATCGAGACGGGACGACACCGAAAAAGGCGTTTAATGAGGCCGATTCTACACACCAAGAATGTGAGCGGACGCACACCGTGGATGATGGCTGTGGGTGTCCCGATTGGGCACGGACCGGTGGAGAGGGGAGGGGTCTATTCTGGGGCCGGACCGAGGAGCGGCTCCAAGTCGAAGTTACCGTTACGCCGGCTCACCACGTCGCTATAGGTGGCGCCGCCCTCACAGATGGCGGTCTGGCAGTCGGCGAGGGTCTCGTACCCTTCGGGGCTGGCCTCCCGATCCGCATAGGCGTACAGGCAGGGCGTCTCCGGCTGACCTTCACTCATCCCGCCCATCCGTTCGACCCAGGCCTCGTATTCTTCGGGCTCCAAACTGGGATTGCAGACAATGCAAAACGAGTGGCTGAACGGGTTGCCATCGAATTTGGGTTTGAACAGGATCTTGTGGTCCTGATCAGGGGGGGCACACGCCGCGTATTCTTGCTTGGCGCAGCCAATGGCCATGCAACAGAACGCGAGGATGAGGAGTGTGCTGGATGTCTTCATGGTGGGTTACCCCCAGGATTTCAGCCGTCAATCTAGCATATCGGTGGAGGGGGACCTCCACGGTCGAGTGCTGCGACGCATGGGGGGTGAGAGTGGCCTCCCTCCCATGGACTCAGGGCAGGGGATGCATGGGGTATTTTCGCCCTGTCGAATCGTCACGCACGGCGGCAGCCTTCACGGCATCTCCACGGTAAATTCGAAGGTGTGTACGATGCCGCGTCGGGTGTCCCAATCCCCACAGCCAAAGAGCCAGACCTGACCGCATCGACCCCGATACATGATTTCTTCGTTCTTGAAGATCTCATAGCCGTAGGTCCACAAAAAGAGACGGTTGACGTAGTCCAAGCGCACCGTGTTTCGCCCCTTTTTGAAGTGTGGGTTGAGTTTGATTTCGCAGCTTTGTGAAAAGCCGCATTGGTTGATCTTGGTGCCGTTGACGTAGAGCGAAACGCCGTCATCGAGGTTAAAAACCGAGGCGACCCATTCGTCGGGCGGTGGTGGCGCAGCCGCGCGGACCTTGGCCTCTTCGGTCACTGCGAGTCGGTGTTTCTTGACGTGCTTTTCGGCGATTTTGATCAACACATAGACCGTCCAAATCGGTTCGCCTTCGCTGGTTTGCTGGTGCGCTACGAAATACTCGTCCGCTTTGTACAGTTCGCTGACTTGGCGGTCGACGTGGGCCGTGACGGTGTGCTCGAACTGGCTTTGATACTGCTCGCTGTCGAATAGGCTCTGGAGATACATGGACGATTTGATCTCCACGCCCAGATAGCGGGCATACTGTTGTTCGGCATCGTGCTGGGCACTGTGCAACGAATCCCGCGTCGGACGGCCCCAGCTCGGTCGCGGTGCGTCACTTTGGCCGACGAAGTACAGTGCCGGCTTTGCCGGATCAGCGATGCAGTCAGGGACGCTGACCCAGCAGGGCTCGTCGGCCGCTTTGACACTGCTCATGCCCAAGGGGGCGGGCTTGGGGTGAGGGACCGAGGCACAGGCAGACAGCGCCCAGACGCCGGCGAATACAAAAAATGCGGAGAAGAACTGCCGTGACATATTAGGGTCCGATTCTTGAGTATGAGAATGGATACAAAAAGAGGGTGCGCACACCCGCGCCGGCTCGGCACATTTGTCCATCCCAAACGATTTCGAGTGGGGGGGACGCAATGGACGGTAAGGATCATGAGGCATGAGTGAAATCGAAGCCATCATACGACTCATCGTGGGGGCTGCCCTCGTGGACGGTCGCATTGATGCAGACGAACTGGAGCGATTGAGGGGCGTCTCCAAGTCGGTGGGTGCGGGCAAAGTGCTCACTCTGGTCATGAACGACCTCCATAGACAGCAGGACAGGCTTAAAGACCCGACAGACGTGCTTGAGTGGGTCGCTCCAGCCAAGGAGCGCATCGCCCAATCCGGTGATCAGACACGCTTTGTCACGGCCTACGCCATCAGCCAAGTGGTGCGAGAAGACGGTCATCTAGCCCCCGAGGAGACGGACTACCGCAACGCGATCCTCACGGCACTGGGATGCGCGCAGGATGATGATGCTCGTCCATCTTGAGGGTGTCTGACACGGTCCACTCCGTGCCAAGGCCACCACTCCCCGCAGGGGGGACGCGTCCTCCTTGGCTTTATTCATCTCCCCTTCACCCCCTTGGTCCGCTCCCGAAGAGGTGCCTTTAGAGTGGGTCCCCGACAGAAGGGAAATAGCGTCTCATGCACCTTCGCTGCACATCCAACCTGAAATGGGCTCACCAGATTCGACCCACCAGTCAGTTCGTTATGCAACATTTGGCCTCAAGGTGTTGATATTCAAAAACTAACCTGTTTCAGTCTGATTCAGATCGGTTCGGACCCATGGGCCGCTAGCCTCTAAAGCAATCAAGCTTGGAGTCTTTCCCATGTCACGCACCGCATCTACCGCGCTCTCGACCCTCCTGATTTTGCTCGCGCTGGGGTGGACCCAATCGGCTGGCGCCGACGTGGGTCCGCTGCTCCAGACCACTTGGGGGCAGGGCGGCGACTATCAGAGCCAGACCCCACTAAAGAACGGCGAGCGGACCTATCCCGGTTGCACCACCATCGCCACCGCGCAGATTCTCTATCACTACCAATACCGGGACCGCGCCCAGAGTGAAGTGTCCTACGC
>Ga0115011_10003711_pt1 | contig 10388 bp, 20 predicted proteins | sample TroAtlMetagenome_2_FD_88705 | JGI IMG/M metagenome (GOLD analysis project Ga0115011, IMG submission 88705) | Marine eukaryotic phytoplankton communities from Atlantic Ocean - Tropical Atlantic ANT8 Metagenome | ecosystem: Environmental > Aquatic > Marine > Oceanic | place: Tropical Atlantic...
ATTCTCCACTCCAGTTGTTTTGCCTGCGCCGGGAGGACCAGCAACAACCCACAGTCTGCCGACTTGTTCTTCGGTTAGGTATCTTCTCCAATTTTCAAATAGTTGTTTCATTTATAACCTCCACTTGATCGTAATCCTTGATGAAAACATAACCACCCGGAAGCTCAACGTAACCATCACCTACAACTTTCATAGTTATAACCTTGCCATATCCTTCAGCATTTTCTCTATCTTTTGTCGCGTTAATCCCAGTGGTTGCCTCTTTCGCCCATTGAGGGAATTCTGTCTCCTCATCGAAACCTCTTTCTATAGCGTAGTTCATCACTTCTGAGTCTTTGGGAATAATATCCTTGGTAAGAGGCAACTGCCCGGTTTCCAAATATTTATCATATACAAAATCTGGTATACCTCGATATACAATCAGGTCTTCACTCTCATTCAAATATTCTCGCCAGTTTTCAAGTAGGATTTTCATTTTGTTTGCTCTGAGTATTTCGTCTTAACCTTCTCACTGATAGGTATAGGCTCTCCATCACCATCGATGCGAACATATGTAATTTCTGTGGTACAGACCGTTCTTTGTGTGCCGTTGTACGGGCTGTGGCGTCGTGCTTCCAAGGTAATCATGATTGAGCATTCTCCCACTCTCTTGACATTACCATATATCTTGATAATGTGACCGGGGCGTACAGGCTTTTTAAATATAACCTCGGATAGCTTTACAGTTACTAGTCTTGGCGAGTCAATACATTGGGCTGCGAAGGCTGCGCCAGCCTCATCGAGCCAAGCCAATAAATCGCCACCGAACAGATTGCCGTGAACGCCAACATCCTTGGTCTTACAAACGTGTGTTGATATTAATTCTGGTGTCATTGTACAAATAATCCTACGTCTACCATAACTAGTTCGCCGCTACGAGGGCGCATCAGAATATTTCCTGTATGCATATCTCTGGGAGTAAAACTTTCGCCATGTAGATATTCCATCGCGTTCAATAGCCCTTCAGCTTCTGAGAAAGTTTCTTTTGTATACTTACCCGCGCCGCCCAATCTGGCACCTTCTGGCGAGCCGTACGTCATTGGAACGACCTGCCTCTTCAGATAGTAAAACAATCTGTCATCAAGTTCATATGACATTGAATCCATCAGCGACTCTCTACGAGTTGAAAAGTAATCGTGGAGTTCAGGGTTGGCGTTTGGATCCAACTCATGTTTCTTGACAAAATCAGGAAGCATGTTATCTATCTTATTGAAAAAGATGTTTAATAATCGTGGTCCGTGAGGCTTGAATGACGGAGCATGGTAGCGTGACAAGCGACCATAGTTGACATACATATTTTCTCTTGGATTTTCGCCTGTGAGAAAGGCGTTTGTAACTTGCTTGATTAGCGTGTCAAGATGCCACTTAGACCAGCGGTCCACAGCAGCGGTCATATGAGGCGAGATTGACTTAGCCATGTTTGTGACCAACTCGGTCAATGCACCTTCGCTGCCGAACGTACGTTTGATTTTGTTTGTAGGAATCTCTTCGTCAGGGTCGTCCATTAATAAAGTACCCAGAACTTCTTTTGGTGCAGGAGTCAATAACTCCATGACGATTACTAACGCGCCTTCTGCCATTTGATATGGTTGGTCCCTGTGGTTTGTGATGTCCTCGCCGGCGATTCTGTCAACAGACTATACATTAACAAGGTGTCGCTTGACCTCTTCAGGGAGGCTTGCCCTATTCTCCAGAATCCACCTGTAGTTTTTCTCTTCTTTATCGACCTGTTGACCTGCCAAGAGCACTGATATTACCTTAACTGCAAGCCTACGACCAGAGTTGCTTCCTTCAAGCTCCCAAATCTTTCCATATTGCCCTTCGTCAATAAAACGGTTGACGTAGAAGCCTCTGTCTTCTAATATCTTCTCCAACATTCGTGGGATGACGCGCACAGGCTTTACGGGCTTAGGCGCCGCTGGAGTCACATCTTGGTTAGCGCCAAGCTGCTTAAGCGCCTTCCTAAGCGCGGCACCGTGCTTCTCGTTCTCTTGATCAGCGGTAATGCCCTCACTGAAACGTCGGAAGTTTTCAAGTAGGTCTTTCACGTTACCAACATCCAGATGATTACACCTGTTAAAAATAAATAATATAACTGCCTGCTATTCAGTCTCATATCTAACTCCTGTTGAATTGTGTCCACCAGATGCCCATGCTCTGTGCATAATATGACCGGGAGAACTCATATCCATCCAGCCAAGTGCATGACCAATCTCATGCTCTAAGATTCTCTCTGAATCTCCCCATGATGGGATTATTTCTATCCTTGCTTTGAAGATTACATTATTAGCTGTGTATCTCCATGCTCTTGTCGAGCCTAGATGCGAACCAAAGTTAAAGCTTTGGCTTGGAATGTCAATAGTTATTGTTCCATGTGAAGCTTCGTTGGTGGCGCAATCCATGTTTCCGGGTAAAGCTTGTCTAATCGCACCAAACGTATACCCTAGGCGCTCCCAATATCTAACTGCTCTTTCAACACGTGATACCGTAACTGGTCCGTTGTCGCATAATAATATATCTGGCGTTAACATCCATCTCCCTTCTTGAACTGCTCTTCTGCCATGAATGGGAATTACCGGATGAACCCAGACTGATTGTTCTGGCATATTGTCTACGGTTAGTTGAGTCCTTTCGTGCCCGTTTCCCCATATTAATAATGCTGCAAATAGTGCTGTTTTCATTCATAATACCCCCTATTCGTAAACGGTCGCATGCCCTTCATTAATCAAAAGTTGATTAATACATATGCCTTCAATAAATAGTTCTCCCAAACATCTTCCGTATTTTCCAACGCCATGAGATATCAAAACAAATTCATTGTCGAAATCCCACAGTAGTTCAATCAACCTATCTTCCGCAGCTTGTCCCGCTTTTTTTTCTTTAAGATCCTTGGTTCGGGTTTCTGGTGTGTCAATACCATATAGGCGAATTCGCTTTTTAACCCAAACACTAAATCCTAAATCAATTAGCGCATCGATAGTGTCGCCGTCAATCACTCTGATTAGTTTTGCATTGTACTTGTACATTTTCTTTCTTGTTGTTTTTGTCTACTGTGGCTGTGAAGACGATTAGGCTTAAGCATGCAAACATTATAAACATACTACTCGTCCTCAAACTCGGGAACAAGTTTCAGACGGGGTGGTTCTTTGGTCTGTGACGCTCTTTCTGTCAACTCTTCAGCCGTAATAAAAGAAAGTGTTATCTCTCCATTAGTACGATCATAGTGTAGCCCTACTGCTTCTGTCATGTCAACTGCCAAGATATCTTCTTCAGAAATCGTTAGCTTTCCAGTGTTAGAGCGCTTCATCACTGCTGCCAACAGTGTGAACAAAAAGTCCGGGTCTTTTAGAACATTATCACTCATAACAGCGAGTTAATCCATGATTCAATTGCAGATTGATTAAACCCGTTCATGCCAGCATGTATTTTCATTGTACGGTCAATCACAACCATGGTTGGCCAAGCTGTAATGGGATACCCATCTTCTAAAGGCTCTGTAACATCAATCAGATCACGGGAACCCGCTAGGATTGGCACAGCAGTATTATGTGTAGCTGCCCATGATTGCAAATCTGATATTTCAACAGTGCCGCTGGATTGATCTTCTACTAGAATTGTAAGCCACACAAAGTTATCTTCTCCATAAAGCTCAGTGTATTGGTCGGCTAAAGGCGCGATTGAGTTGCAAGGTCCACACCACATTACAGAGAAGTCTAATACAATAACCTTTCCATAGTGCCCGTAAAGTTCAACTTGTTCACCGTTCTGATCCATCAAACTAAAATTGCATGGATTGTCGCCGATGTTGTGCGCACACGTTTCCCACGTTGCCCATGGGTATGGATCTGCTGGCTCCTCTTGTGACGTGTCAACGCCTGCTACTTCTAAATCTGCGGGTCCGCAAGAACCGCAAGCGATAGCAAATATAAGCGGTAAGAATTTTAACATAATACTCTCCTATTATCTGGGTGTTCCCAGCATTATTTTTAACTCATTTTCATGTCCTGAAATCGTTCTAGTATACCAGCCGTCAACGCCGGGGTATTTACCCTCTGGGTGTGGACCCAGCCACTTGATAGGCTTGGAGGCGCCTAATACTCTTTGTACAACCTCGGGGTCTGAGACGTGTGGTACGTCGTGATATTTTAACATAACATGTGCAATGCCTTTTGACATTTCGGCATAAGTGCCGGGAGTAAGCAACATGTCTGCTGTCTTTTTCTTATAAGCGTCTATAGATGCGCGTTTGCCGTCGTGCCCAGAAGCGGACAGTTTTAGACCGGCAGGTTTGTTCTTTGCGATGCGAACAGCATCAGGTTCTGGGTCATCATCAAGGTCAACCGCAGACCAATAGTCTGCATCGCCGGGAATATCGGAAGCCTGTTTAAAATCAAAGTTACCACCAATGCTTTTATATGCGTTTTGGATCAGGGCGATTAGCTCATCGGTAATATCGACGTTATCTGGATCACTTGACATGTCACTAGTAGGAATCTCTTCCCAGCTACCCTTGGCATGTCCATAGTCAGCCCAGACTTCTTCTTTTAGATATCGGCGCCAATTTTCCATTAGGAGTTTCATTTTACTTCTTGAACCGACTTATCCATCTCATCATCAAAATCGGGTCTAATCCATACCATTGAATTGAACCTTGCTCTTTGCCTGTCAAGAATAAGAGAGCCTTGTGGTTTGACAAGTTCGCCCTGCACTTCCACGCCCTCAAAATCAATCTCTGTTTTTTCTTTGTAAATGACTCTTGGCTCTTCTGGCTCGTCAGCAAGTACCGAAGATGATCCAAGCGCTAAGGTTAATAATAACAAGTACATTATTCTGATCTCCATAAATATTTCAACCATTTGTAACGCTTTCTATTTTCCAAGTAGTCTGGCTCACTGTCATGGTTATAAGCCTCTCTTTCAAACGGGTTCTCACGGTAGGCTTTAACTCCGCTCCTATAGCGTAATAAGCCAAGCAAGTAAAACAGCCCATATAACACCCACTGTGCCACAAACAATAATTCTAACTGCTGTTGAAAGTGGATTGTCTCATGTTGTCTTATTCTTGTAACTTCTGCCCTGCCAGCTTTTGAGCTGCGGCGGGTTTCCAAGTCGTCGCGACACCAAACCCACCAGCCAAAGCTGATGGCGTATATATTAATAGGCGCAAGCCTAGAAAGCCAAATTGGTACTTGGCTATTTGAGTAAATCTTTGGTACCCATTCTTTTAGTGGTTTCATAATCCTTCGTCTACGCTCCTTATTGCTTCTTCGACGTTTGCTCCCTGAGATACGAGTTCGACAACCTGCCGAACAGCTTTCTCCAGTCAGCCAGAGGCTAGCCCTTCAGCAGAGAAGAATTCTCTGGCTTGTTTCTCAGCCTCTTCGGGGCTGGTAGGGACAACATCTTTAAAATAGCTTGACTCTCGCCAAGCATCAAATATTTCGTTCATTTTCATATCACTTTAATTAGTTTGGTTTAGTTTAAATCCTAAATAACATAGTAAGCCAGAACCCAGCGCTAGCCACATAATATCTGTTGAGCCAATATATGTTCCAAACCCAAATAGGGTAAGGTTCACTCCTACCGCAACCAGCATTACTGTTTTTACTGTGTCATTCATGTAATAAATAGTTGCATATGTTCAGTACGGACTACTTATGTCGTAGTTCTGAAATGGGAGGTGCCTGATGTGCCAAATAAAAATTGGAAGATATTAGCTTATCTAAAAAATGCAATTGAGGAATCTGTAGTTGAAATCTCGAAAGAGCAGAAAACAAAAGAAGAGCTTATAAACGATGTACTCAAACTGCGTGATATTAAACGTGCAGAGTTAACACTCAAACATATCCTCGATAAAGACAAAGAATAAAAAAACCCCGCCGGGTGGCGGGGCTTTAGTTTCGGTGAGACTTGATTTACCGTTTATTTATTTAAGCATGCATATCAACAGGATTTATCAAGAATCGATTTTTTAGCACTGATTACTCAGTGACTGAAGCTGCTGCTGCTGCTTCAATTCTTTCTTTAACATCAGCCTCTGAAAGAATATTTGTTAACTCAATGTCGAAGTTGAGTTCCTTACCAGCCAACGGATGATTCATGTCTAGAACCACTTCCGCTTCTGAGAAAGATGCAATCGTTGCAAAGATGGGGCGCCCATCTTCAGTTGCACCCTGTACAGGTTGTCCTTCCACAAACATATAATCCGCAGGAAACTGATTCCGTTGAACTGTGCTGAATGCTTCTGGGTTTGTTTCGCCATATGCTTCTGCAGGTGCCAAAGAAATAGTCTTAGTCTGACCGGCACTCATGCCGATCAAAGCATTATCAAATCCCTTGATAAGCTGTCCATTTCCTACTTGCACTGCGAGGACTTGTCCTCGATCATATGAACTATCAAACTGAGTCCCATCCGTGAAACTACCCTTATAGTGTAGCTCAACGTAATCACCCAGTCCTGCGACCGGAGACTTCTTCTTCGTCGTCTTCTTCGCCTTAGTTGTTGTCTTCTTCGCGGTCGTCTTCTTAGCAGTTGATTTAGCTGCTGTCTTTTTGGTTGTTGCCATTTTTTGTATATACTCCAATATTGGTTTTGCGCATTGCGTCTTTTTATCTTGTCTATGATAACACGTTATTTTCGCCGTGTCAAATGTTTTCTTTAAATATTATAGGTTATAAATGGTGGAGACGGCGGGAGTCGAACCCGCGTCCACAATAAGTCTAATTCTAGTCATTCACAAGTTTATTCAGTTTTAATCGCAAACTGAAAAGCTATGCGGTTATAATCTAATGTTTACCGCCCTGTTACATTAGATGGTTTTGATTTTTACAACTTGTCTGTTGTTTTGCTTAGATTGGAAAGAAGGTTCTAAGCGACCTCCCGATTAAGCCGCTAGGCGTACAGAATCGAAGTGGTTATTGTTATTAGCAATTATTGTTTTTTGAACGATTAAGGTTGTATCTTACCTACTTGCACTATTCCTCTTTCTTACCCTGTCGAATCCGTTTCGTCCCCTTAGATTTATTTATCTTCTTAGTAATCACACCCATGGGTGTTCCATTTTCCGCATCTAACCAGATAGTGATCTGATTCTTTTCCTCTTTCTTTTCCGTTCTGTGATGTTTAATCACTTTCTTCGCTTTTTTGAGAGCAGCAGCTTCAGTACTGTGGCTACTAATTAGCTCACCTTGAATATAGTGCCCATCCCATTTCCAAACTTTCCAACTCATTATTCTCTTTATGTGTAATGTTAATAAACCCAATAGAAGATTGTTAGCGCTCCTTGCGACTAACTTGCCAGCCTATCTTTAACTACCATCCCTTCTAAATCAGTCTTCAATGTCATATGAAGTCTTACGCTCTTCGCGTGTCTGGTGTAACTTTTGAGATGATGGAGGTTCGTTTTAGGCAAAGAACCGACACCCTAGTTTAGTTATTAAATCTTCTATAGAGTAATTTGTTCGCTAACAATATTGCATGCGTTTTCCTCAAAAAATGATTCTGTGTTAAACTGCTTTAGATTCTTATTTAGTTCTGAGACTGTGATTCCAAGAAACCTTGCAGCTTCCTTTTTTGACCTTGTTGCTGAGAGAGCATATTTTAATACTGCATCTCTAGTAAGTTCTGGTAGAGATTTCCAGATAGGGAATCCATAGAATTTCCCTCTGAGAGATCTAGTAGAGAGTTCAAGCTTAAGAGCAATGATTTCTTCTAGTGAAAGAGAATTGATCATTACTTCAAATTCGTCATTTATCTTCTTGTCTTTTTGTAACTTATTTGATATACTATAGTATAAGTTTTTACCAGCTTTCATACTTCCTTCTTACTTAGAATAACAGATAGAGCATTCAGGACTTAATTAGTAATTATAATATACACTATTTTGGAGAGCTTGTCAAGTGAAATCTTTGATATATTTCGATCATTTGACATTTTCTTTACATACTGTGAGCATCGTACTTCCTAAGCTTGTCATATAGGGTCTTAAGAATCGGCAGAATCGTCTGTCCCTGATATTTGCCAGTGAGTCTTCCATCTGCTTTCAGGGTTTGAATAGCTTGAGGGATGTTCTCTCTGCTGGTACTGTTAATGAAATCTTCCCAACTGTTAGCGATTCTTGCAAGATCAGTAGGAGAATCCCTCAGAACACTAGTGACCGGTGCTGGCTCTTGTTGTCTGTGAAACTCAGTACTGTGTGGAGGGAAGTCTTCTTTCTCTAGAGCTTCAGCTTCCCAGACTTCTTCGCGGGTATACTTTTCTGGATTCGTCAGAACATGTGTTGCCCACTCTTCGCGGTTCTTGAATCCTCCCCACTGGTCGTACTCCCATGCTTCTTGAATGAGATAAATATAAATCTCTTCTTGTACGATCTCATTAAGCTGTCTCTCAGTCAGTTTCATTTGTCCTCTCCTGAATTCCAGCAGCCGCAGTTAGAGCAGCATCTGCCAATCGTTAGATCTGCGAGTTTTCTAAGATATTTAATGACAAGTTTCATTCCTGCGCCCACGTTGCTTTATTGACGGTGAGTTGATACCGCCCTTCCAGCATTCTAAGATTGACTTCCCAATCATTGCCTAAGATTTGCTGAAGCTCATCAGCTTCTGCTTGCTTTGCACCACGCTGGTCTTTCTGCTGTGCCATTCTATCATCATGTGTTCTCTGCCTAGGCGAGATCTCATTGATTACTTCTTTAACAATTTTACGGAGTTGTGATTGTGATACTTTCATATTATCTTCCTTAAAACTCTCGCTCTTCAGAGCCATACATTTCATACATACTGTTGACAAAGCTTACAAGATTTGCCATGGCTTGACCCTCACCTTTGTTTTGGTGACTGGGATCTCTCTCAGCAGCTTTGTGTGCATCTTCAAGCAAATCTTGAATCTGATTGATTGCAGCAGCGACAGCGTTTTCGGCATCGCGATCAGAAAACCCACCAACAGCCTGACCGGGGTAGTAAGTGCCTTCTTTAACCTTTGTTAACTCTTCCTTGACAATTTTATTAAGTTGTGATTGTGTGATCTTCATGGGCATGGTTCTCCTGTATCCATATTGAATTTATCGCCGGGTCTACAGCCGTCTCCTTTCTTCCACTCTTCGCCACCTTGCTGCTTCTGTTGTTGCTGTTGTTCGCCACCTTGTTGCTTCTGTTGTTGTTGCTGTTGCTCGGCACCCTTTTCGTTTCCTTTTCCACCTTCCAATGCATCCATAGCTGCTTGCTTTTCTGGTGACATGCCTTGCTTCATCTGATCCATCTTAGCTTGGTGGTCTGTTTGTTTTTGAGCCATCAATTTTGCTTGTTCAAGATTCCGCGACATTCCTTTATAAAGTTGAGAAACAATGTCTTTGCCCAAAGGAGCACCAGCTTGCTTTGCTGCAGCAAATACTTTTTGTAGCATCGGCGTCATGGTGTTAACGTGTGCTACCCATTTTTTCCTAAGCATTTTAAATTCTTGAGGACTTTCAGCATCGTCAACGGCATCAGATAGCGCATCGTTTTTCTTATCCCATGGACCCCAATACTTGTCAACAACTTTCCAAGATTCTCTTGGTGTCTTATCCGGCGCTTTGTCCATATAGGCTTTTACTTGGTCAGTAACTTTTTGCATTAATTCGACAGACTCCTCAAGCAGAATACGGCGCTCTGTCATACGCCAGTTCTCCATGATCAGTTTCATATCTTTGCCCATTTTATAATGCTCCGAAGTCTAGCTCGTCTTCGCCGCCCTCTTCAGGCGCCGGCTCTTCCATTCCTAAATCATCACCACCAATATCTTCTTCAGCTTCTTTCTCAGCCTCATACTCAGGAGTAGTGGGTTCTTCGGGTGAACCTTCAAGTTCAGATTCCCATTGGTCAAAATACAGCTTAAGGTTAGTAATCAATAATCGTAGTATTGTTTTCTATCTGTTTCATTGCCTAAGTTGGCATATGCTTCAGTAACATTCTTCTCAACCTTGTTCCAAGCATTGAGGGCATAGTTACGTCCAGTCTTATCCATTGTATCGTCAACACCTGTGGCAAACTCTTCACGTTCTGTCTCCACTGGATCAGCTTCAGCTTCTTCTGGCTCTTGACCAAGCTTAGGTGCATCAGCTTCAACTTCTTCTTCAGGTGCATCGCCAACAGCAAGCTCAGCTTCAAGCAGCGCCCTCACAGCCTCCTGAAGCGCTTCAAAGGCTTCAGCCTCCTCACCACCCATCTCACTCTCGCCGGCAGCGTTAGGAAGCCCGCTAACGCGCTCAATCCCTAGTGCCTTTACAACAGCGTTGATGATGTGCGCTCTAAATGATTCTCTTTGTTCAATATCAGTAGTAAGAGTCTTATACTCTTTTTCCAATTCTGAAAGTG
>Ga0115011_10003714_pt1 | contig 10383 bp, 6 predicted proteins | sample TroAtlMetagenome_2_FD_88705 | JGI IMG/M metagenome (GOLD analysis project Ga0115011, IMG submission 88705) | Marine eukaryotic phytoplankton communities from Atlantic Ocean - Tropical Atlantic ANT8 Metagenome | ecosystem: Environmental > Aquatic > Marine > Oceanic | place: Tropical Atlantic...
CGCAGGCGATAGTCAAAAAATTCAGAGGCTTGTTCGAGCAGGTTACGGAATGCGTCTGGTCCTTTCGATTTGACCAGGGAGTCGGGATCCTCCCCGGGAGGCATGGTGGCAACTCTGACATCCATGCCGAGCGCGGCCATCTCGAGAAATGCCTTGGCCGCAGCGTCGTGCCCCGCAAAGTCGGAGTCGTAGCAGATTACAACTTTGTTGGACCCGGTGTAGCGCTTCAGCAGACGAGCATGCTCGCTCGTACATGCTGTCCCCTGAGTAGCGACTGCATTCTGAACGCCAGCCTCATGGCAGGCAATCACATCAAGCTGCCCTTCGCACAGGACGACATAGTCCTTCATATGCCGGATCGCTTTGTGGAGACCGAAAAAGACATTGGCCTTCTTGAAAATAGGAGTCTCCGGGGAGTTGATGTATTTCCCACCCCCTTGTTCCTCTCTTAATTTACGCCCACTGAAAGCGATAACATCGTCACGTTCATTGTGGATCGGAAACATGAGGCGGTCCCCAAAGCGAACCCAGAGTCCGGAACGAGGGTTGCTCTCTTCCCTGAGCTTGGTGATGCCAGAATGTAATAATTCCTTCCCGGTGAAGCCTGCTTCCCGGGCCCAGTCCAGAAAGACATTCGTATTTTTCGGCATCCACCCGACAGTCCACCGATCCGCCATCTCGCGATTATATCCGCGGGACTTTAGATACTGCCGGGCATGCTCCGCACCCGGATCATCAAGGAGCAGAGAATGCATGAAACGTGCAGCCTGATTGTGGAGGAGTTTCAAGCGGCTCAGGCGGCGACGTCTTCGATCTTCCTGGGGGTCATACTCGCCCTCCTCAATCGTAATATTGGATCGAGCGGCCAACTTGCGCAGGGCTTCCGGGAATGGCAGGTTCTCGTAGGCCATTACGAATCCCACTGCGTTTCCTCCCTCACCACAACCAAAGCAGCGATACGACTGCCTGCCCGGGCTGACGTTGAAAGAGGGGGTCTTTTCGTTGTGAAAGGGACAGTGAGTCTTGAAATCTCCACCTGCCCGCTTCAGATCGAGTCCGTAGGACGCGATAAGCTCGACGATGTCCGTCGCTCCGAGGACTTGCTGAACGGTTTCATCGGGGATGCGCGGCATCGCGGAAGAATAGTAGCGTGGCACGGAGGCTTGCCAAACCATCAGACCCGAAGGAATTGTGAAGAGATGTGATTTTCTCGCCAAGGGCATCGAAATCAGGTCTATATTGACTCCATGAAAATTATGATTCTTGCCGCTTTTGTGGTCTCAGCCGCAGTTGCCGTCGCTCGGAGTAGTGAGAATACGCCAGCCGATTCTCTTTCTCCCGGCGCTAGCTCCTCGAATGCGGGAGGCAAGGGGATCTACGCCGATGCCGTGGTGGAGATCGAAATAGGGTCCGGAAGTCTCAAGGACCTCAGGAAATTTGGACAGTGGATGAAGGTGCTCGACGAGGTCGAGAGCGATAAGGCCAAAGGAGTGATCCTGCGAATTAATGCAACGGAGGGCTATCTTCAGGAAACGGAACGTTTGATGGAGAGGTTGCTTCGCCTCAAAGTGCCCAGCTACGCCTTGGTTGAAAAGCAAGCTCTGGGGGAGGGTGCGCTTCTCGCCCTGGCGGCGACTTCCATTTTTATGACGCCCGATTCTATCATCGGTGGTGCGGGCCTCTTCTCCGGCCAGGAGGAGGGAGCCGCCGGCGATCGTGAGAAAAGTCACAGTAGGTTACTTGCGACCATTCGTCGGGTTGTCAGCAAGCAGGGGCATTCCCTGGAACTCGTCCAGGCCTTACTGAAGCCGGGCGACAAGGAACGGCGGTTTGGTGAAGTTCTGGTTCCGGCCGGAACAGTCCTGACCTTGACGGCGCAGGAGGCGGTGTCTCAGGTTGGCGGCGAACCTCTGCTGGCCACTGCGATACTAGGGGGATCAAAGGATGTTCTTTCGGCAGTCGGGTTGTCTGGAGCAGAACTTGTGGAGGCACGAGAGGAGAATCGCTTGGTTGGTAAATTGAGTGTGCCTGTTGGGAGAGAAGAGATCGTCACCAGGGAGACAAGTGAGTCTGAGCGACAAGAGGAAGGGCGGGAGATCCCGGGTAAGATACTGGAAGAGAGTTTTGAAGGGAAACTGGTGGTTTTAACGGTGGGTAAGGACGACCTGATGAATAAACAGAGCTTCAAATTCTGGCGGAGGATGTTGCGTCGAGCGGAGGACGAGAAGGCGAAGGCGGTGCTCTTTGATCTGGATACTCCGGGTGGGTATGCCTTTGAGACGAAAGAAATCATGTCAGAAATTACCCGTCTCAAGATTCCCAGTTATGCCTTCGTAAATGAGAATGCTTTGAGCGCCGGGGCATTGATGTCGGTTGCCACAGACGGCATCTACATGAGTCCCGAAGGAACGATCGGAGCGGCTGGATTGGTCAGTGGAGGCGGTGCGGAAATTGGAGAGATGATGAGAAAAAAACTTCATAGCTCCTTTGAGGCGCAGATCCGAAGTGTAGCCGAGAAGAAGGGTCATGACCCAGACCTGATCCGAGCCATGATGATTCCTGAGGATCGTGACCGAGTCTTTGGTGAAGTGGTAGTCCGGGCGGGAGAGCTGCTCACGCTCACCGCCAGCGAGGCGACTTCAATGAGGGGAGGAAAAACTCTCCTAGCCAAAGGAGTTGCGAGCAGCATCGAGGAAATTGCCCAGCTTGAGGGGATCGATAGTGCGGCTATCATACGGGCGGAGGCAACCGCGTTTGAAAATGTGGCCTGGTGGGTCTCAAAATGGTCTTTTCTACTGATCCTCGTGGGCATGGCAGCGGCATATGCCGAGCTGAAAGCGCCGGGATTTGGAATTGGGGGCGCAATATCCCTCCTGGCGTTTGGGACTTTTTTCTTTGGTAACTACATGGCCGGAAATCTCGCGAACTATGAGCTGGTGGCTTTATTCGTGCTGGGGATTGTCCTCATTGCGATCGAACTCTTTCTGATTCCTGGCACTGGGGTGACCGGGATCGCCGGGGTTCTATGTCTACTGGGCGCCCTTCTTCTTGGAACAGTGGATAAGATTGATTGGAACGATTGGAAAGTGGGGGACTTTTCCGGCAGCTTGCTGGATCTGTTACGGGGACCTGCGTTCACGCTGGGAACAGGCCTTCTTGGAGGGAGCGTTCTTGTTTTTCTATTGATGAGATTTCTGCCGAACACGTTTCTTTTCCGAGCCTTCGTCAGTAAGCAGGAGCTCGCGGGTGGCGCGTCCCTCTCAACCAAGTCCTCCGCACCGGATTCCCAAGATCGGACAGGCTTCACGGGCGAGGCCCTTACGGACCTGAGACCTTCGGGGAAGGTTGTGTTCTCTGGAGAGGAACTGGATGTGATCGCTGATGGAGCGTTTATCAGGAAAGGGTCCAAGGTACGCGTTCTCAGGCAGGACGGTATGAAGATCGTGGTCGGTGATATTGAATCGGTCTAGAGGCCTGTCCTTCCTTTTGTTCTGTTTGCATTCCTCCCGGGCAGCCACCCGATAACGCAAAGGAGTTAGAGTAACCTTTTTGAGACACAAGAGTGCTTCCCGCCAGCGCTTTCTTCAGTGAGGATGTTAGGGTCCATGATGATTGAATAACAATTGTCACTGGCTCGTTTAATAAATAACACCTCAACCATTTGACTGCTATGAAGATTCAAGATGACACCGGCCGGGGAGAGAGCCGTGAGTTGCTTCTCAAGGAATATTTTCTAAACGCCTACCTGATCGCCCTTCTCAAGCAGGTCGGCAGGGGAGCAGGACGCATCTCGGAACAGGAGAACGATCAGGCCATGCGGCGGGTCGCTGGGCAGAACTGATATGCTTCCCGGGCCTTTGATGCGCGCCGGATTGGCAGAAGCCGGTGAAGTAGCTGTGTAGGTCTTGCTGCTTTACCGGCTTCGTCGGACCTGGGCCTTTGCCGAGACGCTAAACAGGTTGGGTGAAGGGCTAGTCCCGAGGGATGATTACCAACCCGGAGTTCCGGATGGAGGCTTTCGGAACACCGCGATATGCCGGTCTACTGACTTGCCCGGGGCGTCTGCGAGCGCTCGGGAGTCCAGATTGCGGTGATCGGCAACTTTTACCGCTCCAAGGGCCTCCAGTTTCCGGCAAGCCAATTCGTGTTCTACGTCAAAATAAGATGTGATGACGAACAACCCGTCTTCGCCCAGCTGTCGCAGGCCACCCTCGAACATGCGGGCCCAAAGCTTTGGGTTATTCCAGAAATTCTGATGTCTCATGAAGGTGAGGTTGAACCTCTCGTTCGAGGACATGGCGTCGAGAAAGCGTTTCCCGTCCTCAACGTGAAAGCGGGTATGGATATCGCCATGGCTTGGAGTTTTCCAGCGGAGACGAGCTTCTTCAATCTCAGCGGCCCGAATGTCAGCGCCCACAATTTCCAGTCGGTTATCCCCACCGAAAATATCAGCAAGGACCCCGGTCTCGTCAGCACGGCCACAGGCGAGGTTGAGAATACGCCGTTCACTCCCGTCTGCTGGAGCGTCCGGAATGTCATGAAGGGTTTCCCGCAGTGCTTTCCTCAGAATTTTCATATCCTCAGGTAGGTCTCCTAGTTGGAACGGGGCATTAGGGGTCAGGGCCATTGGCAGTGATTAAAATACTGTTAAGCAGTGATTCAAGAGTTGAGTTGAGAGCGCTATTCTGTAAGCCCTTGCGCGTACGATTCTTCTTTCATGCCAAATCGCACTGCTATCCAGGCCCTTACACCTGAAACCGCTACACTTGTGCAGGGTATTGCCGACCAGTTTGCAATTGAAGGGGAATACCTGATCGGCGAAGAGGTGAAAAGTGGGCATATTAACTCTACCTACCTTGCAACCTATGAATTAGAGGGTGGAGAGCGTCGCCGTTATATCCTCCAGCGCATCAACGAAAAAGTGTTCAAGGATCCTCTTGCGGTCATGCGCAATGTGGAGTGCGTGACTTCCCATATTAACTGGAAGGTCCTCAGGAAGAAGCGGGATCTTGGGGGGCAGACTCTGAGTCTATATCCACACAAAACTGGACGATTTTACGGGTATGGGCAAGGTGGAGGCATCTGGCGTTGCTATAACTATTTTGAAGGATGTCAGACCTATGATGTTGTGGAGACCACCCGGCAGGCCTACGAGGCGGGGCATGCTTTTGGGGCCTTCCAGGATCTTGTCAGTGACCTGCCCCCAGGAGAGGTAGTCGAGACGATTCCCGATTTCCATCACACGAGGAAGCGCTTTGAAGGCCTGATGCAGGCCGTTGAGGAGGATTGCTTTGGCAGGGTAGCCAGCGTGCAAAGTGAGCTGGATTTCATCGGGAGTAATGAGGATGTGGTCGACCGGTTATTGGACCTTGTGGAAAAAGATCTGCTGCCTCTCCGCATCACTCACAACGATACCAAGATCAATAACGTTCTCTTTGATCAGGAAACTGACGAGGCAGTGTGTGTCATCGACCTTGATACCGTGATGCCCGGCCTTAGCCTCTATGATTTTGGAGACTTGGTAAGGACTGCCACAAACTCATCTGCGGAAGATGAACGTGACCTGACCAAGGTGAATTTACGTATCAGAATTTTTGAGTCGCTGGTCGAAGGATATCTTGCCTCGGCGGGGCCGGTTCTGACGGATGAAGAGGTATCTCAAATGGCCTTTTCGGGGCGTCTGATCTCCCTTGAGCTTGGAATGCGCTTCCTCACTGATCACCTGAATGGGGATAAGTATTTCCGCGTGACTCGGGAAGGGCAGAATCTGGATCGGGCCCGCACTCAGTTGTGTCTCGCAAGACAGATCGCCGAGAGCGAGGAGAAGATGAAGGCCTACGTTCTCAAGGTTGCCAAGGCTCGCTAATTAGCAGGGGCTGGGCTCCGTTCGAGAGTTGCCACACATTCGAGGTGTTTCGTCTGGGGGAAGAGGTCGAAGGGTTGAACCTTGCGTAAGGAATAGCCGTTGGCTTTAAATACCTGAAGGTCTCGTATCTGGGTGGATGGATTACAAGAGACGTAGACAACCCTCTGCGGCTTGAAGGAAAAGAGCTGTTGGAGGAAGTCCTCGCCGCATCCTTTTCTGGGAGGATCAACAATCACGGAAGTCTGGTCTGCAGGAAATGTGATCTGCTCAAAGATGCGTTCAGCGGAGGCGGCTAGAATTGTGACGTTCCCAAGATTGTTCTGGAGGGCGTTTTGCCGAGCCCAGTCTGCCGAGGATTCGGAGACTTCTACTCCGGCGACAGATTCGAAATGTCGTGCCAGCGAAAGAGCGAAAAGTCCGGAGCCGCAGTAAGCATCGACGAGGAAGCGATTGTCGGTGGCGGCCTCCCCGGCCACGTAGTCAACGAAGGCGGGAAGAATAAATGGGTTGTTCTGGAAAAAATCTCCAGCAAGGAAGCGGAATTTGAGATCGCCCACCTGCTCTTCGACGACTTCTCTGGGATTGGTGTGGACGCTGGTTGAGGTGGCTCGGAGCAGCAAAGTCGCGCCTTTACGGAACTTGCCCTGTGCGGCAGTTTGCTGGATGCGGACTCGCTCTTCCGGGAGAGCTTCATTGAGTGCAGTCATGGCAATATCGCAGTGAGGGACATCGATAATTCGATTGCGGGATCCCGCTGTTAAGAAGCCAATATTGAGATCGCGATCTGGTCGGGGCTTCTGGAAGTGCGGAGTGATTTTAGACCGGTAGTTCCATGGTCGTGGAGAAGGGATAGGCTTTTCTACGGGGTGATCGATTCCGGCCATACGCTCGAGGAGCTCGTTTACCTGTTGTTGTTTCCACCTCAGCTGTTCCTGATAATCGAGATGTTGATACTGGCAGCCTCCGCAGGTGGTGAAGAGGGAGCAGCGCGGCTGCCGGCGATTTGGGCTCTGGTTAATCACTTCCACAAGGTCTGCATGGGAACAGCTGGTGTCGTTTTTCCAGATTCGGGCCCTTACTCGCTCTCCTGGGAGACTAAACGGGACAAATACCACCCAGCTGCGTGCGCTTTCTTCACCGGAAAAGCTCGAGGGGTGGATTCTTCCGACCCCGGCGCCGAGATTGGTGAGGGCGTCAATCTCCAGCTCCACGACTTCGTGGTAGCTGAAGGGTTCTGGCCTGAATTTCCTTGGGGGTTTTATGCTTTCAGCCATTCGCCCATTCACTTCGGGTTGTCAGAAAGAGATCGGACCTCTAGGGTGGGCATCACCATCGATGCACTTTGAGATAAGATTGTGGTCAGTGATCCTCGTTTTTTCGGCAATACCTTTTTGTCTGGCTGCTGCCGAGAGCACTGGTGAAGAGGCATGGTATGATGCTTCGGGTGAAGTCGTCAAGCGGGTGAAGCAGATGGGGAAGGGGCCGAAGCATGCAGGGGAGTCTATTGATTGGGAGCCGGCATGGGTGATTCGTGAACGTCTCGCGAGGACAAGGTCCCAGAAGAGGTGCATTCTTAAGAGGCCTCAATATCGTCAGGGGTTAGCCCTCTGGTATTGCTTCGGATATGACTTCTGGAATCGGGTGAGCATCACAGGAATGAAGGGCAGGACTCTGGTCTTGCCCGGGAAGAGCAACTCGTGGAAGGGTCTACGCTTTGCCGGAAAGCGTTTCTGCCGGTGACTCTGTTTCAAATCAGGTCACTCCTCTGTATCCAATGGGGTGGGATTGGGAGCGGGCTTTGAGAGCGGAGCAGGTTCAGGAGTCTGGAGTATCAAGGGCTTCGCAGAAGGACGAGTGGAGGGAGAGGATCCCGGGAGGGACCTGGTAACGTCAGGGGAGCGAAAGGGATCTTTCTGTGAGATCGGGTTGGAGGGCTGGACGGGTGTTTCGCCTGCTTTCTCTGGGGCTTGAACGAGTGGCAATTCCCCTTTCTCCTTTTCGTCCGAACTCGTCGCGCAAGAACAGAGGAGCAGGGCAATCCCAGCTCCGCTAAGTGCGCTGATCAATGGCATTCTCATCTTCCGACCTGTTGAAAGCTGTCCATATTCATCTCCCTATTGCAACCGTAATTTTGAGCCCCTCAGGGCAGGCGTAGGGACTCGATCCACTGGCTGATATCGGAAAGGACCCGATCCCGTTCATGACCGTAGAAAAGAAGATGATAACTCTCAGGATAAAAATTACGTTTTACCCTGTCGGATTGTAAGAATTGCCCCGAGAAAGCTTCAACGGCATCTGGTTGAGAGAAGATATCATGTCCTCCATGCAGAATCAGAACAGGTTGGTTTATTTTTTTCGCACATTGGGGCGATGACTCAATCATGACGCCCAGAGTGTTGAGCAGTCGTAACGTAAAGGCGGGAATGTGATAGGGATTGTTTGAGGCCTGCTCCTGATGAACGGAGTCTTTTGTCATCAGGACCTCATCTTTCCCTGCGAGAGCCTCAAGTGAGACTTTTATCCGGGGAAAGAGTCGAGAGGTCAGCCGCAGGAGGTGCTTCTTCCAACTAGGGATATGCTGGTCAATTCCTACGATGGGAGATGAGAGTATCAGGGCCTTGCAACCGAACTGTTCGTCCTGGAAACTTGCGAGGCCATGCAGCGCAATAAGTGCGCCCATGCTTTCGCCACACCAGATGATATCTGCCTGTGGATGTTGCTGTCGGACGAGGCGAGTAAAGATTCGCAAATCATCGAGCCAATACTCTCGGGATTGGATATCTCCGCGCCGGGAGGTGATGGGGTCATTACCCTGTCCGCGGAGTTCAGGAGCGTATACCGCAACTCCCTCCATGGACTCCTGAAAATGTTTGCCAAGGTTTTGGAAGTCCTGCGAAGCCCCAGAGATGCCGTGCAGCCCGACTACAACTATGGATGGGTTAGAGCCATCGAGGGGGAGCCATTTTCGAAAAGAAAAATTAGAATGGTCGAAAGACGCGTAGGAACCAGATGCGAGATGGAGCTCATCTGCCTGGGGTGGTTTCTGGTTTGGGGCCGCCTTAGACGCTTGCGAGTGCCCTGCACATCCTGAAAGGACGAACCCTGAAATTAACAGAAGAAGGGCGAAAGTGACATCAACCCGCAGGCTGCCAAGGTCTTTGAGGTATACTCGTCGTAATTCCGGAACGGAGTGAATGAGCAGGAATATTTTTTTTTTCAACGGATCGAAGCGCCGATAATTTCAGGATTACCGGTTGGATGACTTGAGGTGCCTGCGGGTGCCACTCGGGTGAGTTCCCTCACGGATAAGGTGAGGATTCAGGCCTAATTAGGTTGGTTCTCCGAGCCCTTGTGTCACGGCTGGAGCTTATTTCGCTTTTGGTGCTCCTTCACGGGGCTTCGGGGGCACCGGTGTGGGTGGATCAGGCTGCTTCTTGGCAGGTGGAATCGGAATTCTTACCGGTGGAGATACTGCACGAGCCTTCCCAGTTCCGGGTTTAACCGGAACACGGACAGGGGGAGAGACCGCTCGGGCTCCGGGGCGGCCCGGAGTCGCAGGAGAGACAGAACGAGCTCCCTGTGGTGTCGGGCGAGTCAGGGGACGGGAAGGCGGCTTGGGCAGGTCCTTGAGTTCTGTGAGTTCAAGTTCGAATATCAGCATGCTGTTTGGGCCAAGCTTGGCGCTGCGTCGACTTTCCTTGTATGCGAGATCCGCGGGGATGAAGAGCTTCCACTTGGAGCCTACCGGCATCTGTGTCAGGGCCTCTTTGAATCCAGGGATGACGTTGAGTGACATTGCGGTTTCTTTTCCCTGCGAGGAATCGAACTCGGTGCCATCAATCAGGGTTCCACGATAAATGGTCATATACTGCTTTGTCGGGCGCTGTCCCTGTGGGGGAGCAGGAGTAACCTCGCCTTCGCCCTTCTTCAGGATCTCATATTGAAGGCCAGTTTCGGTCGTGATGACTCCCTCCCGCTTCTTGTTCTCGGCCAGGAATTCGTTGCCTTCGGTCAGATTTTCTTCGGCGACTTTTTTTTCTCTCTCCTTGATCACGAGGCTCAACTGATTCAGGGCCTCATTAATTTTTTCCTGTTCGATGTCGGACTCCTTCAGCTCGAGAGCATCGAAAAGACCTTTCAAGAATTGCTCCCGGTCCAAGTCGTCAAGCTGGAGACCATAACGCCCCGTCTGGTTTACAAAGGTCCGGCCGTTTCTATACCCAAAGCCGTAAGACGTTTTTGTGCGAATTTCTCCTGCGTCCATGGTGACTTTTGGTTCTGCTGCCTTGACGGGGCCGGCCGGGGCCGGCGGAGCTTTTTCCGCTCCAGTGCTCTTGGCTGGCGGGGGGGTGTCCTGAGCGAAAAGACTTCCGCTGAGGAGAAGAAAAGCGGCAGGGATCGCTGCGTTGTGAATGAGCTTCATGGTCTTTGGTGGAGACCAGGAACTTAACCCTGTAGCAGTGAGCTGTCGAGTCAAAGGGCGGTTGTCCTCGCTCGAGCGGTGTGCCGAACAGCGA
>Ga0115011_10003715_pt1 | contig 10382 bp, 5 predicted proteins | sample TroAtlMetagenome_2_FD_88705 | JGI IMG/M metagenome (GOLD analysis project Ga0115011, IMG submission 88705) | Marine eukaryotic phytoplankton communities from Atlantic Ocean - Tropical Atlantic ANT8 Metagenome | ecosystem: Environmental > Aquatic > Marine > Oceanic | place: Tropical Atlantic...
AAAATCGCTATATCTAGACATTCTATCAAACGATCCATATGACGACAACGTAGCATTGTATGTGTCGCTATTTGATCTACGAAAAAGCATCTGCCCCGATGATAACCCTTGAGGTGACTCACCGCCTGATGTTTTTATTCTTCTTCGTACTGTAGGTCCGGATCTAAATAAAGATGTTAGTCTACCAAATAGACCGGGTGTTCCAAGTTTGTCTGCCATCTATAATCTCCTAGTACATATAACTATACGCTGCATCTCATCATATTAAATTAACCAGCTCAAATCATTCATATTAGATCCGCTGGAAAAAGGAATAGAGGAAGAATCGTATTTCTTAAAAGGGTTGTAAGCTTTGTGATGAAAAGGCGAAAGTGTAGTCTGGTTTGTATTTGTACCATTGATACCAAACGCCTTAAGCATTTCTTTGTTAATATCATGTGTAGACCTACTTGCAACAGGAGAAGTCTCGTATAACCAAACACCGATCGCAAGAGATATAACTAAGTCATCATTTTTTCCTTTTTGAGCCTGGGCCTTATTACCCTTCCACACAAAAGTTTTAAGCTCCTCATAAAGGCGCGACGAGTATATCGTTAATTCTTTGTTTCTAATGACCTGTTCAAGTTTTGTTAGAATTTGATTACGTGACTGCCCTGATGTTGTAAACCCAATCTTGCTTATCGGCACATCATTCATTCCGTACATAGCAGCCATTTTATCCTTAGGATTCTGATAGTACAAGTTTTTGTAGCCTAATTCGCAAAGCTTCATAATCAAAGCGTAGCCATATGTATTGTTTTCAGGACACATTAAAGCATTAGAGTATCTTCTTCCTACCTCGCTTAGCAATATTGCGAACTCATCGGGTGGGATTCGGCCTTTGAACTCTGCCACAATTTCGGACTCATCGACGTCTATTACGTGAAAAGCAGAATAGTCGGCAGCATCCCCTCTGGCAACGTCAGCAGATACTATATATTTGTGTTCTGTGAGTGGGTACTTCCATGTCCAGACTGACATACCTGGGCCCCATTTCTCAATAGGGCGTTTAATAGTCGAGCCAATGTATTCTATATCCGGATGGCTTAAAAAAGTATCGCCGGATGCTGCAAAATCACATAATAGCTCTTGTGCTATTTGCTTTCTAGAAAAGTTTTTACATTCTTGATTAAACCAGTCTTCATCATGATCAGGATGCACATCCCATGGAAGCTTTATTGCGTTGAATAAGCTCTCTCCAGACTCTGCTTTTATCCACAAATCATGATACTGACCTCCCACACCGTTAGGTGTCGAAAGAACAATGGCACGTCCACCTGTTGAAAGTGTTGGGTATAGTGATGTCCAAAGCTCGTCAAAGTTTCTAATAAATGCAGCTTCATCAACTATCAGCAGGGACAGTGCTTCGGATCGACCAGCGTCGTCGGATGTTGGGACAGCTTTGATCGAAGAGCCATTGCTAAACTCTACAGTCTGCTTATTGTTTCCAGTTATTTCAGGCATCATTAGCCATCCAGGCATGCTCCGGATAGCTACTTTAACTTTTTTGATAAAGTTTTGTGCAACAGCAAGCTTTGTTGCTATAACCAGAATGTTTTTGTCTTTATAAAAACATGCTAACCAAACAGCATATGCTGCTGTTATTGTAGATATTCCTAGCTGCCTAGACTTTAGAATTATATTAAATCTGTGATCTACAAAATCGTTGACACACTCATCCTGAAACTCATACGTCTTAAAAGGTATTAAGCCTTTCGTTGGATGTTGTATTTTAAGATATCTATTGAAAAAGTAAGCTGGATCTTTTCCGCACCGAACAATCTCTTTTATTTGTCCGCGCTTTGAGTTTGCTGACATGGCGCTTACTCTTTAATTTTAAGTGTATGTACTCTTCTGTAATAAGCTAATTTTCGTGGGGCATGAATAGATCCTGCAACGACTTCAACATTATCTGTTGAGTTTTCATCCTTGAGCTTAAGTGTGGCCCCTACAGCTGCCTTAAAATCCTTCTTGATGCTCTTGACAGTATCAGCAAGGATTTTGATACTTTCCGCTGATATTCTATCAGTCTGCTCTCGCAGACTTTGATCAGATGCAAATTGAACTACGGATAAAAACTTTAAGATCAAAGTATCACCCTCAACTGATCCTGTGACAGATCGATCACCGCCTTTAGAGGCAGCCTTTCCAAAAGTTGTGTTTAGGATATTTCCTAAAGCATTTACTTGTTCTAGTGATAACATGTTACTTCTCCTATGAATTAATTATCTTCAATATTTTCTTTTGTTTTGTTTGTTTTGCAATCGTGGCATAACCCAAATGTCTTTGCTGAAAGATAATCGTCCCAATCCTTTAATGCTACATTGCAATTTGGGCAATCTAATAGTACTGTCTCTGCGGTATCTCTTTCAATTATAATTTTCTTCTTAGACATTTGTAACGTAAGAGTCCTTGCCTGACTTTGAAATTTCCAGTGTATTGTCTGCTACATCTTTAACAGCATCTACATGCGAAATTATCATGATATTCTTGAACCACTTCTTAAGTGAAGTAAGTAGTCTACTGCATGCTTCAACATTCATATCGTCCAAAGCTCCAAATCCTTCATCAATTATTAACATATTAGTTTTGGGTAGGCTACTAATATTGATAAGTGCAACACGGATTGCTAATGATGCCATGAGCTTTTCCATTCCGCTTGCACATTCAATTATTCTTCGTGAATCACCGTAGTTAATATAAATGTCCATGGCATTTGAGCCTTCTGGAGCGTCTAATTCAACTGTGAAGCCTACAACGCCTTGCAAGATTTTAGAAATTTCATTATTAATGATGGGTAATCTATCAGAGATAATTGCCATCGGAATGCCCTTGCTGGAAACTGCTGTTGTAAAAAAATCATATGCTCTCCAATTCTTAATAAGGTCAGCGTACTTCAATTTTTCACTTTTTAGATTTTCAATATCTAACACCTCTCTAGAGATCTTCTCAGCACAGCTTATTCTTTCTGCGTCAATCTTTGCAATGTCATCTTCGATACGTGAAATTGCTTCTCTGCACTGTTTAAGCCTGATTGCTTCGTCTGTATTAGAAACTCTTAACCTCATATTCTCCAGGTCTGATTTCATTGTAGAAACCTTAAACTCTAAGGAGTCTTTTTGATTTTGAACATTGCTAAGCATGACTTTTTTATCACCATGGGATTTTTGCAAAGAAGACTCTTGAAGCAATATCTCGTTATACTTAGATATTTTTGTTTCCAGGTCTCTCTTCTTGAGAGATCTTAGCGAACTCTTTAGTGCTCTCATTTCTGATTTTATTTCATCTATAGACACCTGTTGCTTTTCAATTTTTTTCTTATTTTGGTGGGAGTCTTTAATGAACTTGCACCCTGGATATTGATCTCCGCAGGGTACTTCGCTTAGTATCTTTATAGACTTTTCCTGTCTTTTTAGTAGAGTCTTTTCCTTGTCGAAGCGCCCCTCTATAGATATAATTTGTCCTTCGAGCTGCTGCTGATCTTTTAAGTCAGATGTAATGTCCTGAATAGGGAATTGATCTTTTATTGTATCGATTACTGAAAGCTTTTTTGCTACTCCTTCGATATCTTCTGTATAAAGTGCTATAAGATTGACAGATTTATCGAGCTCATTTTCAGTATTTTCCACCTTGCCTACAAAACCCAGGAGTTCTTCAGGAGTAATGAGATCTTTTTCAGAAAATGTTGCTAATGTAATCTTTATCTCATCTAGTGTTTCTCTCTTTTTTAACAAGTCACCCTCTAGAATAGATTTTCTGTCTGTCTCTTCACTGATTATTGCTTCTTTCTCTCGAATAATCTCAGACCAATTTCTGTCTGGTGCACCGGAAAGAGCTCCTTTTAGCTCTAAGGCGTCTGATTTTGACAGCGTGTACATTTCCTCAAATATATTGAGATCCAAGAACTTTGCTAATATTGCTCTTCTTTGAGTTGACTTCATCTTGATAAACGAGGACATATCACCTTGTGATGCTAAAGATGTCATTAGAAAATCCTCAGGGCCGCCGACAATGGCTCTCAGGATTTTTTCAGTCTCTCTACGCTGCTCTCCGTTTAAGTCCTTGAGAACATTTCCGGAAGAGTCTATTTCGCTAATATTTAAATTTGTAGTTGCTGATTCAACACCTGCTCTAGACGTTTTCCTAACTGCTTGTCGCTCTATGAGATAGTGGCGACCATTTGCACTAATTTTTGCAGATGCAAAACAAAACCCTTTTCTCATGTTAATGACATGCAAGTTTTTAATTGCCCCTCTATCTGTTCCGTTAAAGAGCGCAAACATGATTGTACCCGGGATGGAAGATTTGCCGGATCGGTTTTTCCCAAATAGCCCAGTTATTCCTGACATTTTTGTAAAATCAATATGGTTGCCCTTACCATACGTAAATGTATTTTCAAATTTAAGATCCTGTAAGGACCAGGAGACGTTTCTAGGTGTATCATCTCGGGCTGCCTGGCTAAAATATCTTGCGAGCAGGGTATTGATTGCTTCTTTAGTGGTATCCTCTAGGTCTACACCCTCCAGTGACTTTTCCATCAACTCTTGATGTGTTTTAATGTCTCTTAGGTTTTTGCCTATTGTAGTCCCTTCTAGATCTGACGCTGCTTCCATCGATGTATATTCATGTTTAAATACGATTTCTGAAGCTTGCATCTTTTCTTTTAGGGCGCTGTGCAGGTGCTTAATTTCACTTTGGGAAATGGGCTTTTTTGTTTTGACCCGAACACGTGAATGTTTTGCAAATGAGCTTGCTTTTTCGAGTGTGTCTTTAAAGCTACCGTCCCACTCAATTGTTACAAAAGGTCGATCGTGGGGTATCTCGTAAAAAGTAGACTTATAGTTATCCTTATCTTCGATTTCCCAAAATAAAAATCCTTTTCCGGGGTCTTCCCCATAGTTTTGCTGAATACTGCTTCCTGGATATGCAACTCTCTTTTCGCTTCCCAAATATTGAAGCTTGTGTATATCACCCAAAAACGTGAACTCAAACTTGTCAAACATATCGAGATCAGCATCAGCTTCAATAGTCCAGTCAATGTCTGTGACTGAACCCATTACACCTCCGTGAAAAGCTGCGATATTCACATAGTCCTTTGCCGGCTTTACATTTGACCAATTTTCTTCATCAAAACATGAAAATACACAAAGCTTGAATCCCGGAATGTTCATATCGTAGACGCCTGAATCTTTATACAAAAACAGATTTTTGTTATTCATGCTATTGACTATGGGCGTTATAGCGTCCTGCCTATCTTTATTTAAAATTAGTCCGTCATGATTGCCCAAAATAATGTGTGTCGGCGCAATATCTGCTAAACCCTTAAACCACCATACCAGTGAATCTATAAGCTCTGGGCTAATTCCCTGAGTTTTTGAGTGAACAATATCACCGCCAATAAAGATACAATTGGGCTTAAGCTTCTTAGCTTTTTTAAAAAATTCTATGAATGCTCGCCTGTATTCATCGTGTCGGGTTAAGCCTCTCCAGTGAATATCACTGAGATGTATACATCTTAATGTCAAACTTCTCTCCTAGATTAATGATCCCGTCTTTATAGACGATATCATTCTTAATAGTCTCTTTTCTTGAGACCAAGCTGTAGCTTCTTCAACAAGCTTTTTAAACTTTTCTCTTCCTAGGTCAGCTACGTCCTTGTCTTCCGGAAGAGCTATTTCCATTACCTTGATATCAAAAGATGAAAGCATCTTTGAAATCTTTTCGGAATTTTTTTTTGCATCATGATCTAATGACATATAGACAGTTGAGTTGCTTTTAATAATTTGCTTGAAAACTTCAGAGTCTTCGGACAAGTGTGAGCCTAACAAGCAAATTACATTTTGTCCGCCAATAATCGCATCAAGGGGTCCTTCTACTAAGATTATTGGCTTGGTCCAGTCTATCATTATCTCATTAAAAATAACTTCTTTTTTAGGTATGGGGGCATTGATATATTTCATTCTGGAAGTTCCATCGATTTCCCTTGCTGAATAAAAGTTCAGAACACCTGATCGATCGAATGAAGGTATTATTAGTCTTCTTCGCATCTGCCCCAAAGTGCATGCCCCTAGTCGATATCTCCACATCATAGAGGTTGTGATTCCTCTTTTTCTCGCATACCTTACAACATCTTTAAGGTCTGGATCTGAATTTTGTTTAACATCGCCCAAAAATACAAATCCATCTAGATCTTTACTCAGATCAATATTTTGTTCATCTTCCTCACTGTCTATGCTGAATAGCGTGGATTTTGAGCTCCCGAAAACATCAGAAACCTTTGAGGCATGTGCAGGGGCATATTTTCTAAAGAGGTACATAATATTTGTCCCCTTAAGCCCACAAACCCAGCAATGAAATTTACCGTCGTCGATTTTTATTACTAATTTTTTCTTTTGTGAGCCTTGTTTACCACATTTGGGACACTTTACACATACATTTACCCCATCTTTTTCAGCTATAAAGCTACCAAAAGCTTGACGCACTAAGGTAGTCTGCTTATTAAAATAAGACATATTAATATTTTACGTGTTTAGTTACAAGTGTTCAAGTTGCCCACATAATGACATGACGAAAGCGTCAGAAAGATCCATGCAACCAGGATCCTCGATAGTCTTTCCTTTGTTGGGGCCTCCTCGCAAGACTTTTTTTGGCCAGCTAAAGTTTCGCATAATTTCGTGATTCTTGACCCATCGGTGAACAATGTCTTTGGCTTTTTCGTTTGGCGCACGGAATTTTTTTCCCGTGTTAATCCCAAGAGATTTTCTGGCGCTGTTTACGTTGTAATACAAGGGTACGAGATTTGTCTCTAGCCAACATTCATGAGAAACAATGCCATTATACCTAGATAGGGTCATTAAAGTCTTTGCAGAGCTTAATCCTGTTCGAAATGATTGCAGATTTTCTTCTATGCAGATAGTATCGATTTTAGCACTTTTTTTAAGCCCAACTAAGACTAGCTTTACATCTTGCGCCTTTTCGTGCAATGTCCTCTTACCCTTGTGATGTACAAATCCTGCGTCAACTAAAGTTATGTGGCCATGTTTTTGTGATGTCAAGCACCATCCGGTTGTTGATGTAGATATATCTAGCCCGAGTATGTTCACTAAAAGTCCATCTTCATTTTTACCATGAAGGCGTCAGATTGCCTTTTGATAATAGGTTGAGCAAATGTTGCCTTGCCAATTATGTTAAAGTTTTCATCGTGCAAGTTCACACCTGTAATGTACACAAAATCTCGAGCGTACTCATTGGCATCAGAAGAGGGCTTAAGGGTCAAATAGTTTGGATTTGATGATGAATTAATTACATTCCTGCTGCACGGAATTGTAATTTCCATAACAGGCACTTTTTGCTCTCCTCTAAATTCTATCTCAAAACTTTTTCTTCCAAAGTGAGAAAGAATTGGATTCTTAATTGTAATAATTCCTTCATCATAAACAACATCCCCTACATTGTTCCATGTAGCCGGTGGGCTTAAGCAGTCATGTCGATAGATATTTCCATTGCCGTCATCCTTAAGTGTCAAGGAAACAGACCCATAGGTACCGGAAAGGCCTGGGTCTTTAATGCTAATCGTGTCGGGTGCAAGTCTATTACCATAAAACATATTAGAAATATCAAAAAATACAATTTCGTTTGAATCAGGGTCTCTAGTTCTATTAAGCACAGACAGGATACTTCCAGGTGCTAAGCCCGGATCTTCTGGTATTGCACCTTCCATCTGCCCGAATAGAAATTTTTCTCTTTCTGAGGTTGCTGCCAGAATCTGACTATCCGTCATGTCGCTTGTAATTGCTGGGGATGGATCTTGCAATAAATGCCCAGGATTCATTGGTAGACTAGCTGTTGAAACCATCCCTCTTAAACTAACTAATCCTGGTCGATAATATCCATTGTCATCCCGATATACATAATTTATTGATCCAGTTGTTACTTTTTCTTCTTGTGAACCTGTCAATATTGGCTCATATGTAGGTCTAAAAAGGCCGTTGTCACATGGAAGTATTGTATAGTTTCCTTTTCGGTGAGCAGCTCTAGATCCTAGCCACTCATCAGCTGTTCTAGCCTTTGTATCTGTTGATGTAATTGCGCTGGCTGTAAGATTGAGCAACCTTGGGTAATTTTTTTGAACATGTTCTCTTAAAAAGTTTGGCAAATTCATGGTTTTTCCACCTACACCAAATGAGAGCGCGACATTAAAGGGATCATTGGTAGACGTCCTAAATGTCTGGAACGGCGTCTGCATTATGTCTCTAACAGGTGCTTCAGGTGTAAAGTGAACAGGCAAGTAAAATATCAAGTCCCTTGCTGGTAGCTTAAACTGTGTCGTCATATCTTGCTTGATCGTGCTATGTGAGCGAAAAGACTTGAATATTCTAACTTCATGAACCTCAGCTTTTAGGGGATGATCCAGGCTGTATAACGAATCGTTAGGATCTCTATAAAGAAAGTTATCAATTTGATAATTTGGCATTGCTGTAAAACCGCCGGCAAACATAGTGCCGACAGTTAGTGAGCTATTTCCATCGGCTGCCTTGACAACAGCTGTATTACCGCTGGTTCCTGCAACTGCCTGTGTAAGAAATATATTTGATCCTGCTTGGTCCACTGTAAAGCTTTGAGCTGCTAACGACTGCTTAAAGCGGGACGCAATATCAGATGTTGATGCGCCAGAACATCCTACGATTATATTTCCCCCCACGACATGTCCCGAATCTACTTCAGACGTATCAAACTTATACGTTACGCTTTTAGAGTCCCATGTCTCTAAAGTCAAAAGAACACCATTAATATTAGTATTTGCAATCGTAACTGAAAGTTTACCGGGTGTATCTGCAGCACCTAGCGACTTGTATGCTAGAGGCAATCCTTCCTGATATGCTGCATTTCCATTGAAGAATTGACTTTGCAGCATTCCTTCATTACCGTCATTTTTTCCATCGAAATAGTTGCCTATAAACAAGACAGAAGGATCCCCGCGGGAGTCTGGCATAGATCTAGGCATAGCAGAACCTGAATTGATATTAAACGATGTGTTCAAGACTCCGTCTACAAATATCGATCCTGTCCTATAATTTTTGTTTGCTGACCATCTTACGGCTACATGATGCCATGTGTCTCCGGATAGTGCATTGTCTTCTGATAGAAAAATTAAGTCTGCATCGTTTTCCCATAGTTGCGTATTTGTGATTATTCGTCCGTCTCTAGGGTATTCACCATTCTTAAAGCTAGAACCTGCTGTCCACGGGTCCGGGTCAGGGCGTAGCGATGTGTGCTCATAGTAAGCCCTTGACGCACTGGATCTATCGGGCTTAACAAGCGGAATATTAGAGGGAGCTATATCTGCACTTGAATCAAACTGGCACATTATTCTAAACTTGTTAGCTCTACCCAAACCATCAACGCTAGATCCTGAGACTATTGTAATCGCATATGAACTTGACAAGTGCATTACAGTTCCGGCCTTATATCCGCCACGCTTATCCTTGTCTACAATTTTGGGCTTTACCCAAAATGACATTGTAAAATCTTCTCTAGGTGAATAAGCATATGGTAGTTTGATATCAGCACCTTCTGGCAACGCTTCAAGTGTAAATCTAATATCATGAAGAATATGATGATCATTAGCGTCGTGGGATGGTGCAGACTGAGCAATTTTTACATAGTAGTCATTTGCAATATGATCACCAGAAACATCATACTCAACTTTTGTCCACTCATTTTCATTAACTGTTTTTTCTGCATCAGTACCTAAGCGATAAAGCTCTGTCCAGGTTGCGGAAGAAGCCGGGCGATGAAGTATTACTATGTCTTCGCCTGTGAATCCGTTGGTAAACTCAGCTGGATTTGTAATATTTCCTGCATTTCCTCCGGATTTTAATATGTCTGTATTTCCCGATGACCCTTTTTTTGTTTGTGTGACAGTTACCGTATTCGTTGCTGTTGAAGCCTTAATTTTGCCATTATGACCTTGTCCTGAAAGAATTGCAGTTTGAAGATTAGCAGCAACATCGTTGGCACTAGCTCCATTGCATGCTACTACCACTTGTCCGCTTGCGTTTAGGTGACCTGATGAAGATGCACTTCCATCAAACTTATAAACTTTAGAAGTTTCATCTGAGGACTCTAACGTCAACAATGTATCAGCAACGTTGGCCCCTGTGTCATCAATGCGAATTGTTGCTGAAGCTGCAACTGATACTTGTGGAGCTGTTAAGACTCCGGAGTTTGATGTTCGAACCAAGTCTGAATCTGTTCCGTTCTCAAAGTTTGTAACTACTGAAGCTTTTTTATTATCACCAGTCACAGTTATTGTTCTATTATTCTCTGGGTTCTGTATTCCT
>Ga0115011_10003718_pt1 | contig 10377 bp, 6 predicted proteins | sample TroAtlMetagenome_2_FD_88705 | JGI IMG/M metagenome (GOLD analysis project Ga0115011, IMG submission 88705) | Marine eukaryotic phytoplankton communities from Atlantic Ocean - Tropical Atlantic ANT8 Metagenome | ecosystem: Environmental > Aquatic > Marine > Oceanic | place: Tropical Atlantic...
GATGCGTTCGGCGCGACCGTGGGGATTGCTTTCGTCCTTCTTGAAGTCGAGGTCGACACACTTACCGGCATACTCACCGGCATTCACTCCGAAGAGTCCGTGGACTTCGGCGTAAGGAGTGGCGGTGAAGGCTGCGATTTCCTTTTCGCGCTTCGCGAGGATGGCGAGAGTGGGCGTTTGGACGCGTCCGGCGGCAGTGATATTAAACCCGCCATGACGCGAGCGGAAGCAGGTCAGGGCACGAGTTGAATTCAGACCAACCAGCCAGTCCGACTCCGAGCGGCACTTGGCAGCATCCGCAAGGTCGCCCATGTCTTCGCCGTTACGCAGGGTATCCCAAGCCCGCTGGATAGCCCCCGTAGTCATCGACTGCATCCAGAGGCGTTTCACGGGTTTGTCGACACTCCCGGGTTTGTCGATATCCCCAATGTCGAGAATGTACTGGAAGATAAGCTCGCCTTCCCGTCCGGCATCACAGGCATTAACGATGAGGTCAACATCCTTGCGGCGGGCCTGCTTCAGGACATGGCGAAGTCTGCCTTCGGTTTTTTCAATCGGTTGGAGCTCGAACGATCCTGGGATGGCGGGAAGAACGTCGAATTTCCAAGGAAGATTTTTTCCGTTGGGACCAGTGGGCATCTTGAGTTCGACAAGATGCCCGACCGCCGAGGTGATTATGGCCTCGTCGTTTTCGAAATACCTGGCGTCGAGAGATTTCCCTTTCTTCTCGAACTTGCCGAGGTGCTTGGCGAGAGAGCGGGAGAGGTCAGCCATGACTGAGGGCTTCTCCGCGATGATGAGGGTTTTGGGCATTCGGTGAGGGCACATACGCGCCGGAAGGCGGGTTTGAAAAGAGGAATTTTTTCAGAACATCTCTTTGTTGAGCTCTCAAGACCTCGAACCCGGTCCTTCCGGAGATGCCTTCCCGCCATCGAAACTGTGGGATTGGGGGTGAGTTTCCGCTTCCCGTGTCCCTTGTGGAAAGTCATTTGAAAAGGAAGGGTTTGAAAGCCTGTGTTTGGGGCTCTGACCCAACAAAACAAGGGCCAGAGGCTGACGGGATAGTCTGTAAAATCAGGAGCTCTTCACGAAATGAGAACCCGGGAGCTGTGTCGCAAGTCCTCTCATCTCGAGTTGGAGGAGGGTCGCGGCAACCACGGAGGCCTGTAGTTCCGCCTCCTCGATAATCTGGTCCATGGTGCGCTCTTCCTTGCTCAGAGTGCCGAGAACAAGACTTTCATTCTCACTCAGCCGCGGATTCTCTGCCGCTGAACGGATGTCCTGCAGAGGTGCCTCTGTTCTGCTTTCCGGTGGCAGGGGCTGAAGTTCGTCAATTATTTGAGCTCCCTCAGTGACCAGAATCGCTCCCGTCCTGATCAATGTATTACAGCCCTCTGAGCTTGGGCGGTCGATTCCCCCCGGAACCGCAAAGATATGCTTACCGTATTCTGCGGCGAGATTGGCGGTGATGAGCGCGCCAGAGCGTCTGGCGCACTCGACAACCAGAAGACCCTCGCACCAACCAGCAACGATACGATTTCGCTGGGGAAAGGTATTACGGGTGGGACCCATTTCGATCGGAAACTCAGAAACCACGGCGCCGTTTCCGTCGGCGATCCTCTCCGCAAGGGCGATATTTTCGGGAGGGTAGAGCTGGCCTAGTCCGGAGCCGAGGACCGCAATGGTCCGGCCTTCTGCAGCAAGTGCTCCCTCATGGGCTGCGGTATCGATACCGCGTGCAAGACCCGAGACGATGGTAAGTCCCATATGAGCAAGTTGGAACGATAGTTTGTGGGTGCAATCTCGTCCGTAGTGAGTGGTCTTTCTGGAGCCCACCACCGCGAGGGATCGGGAATCGCTCTCGAGGACTTTACCCCAGATATAAAGAAGGATGGGGGCATCTGGAAGATGCTCAAAAGGTTGAGGCCAGGCCGGGTCATCAGGGGTTAGAACGGTGATGCCCCGCGACCGGATGGAAGAGAGTTCTCCCTGGAGGTCGAGGTGGTCCTCCCATGAGGCAATCATACGGGCGCATTCAGGCCCAATTCCAGTAACAGCAGTAAGCTTATTGTAGTTGGCGCGTAATACTCCCTCTGCCCCTCCGAAGTGCTTGATGAGCCGCCGCACCCGGATGGGGCCGATGCCGGGAAGGAGATTGAGAGCGAGGAGGCTTTCGAGAGAGGTCATGATCACGAGCTCCGCTGCGTGAAAGCGGTTACCAGACAGATTGGCCAGCCACGGCAGCTTTTCCGAGATCGTATTTGGGAACGAAAGGGTTATCGCGTCCCGATTAATCTTTCTCTGCGCCTCCGCTGGGTGAATGGAGGCTCGGTAGTCCTGTGCGATTGACATCCGTTCGCTGGGTTGAGAGCAGACGTGGATGAAACAGGCTCTGATTGTTACTGTGGTTCTTTTTGTGGGATCCGTTTTTAAGGTCTCTGCGGATAACGAGCAGCTCCGGAAGATTCCAGACGGTCTGGTAGTCCTTACCTTTGACGACTGTAACAAGTCCGACCGGTCCTTTGTGGCCAAGGTGCTGAAGGAGCATGGGTTCGGGGCTACTTTTTATGTGACAGAGGGTCTTGGCTTTTTACGGAACAAGGAGAACTATGTCACGTGGGAGGAAATCGTAGAACTGGACAGGATGGGTTTTGAGATTGGAAACCATACGAAGACTCATCCGCATATGCCGCGCCTCTCTCCCCAGCAGATGAGAAATGAGCTCCTTCATATTGAGAAGCGGTGCAAGGAACACAAAATCCGCAGGCCGGTTACCTTCTGCTACCCGGGATTCGGACATAGTCTCGCCTGTGTTAAGGAACTGCAGCGGTTGAATTATCTTTTTGCGCGGCGGGGAGTAGGTCCGGAATTCAAGGACGGCGGTCGGGGGGGGCGGGGACCCGCCTATGATCCCGAGGTTGATCACCCCCTGCTTGTTCCAACTACCGGATACGCTGGACCAGACTGGAAGATGGAGGATTTTGTATGGGCTATCAGTCAGGCTCGAGAGGGACGTATCGCAGTGCTTTGCTATCATGGAGTGCCAGCTCGTGAGCACCCCTGGGTCAATTGTGATCCAGAGGATTTCCGAAAGCAGATGAACTATCTGAAGAAGGAGGGGTGCACCGTAATTTCGATGCGTGATCTCGCTCTCTTTGTTGATCCCCGTAAGGGTCCCGCCGACCCCTATGAGCCGATCAGAGCGCGGAGGAAAAGGGGTGAGTAGGGCCAGTATGCCTACCGGGTCCGGCCCCGCCACGCCTTGCCTTTGTCATCGTTTCTGCCGAAGTTTTACTGGGGGAGGGGCAGGGGGATCGAGAATGTTGAGGAGGGCGGTAACGGATTTCTCCTCGGGGATCTGCGAACTGTTTTTCCGGATCTTCTGCAGGAGGAGAATAGCAGTCTTTTTGTTCCCAGCCCCCCGGTAAACGTCGACGATGTGGAGGTCCTGTCGGAGTTGGTCTGCCTCGCTGGAGTATTTGTCCCGGGCCACAGTGAAGAAGGCATTGGCCTCTTCCTCTTTCCCGTTGGCTCTTGCGAGCAGGCCGAGAGCCTCAAAAACGATGCCGCTATTGGCCTTATTCGCATAAGTTCGAAGCTTGGGGATCAAGGTTTCTACTTCGGTTCCCCACTGGCTCTGAGCGTGCCGGAGGGCCTTATAATCACGGTCTTCCCGGTCACTTAGCTTGATCTCCAGATCCGCCCGGAAGGGGCGGTAGAGAGGGTCTCCAAGAAGGACGGCCTGCCACGAGAGGGCGGGTAGGGCCATGAAGGAGGCTTCGCCAATGGTGTAACCCCTGAGGAGCCTGTTGTAGAGGATATTGAAATGATGAGTCAGAGAGAGAAAGGGCTCGTAGACATTTCCCACCGTGGCAGTGGCCCCCCGGTCAAGAATCGGACCGCACCAGCGGCGGTCTGGATTCTGCAGTTCGAAGGCGCTGTAGGAATGAAGATGGGCCGCTACCGCGCCGCGCTTAAAGCGGAATGAATCATTAAGGAGTGGTCCGTTCCGGTGGTGCGAATACCATCCAAAATAGAGCGCCGCATCGCTCATGGGATAGTTGGTGACATAGGTGTCGATATTTCGATCAACGACGCACGGAATACCGGCCGCCTTGTTCATGTCCGCGATTTCCTCCAGCCATTGATCTCCTTGTTCGTAGCTCTGACCCTTCCGGGAGAGGTCGAGATACGCTTTGCCCCAGAGTCCCTTGTTCTCGACTGCAACGGCGTCGTCAATCATACGCTTGCAGGTTTTGAGCGAGGGCCCATCTATGCGTGAGACCAGAAGAAACTCAGGGTTGGATAGCTCCATGAGAGGCTGGTCCTTACCGAAGTAGGGATTAGGGATTTGACCTGCGACCTCATAGTTCTCGACCCCGAGAAGGCTCAACTCTGAGTCTACCGATGCCTCGTTACCTTTTGGATTTGGCGCAAATGGGCGTTTCTCGACCTGACCTGGGGGGATCGTGTCCGGAGTGCGTGCGATTTTGAAGGGAACTCCAAGCATGGTGACAAGCACCTTGCGTTTCAGGGATATCGGCCTTTTAAGGCCAGTGGGTCCTGTCTGTCGGCTCCACCAGTTGCGGTCGTCAAAGATCCGGCAAAGTGGAGTCTGGATTTTCTGGCTGAACTGCTCTCGCGAAATTTCGTTGCCGAGCGGAATCGGAAGGCCAATAAGATTGCCTCTGGGAATGGAGCGTGCTTTTGCATAGTGCTGAGCGAGGACCTTCGAGTCCTCATCCTCGGTGTTGTAGAGGACGACGACGGTCTCCGGGGGTAGCGTGGTGGGCTTGGACAGGAGCTGCCCGTGGATAAGCAGGGGAAGAGCGAGGAAAAACGATTTCCGGAGAGTGAGAAGGATCATGACAAGGGAGTTCACGCTATGGTGCAGGGATTTTGTCTCTCAAAAGTCAACTTGAGTCCATCACATGCCAATGCAACTGACTCGGGAAGACCCAACTGGTCAGCTGCTTCACGGTAATCAATCTCGTGGGCAAGGTGAGTGAGGAAGGATTGTCTGGGTTTAAGTTGTGAGATCACGGCAAGGGATTGCTCAACATTCATATGAGTTGGGTGGGGTTGAGGTCGAAGAGCATCTACAACGAAAACATCAAGGTCTTGGAGCAAAGCGATACTGGGAAGGGGGATCTCCTTCACGTCGCTGATATAGGCCAGGGAGTGGCCAGTGGGAAAATCGAAGCGGAATCCGAAGGTCTCGACAGATGGGTGTGTTACGGGAATGGGTGTGACGAGCAGGTCCTTGATCGTAAAAGCATCCTCGATTAGATGAGGATCAGGTCTGACATAATTTCGAGAGGTGTTGGACATTGCCCAGGGAAACATACGCTCGAGAGTGGCCATGGTCTCAGGACCTGCGTGAAGAGGTAGAGGATCTTTGCGGTGCCAGCAGAAGGCTCTCAGTTCATCGAAGCCTACGATATGATCAAGGTGGCAATGAGTGTAGAGAATCGCATCAATTTCCCGCAGGCCCTCTCGGAGGGCTTGTTGGCGGAGGTCGGGACCACTGTCGACCAGGACAGAACCTCCGGGTGTTTGCAGGTGGAGAGAGGACCGGGTTCTCTGGTTTCCCGGGTGGCTGGAGGTACATACAGGGCACGAGCACCCAATGACTGGCACCCCCACCGAGGTCCCGGTGCCCAGGAATGTCGCGGTGACTGTCCCTCCATCCACGGATCAAAAATGCAGGTCTAACAAATGTTTCGCAACGAAAGACCGGGGTCAGGTGTGAAACGAGGGGGAAGGAGAGCTACAGGATAGGGAGGAGCAGCATCAGGATGGTCCGGGGAGCGGGAGCGCACCCGCATTGAGGTTGATTCGGGTTTTGAGCCCTTTAGGCTATAATTTATGGGTTTTCTTAGCCTTTGATCTAGGAGGTTACTCTTCTGAAGGTCACTCGTGTTAAGGATTGCTGGCGGAATGGGGGCAGGCTTCCTCTTAAAAAGCTGCTGAGGCCGATTTCCAGTAAATTTGCCTGAAAAGGAGCGTGACGATTGAAACACGTGGGGTTGGTTGCATAATTGAAGTGCCGAAGGGCACGATCAGATGCTGAGCCTCTTGAAAATCCGGAACCTTGCCCTTGTGGAGCGGCTCGATTGGGAGATCGGGGCTGGGCTGGTCGGAGTCACTGGCGAAACAGGAGCGGGGAAGTCTGTGATTGTCGGTGCGCTTAAGCTGATCCTGGGAGAGAGAGCGGACAAGGGACTGATTCGAACGGGAGAAGACATCTGCCACGTGGAGGCGGTCTTCGATCTACAGGACCCCTCGGGGGTCAATTGTCTGCTTGAGGAGGTGGGTCTGGAGCCCTGTGAGGAGGGCCAACTTCTAATCAAGAGGGTCGTAGGGTCCTCATCGAACCGGCAGTTCGTAAACAATTCACCTGCGACGCTTAGCGTCCTGAAGGCGATAGGCAGGAATTTGGTGGACCTACACGGTCCCCATGATCATCAATCACTTCTTTCACAGGATCGGCAGCTCGTCATGCTTGATGCATATGCCGGAGTGGAGAGGGACGTTGAGCAATACCGAACATACTGGTCTTCCTGGAGAGAAGCAGAGACCCGCTGGAGGGAGGTCCGGGACGCCGAGGAAGCAGGGGAACAGGAGATCGACCTGTTGAGGCATCAGGTCACGGAAATCGAAGCAGCAGAGATTGATCCGGAAGGAGAGAGCGAGTTACAGGATCGTTATCAAAGAGCTGCCAACAGTGCAAAGCTGGTAGGAGTCGCAGCAGAGGCTCTAAATCTGGTCAATGGAGATGACACAGGAGTGCTCGACAGAATGCAGGAGATGCAAAGGCTTGTGGGGGAAATTGAAAAGAATGATCCAGCGGCCCGACATTGGACTGCCGGGGTGACAACTGCGGTGGTTGAAATGGAGGAGTTCTCTCGGGAGTTAGAGCGCTATCTGGGCGAGATTGATCTCGATCCCGAGCAGACCTCAGCTTTGGAAGAGCGAGTGGACCTGCTCGAAAGCCTCAAAAGGAAATATGGACCGTCATTGGATGAGGTAGTGGAGAGCGGGATAAAGGCGGCAGAGAGACTCGGGGCAGTGGAGAATCGAGGAGAGTTGCTGGAAAAACTTGAGGGGGAAGCGGAGGTAGCTCGGGACGCGATGATGAAGGCGGGAATGGATCTAAGCGAAAAGCGGAGAAAGGCCGGTCCGAGGCTTGCTCGCGACATCCGGCAGCATCTCGCCGAACTCGGTTTCCGACAGGCGGCTTTCGAGGTCGATCAGCAACAGCTGACCGATCCCTCTGCGAATGGCCTGGACGGGCTTGAGTTTTCGTTTGGTCCTAATCCCGGAGAGCCTCTCAAGCCGCTTCGGCAGATTGCCTCAAGTGGAGAAGTCTCCCGGGTGATGCTGTCCATCAAGAGCGCTCTTGCCCGGCAGGACCGGACGCCCCTGATGGTTTTTGATGAGATTGATGCCAACGTGGGCGGTGAAATCGCACGAGCGGTTGGGGAAAAGATGGCAATTCTCGGTGGCGCTCACCAGGTGGTCGCCATTACCCACTTTCCGCAGGTGGCCGCCCTGGCCTCCCAGCACTTCCTGGTTGAGAAGACCGTGGTAGGAGGGCGGACGATTTCATCGCTGCAGCAAGTGGATGGCGAAGCACGTGTGGAAGAACTGATGCGGATGCTGGGCGGGCAGAGCGAGGAAGCGAGATCCATGGCGAGGAGCCTGTTGAGTGCCGGTTGACAAGCAGGGATCCTTTCAATCTCGTATGGCGGTGCTCCCGCTCGGTCGAGGGTTCGTCTGCCTGTTTGGTGTGGCCGCCGGGCAAGATAAGATTTGAGTGCCGGTGTCGCCTACCTCTATCCCAGTGAAAATGGGCAGGTTGCATAGACCTCATTATCAGCCAAGTTGATCATGGAGCTCGTCAAAGACGACGACGTTTGAAATAACCAGTGAGTGTGCAAGTTGCCTTCGCTGTTAAACATTGGATTAATAGCCGGGGCCGAAGTATAGGACATGTTCGACCTCATCAGATTGCTTCAGGGGCTCGGCGATGGAGGCCGTCCCCGGGCCTGTCCCACATGAGAGAATTCGGGGGAGAGATGTCTGGTCAATCATGATCTGGGGGCTGGCATTCTAGGGGCAGGTAGTCCGGGCGAGAATAGACCGTAACTGTTCGCCGACGGGACGGTGTCATATATCTCCACTATTGTGGAGCTAGATTGGTTCCTGAGGAGCAGCCTGTCGGACACGATATCCTCTTTTCTGGCCGGTATGCGGGTGACGTTGTCCGGCACTCCTTCTCCTAGGCCAGAGAACAGAATTTGAGTGGGATTAGCCCTCAATTTTTTTCCTGTTTCTTACATTCTGAACAAGAAACACTAGGGGCAGGATCGCAAGGAGGAAGAGCCAGGGAGGCTTGGATGCTGGAAGAGCTGCTCTGGCAGTCATAGGCATGGGGCCGGTGGTGTTTTCCTTGAGGAGGAAGTTCCATTCAAGGCGAAGTTTGTCCTCGGACTGGGAGGAGGCATTCGATTCCTGAGCTTCTCCGGGGAGATTCAGTATAAAGGTAAGACTGGATTTCCGAACAGGGCCGGCATTTTCGCAATCGATTTTGTAGCCGGGGTCGATTGCAGAAGCCAACTGATATCCACTTCCCTATCATAGGTGATGTTGTCATCAGAGATGACCATGGCTGATTCCCCAAAGAGGACTTCGGCTTGAACCCGCTTATCGGGTTTCGAAGCATCCCGCAGTTGTCGTTGAGGAAAGGAGGCAAGCTTGTTCAGGTTATCGAAAGTCCCGGAAAAGGTAAGGGTGATTCCGCCGCCCTCGGTAGTGTAGGTAAGGTCCGTGATTTCGACATGAGGATCTCGCTCTGCAGCTTCCTGCAGGACTCTGACCAGCTCGGCTGGTTCCCCGATCCTTTTTGCTACCGCAGAGGGCATCTTGTAACGGGCCTCAATACGGCCCGAACCATCCGCGCTCAGCCAGATTTGTTCCTCGCCCTCGATGCAGCCGGAGAGCGCAAGGCAGAGCGCCATAGAAACGAGGAGTAGAATACGCGAAACCACCAAGGAACTGTAGTCGGATATCCTTGATTGTCAGCCCTCGTCTTTGTTGCGAGCACTCAGCCCCGGGGTTGGAGGCGTAGTATCATCTCGCTCGATTACAGGCGAAGTCCCTTCCTCTGCTGTATCTTCTCCTGCCTTTGCCTTTCTTTCCGTCCCATGACCCAGTTCAGGAGGGCCGGTAAGAAGACCAGATCACCAAGGAGGGCCGCCACCATCGCTGAGCAGGCAAGGACTCCAAAAAAAGAGATCCCGGGCATCGAACTGAAGGTCGCGGCCAGGAAGGCACTGGAGATTACAGCGGTGGTAATTAGGAGAGCTACGCCCACCGTCCGAAAGGATCGGTCGATGGCAACACGAACGTCAGCCCCTTCCCGGCGCTCCCGGATAAAGCGGATTAGAAAATGGATGGTGTCATCCACCGCAATTCCGAGACAGATGCTGAAGGTGAGGACGCTGCTGATCTGGAGAGGCTTGTCGAGGTAGTAGAGAAGGCCCGTGTTGAAAAGCAGGGGAAAGGCATTGGGAATGACACTGAGAAGCCCCAGAGTGAGGGAGCGCAGGGCCACGGTGAGAACAAGAAAAACGGTGATGGAGGCAAAGGAGAGACTCCGCACGAGATCCCTGATCACGTTGGACATGTTTTCCGCGGCAATCACGGCGGAGCCGGTGACATGCAGGGAGAAGTCCGGATACAGCTGCTCCAGGTTCTGGAGATCCTTTTGGAGAGTCTTTACCGCAGGGCGAGTCGCAGCTGCTCCAGTGTTTGGCAGGCGGACGTTGATTACGGTTCGCCTCAGATCAGGCTTGAGCATCCGGGCAGACAGCGCGGCTGGCATTGACTCCATGAAGATCTGCTCGCGGGCTCCTGCCGGTAGAGCGCGTAGGGACTTGGGCATGAAATTAAGGATGGAGAGCGAGGGCCCAAAGGTAGGATCCGCCTCGAGGAGGGTCTGAACCTTGGCGATAAGTTCCAGCGTCCGGGGGTGACTGAAGGAAAGGGACTGGTCCCAGGTCACGATGACAGGGACCTGCATTATGCCCCCGAACGCTTCGTCAGCGAGGTCGGAGGCCCGGTTGATCTCGGAATCGAGGGGAAGAGTTTCCGTCCAGACGATATCTGACTTTAACTGGGTGGCGGTCCAGATGAGGGTTGCGGTGACTACCAGGGTAAGCAGGGAGAGTGGTCGGGAGAAAGATGTTACCAGTCGCGCAATGAGAGTAAGGGATTCCCTCGACGTAGCCTCGTCTCCAGGTTGTCGAGCAGCGCGCCCGGCCGGCAGGCGGATCATAGAGGCCAGAAGTGGAACGATAGTGATATTTGAGA
>Ga0115011_10003719_pt1 | contig 10376 bp, 12 predicted proteins | sample TroAtlMetagenome_2_FD_88705 | JGI IMG/M metagenome (GOLD analysis project Ga0115011, IMG submission 88705) | Marine eukaryotic phytoplankton communities from Atlantic Ocean - Tropical Atlantic ANT8 Metagenome | ecosystem: Environmental > Aquatic > Marine > Oceanic | place: Tropical Atlantic...
ATACATATTGAGTACTAACCTAATTATCGCACTTATAGCAATCTGCTTGTTTTTTTCTGCTTTGCTTTCAGGGTCAGAAACTGCAATAACCTATGTTCCTAGAGAGAAGATTCATCAACTCTCAGATTCAAAAAGAAATAATAAAATTAAAAAAGCTAAAGATGATCTTGAAAAAACTATTGGTGGGATTCTTGTTGCTAATAATTTTGTTAACATTCTGATGGCTTCTTTGTCGACAATTTTATTCGTAAATTTTCTTGATGGAGATGAGACTGCTGGTTCAGCCTTATCTACAATTGTAATTACTTTACTTGTTCTTATTGCAGGAGAGATTACACCAAAAACAATTGCTTCAAGAAATCCAATTGCCTTTCTATCAAGAACAGCTTTTATAATTGATTCTCTTTCTAGGGCTTTTGCACCATTTACAAGTCTTATCACCAAATCTATTGACAGGACTTCAAGAGATGGGGATATAGATGGAGATGGTGAAATTACTGAAGCTGATATTCAGGCACTGACAGCACTCGGTGAAATGGAAGGGCAAATTCTTCCTGCTGAAAGAGAAATAATTGATTCTCTACTAGATTTTTCTGACCGTCCTATTAAAGAAATTATGACTCCAAGAGTTGATGTATTGTTTTTATCTCTACCTATAGAAATAAACGACATCAAAAAAATCGTTGATGAAAAAAGAATATCAAGAATGCCTGTTTCTAAATCAGAATCGCTAGATGATACTTTTGGAATTGTGTATGTTAAAGATTTATTTAATTTAAAATCTTCTTCTGATTCTGTGGAAGTAGAAAACTTAGTAAAGGATGTAATTTATCTACCTGAATACACAACTGTTCTTTCAGCTTTAAATATTTTGAGAGAAAACAAAGCTAGCTTTGCATGCGTAATTGATGAAAATGGTGGAATAGAAGGTGTAATAACAATTAAAGATGTTCTTTCAGAATTTGTTGGCGACTTGCCTGATGAACATGATCAAAGATTTCTTGGTATTAGAAGATTAGGTCCTGGGCAATGGAGAGTCGATGGCAAAACTGATATTGACGATTTTGAAGAATTTTTTGGTTTAGAGCCAAATGAGAAAGACATCGCAACAGTCGGTGGATTATTCCTTAGTCATTCTGAACAACTTCCAGCTGAAGGTGAAAAAATTACGATAGATGGTCTCGAAGTCACGGTAACAGAGTTAGATAATAGAAGAATAGAATCTTTTATCGTAAAAAAAATAGCAAAGAAATAATTCAACTAACATTGTTACATGCAAGTAATATATGCTTTAGTTCCTCTTCTCGGTGGCTGGTTGGTTTACGGTTTAATTGCTTCCTTGTTTCTTAAAAGAGCTAGTAGTAGAGATTACTTACTGTTAATTTCTTCAGGATTAGTTGGAGGTTTAATTGGTGGATCTATTGGAAACAATATGGATATTCCTCAAAATCTCTGGTGGATGAGAGAAATAATAAAAATTGGAATAACAATAGTCGCTATGTACACAATTCAAATTATTAGATTGCAGATTTATAACTTTAAAAACAATACCTAGTTCTTAGGAACCCTTGCTGCTTTTAGCAAACCACCATTTTCATCGATCAATCCACAACGTTTTGATAGCAACTTAGTGTTAAAAGCAAATAAATTCTTTTTCCAAGTAGCAACATAACCATACCCACCAACATCATCTAACCTTTCTAAAGCAGCTTGCAGAGAGTTTGTGTCTTCTGCAATTACTACAGGAAGGTTGTTGTACAGAAGGTCCCATTCATCTGATTGTTGAGTTTTCTCAGATTTCATTAATAAATCATACAATTCGCTATTCATTTCCTACCAATCTAAAAACTTGCAATAATTCTTCATTTTCACTGTCGAAGTCTTCTTTGGTTTTATGTGACATAGTTTCCAAGTTTATTATTTTTTCCATTAATTCATTTTCATCTTTACCATCAATTATTAAATGGATAATTTCTGACTGTGATGGTTTGTTTTTTAGAAGTGAAAGAAAACTTTTACCATCAAATTCATTATCATTCATTTTAATTGTTACTGAACTTTCATGGTCCATGCATATATTCACAAATTCTTTGCCCGGCCTGGAATGCAAACCAGGGTAAATTAAGATTTCAAAAACGTTTGTAATTGCCATAATTATTCTCCAAGTCTCTTTGTGTATTTTTGAATATTAGTATCAATTTTCCAAAATTTATTATAAAAAGATTTTTTATCATTAGTAAGTTCTGTGAGTTTGAAATTATTAAATCCTTCTACTTCATCAAAATTATTACTATAAATAATATCTAATACTTCTTTGAAAGTTTTTATTTCTTCATCTTCTGAAATTAAGTATCTTAATGGATGTTCAAATCTTTCATTTAAAGAAAATTTAATTTCAGGGTTTCTAGCTACTCTACGTACCTCATCTTGAAGGTCGGGTAAAGAAAATCTATTAAGTATAATTTTGCTAAAAGTTTCTAGGTTTTCATCAGTTTTTGAATATATTTTATATGCTTTAGCAAGTGCATTAATAGATTCTGAAGCAAAAATTTTTCCTTCTTCATTCTGCATTACCTCATGGATAAATTTCAAATTTTGAGATAGTCCAAAGTAAGCTAATTTCAAATGTAAACCATTTAGCAACCATAATTTCTTGTAAAATTCATTTTCATAATTTTTATACGAAACAATTTCTGATTGATTTAAAGGTTTAATATTTGTTTCTTCATCCAAAATAATAGATCCATACTCCTCAACTAAAACATCTAGAGACGTGCTTTTTTGTGGGGGAACAATCTTATCTACAACTGCATCAATTAAATTTATGCGGTCTTTATTGCTGTTATTTAAATTAGATGTAGATGCACGATACATGTTCTCAAAAGCAATAAATGATTGTTGCTTACTAGTTGTAATTTTTGAAATTATTTTAAAAATTTCGTTTACAAACTTAGGACCTACTGAAGTTGTAATTAAATCTGCTTCTGCTATTTTTTCTGTAACTTTAGAGTTGTCATTTAAATCTATTCCATTTATATTTTCAATGTATTTATCAGTATTAGTCTCTAGGCCCAAAGAAGTTATTTTATATTTATTTAAACTATTAATTTGTTTAATTAACTCACTGTTTATATCAATAAAAGTTACTTCATATTCATTTTCTTGAAGAATGGGTGTGATGAATCCTCTACCTATATTGCCAGCTCCAAAGTGAACAGCTGTTTTCATAAATTTTCAGACAAAAGTTCGTATATTTTTTCTACAGATGTTTCACTCCAAAGTTTTTTTGCATCCTCTACGTCTTCAATGGCATCTGCCAGAGAGGCCAGTACATTCATATGATCATCTGAGTTTGCTGCTATGCCAACAACTATATAGGCCTTCTCTTCATTCCAGTCAACACCTTCAGGCACCTGAATGACAGATATTCCCGTATTAGTGACGTATTTAGACCCATCAGACATTCCATGTGGTATTGCAACACCATTTCCGATATATGTAGCAAAAGATTGAGTCTCAAGCTTCTCAAGCATTGAATCTATATACTCTTTTTCAATATAACCATTTTCAAGCAATAGATTTCCAGCGGCTATGGTTGCCTCTTTATTATCCAAAAATACTTTGTTAGTAAGTATTGATTCTTTTATCAATACACTTTTTTGACTCATGAAGAAGTTATCTCGTTATCCTCTGATAAGTCCACAATTAATTTTTTTAAATTTGGATCATTCATAAACATAGTAAATTGAATTAAAATGGATCCCTCTGGTGCTGCATTTTTAGCTGCACCTGCTAAACCAGTATGACAAACAACAATGTCTGAATCTGCAGGTATTTGTGTTGCTGGAGCATGAACAATCTCCACATCTAGGCCTGCTTTTTTTGCTTTTTTAATAAGACCATTTTTAACCATCAAGCTTGAACCAGCACCAGCTTCACAAGCGAGACATATTTTTTTTACTTCCGAACCCTTAATTGAACTCATAATTTCCTCCAAAAAAAATTGACTTGGGAATTTTACTTCCCAAGTCAATTATAACTTAATAGTTTTAATTAGACAGTTGGTATATTACTCTCGATTGTAGTTTCTACACCTGCGTCTGTTTCTTTAATAGGACGTGCTCTTAGCAATATGACACCAACTACTGCTGATGCTGCTGTTGCTATAGCTACCCCAGCTAATACTGGGAATGCCCCACCTCTTGGAAGCATAGCAATATATGCAAAAATACTTCCTGGCGATGGAGGTCCTACTAAACCGGCTCCAGTTGCTACGAACCAGAGGTCAGCTGAAATTCCACCAGCCCACATTGCAATGATCATAATTGGATGACCAAGGACATATGGGAAATAGATTTCATGGATTCCTCCAAAGAAATGAATAATTATTGAGCCAGGTGCGGATTCTTTCCACATTCCAGTTCCAGCAAACCAATATGCAAGAAGCAATCCAAGTCCAGGACCTGGGTTTGTTTCAAGCAAGAAATAAATTGATTGGCCAGCTTCTGCTGACTCTGCTGCACCTAGAGGTGTAAGTACACCCTGGTTAACAGCATTATTCAAGAACAATACTTTCGCAACCTCAATAGGAATGTCTGCAAGTGGAACTAAACCACTATCAACAAGTGCTGCTGCACCATTTCCTAATGCTTCTGTGATTGCATCAAGTACTGGACTGATAACATTATAAGCTAGAACAGATAGACCCCAACCTAAAATACCAAGAGAGAAGTTATCATATAACATCTCAAAGCCTTCAGGAATGCTGTCTTGTAATCTGTCGTCAACTTGTTTCATTACCCAAGCTGCTGCTGGTCCCATGACCATAGCGCCTAGGAACTGAGGTGAAGATGTAGCAACAATAATTGCTGTTGTTACAATCGCACCAATCACACCACCTCTATGACCGTGAACCATCTTTCCACCTGTATAACCTAATAACAGTGGAAGAAGGGTCAGAATCATAGGTCCAACCATGGATGACAAATCTTCATTTGGCGTCCAACCAGTTGGAATATAGAGTGCTGTAATTAAACCCCAAGCGATGAAAGCACCGATGTTAGGAATAACCATTCCTGACATAGCACCACCAACGCGTTGTATGGATTCTTTCATATTTACAATCCCCCTAACGATTGATTTTTATATTGATTAATTTATAAAATAATCTCTCTAATTATATGAATTTTTCTCTTGAGATTCAGCTAATTTACACGAAATTTTTACATTTTATGTAACTCAAGATGTACAACAGGGTCTCATTAACCCAAGTAGTTTGTATAATTGTGAAATATTTGAAAAAAGTGAGGAAAAATGGACGTAGAATCAACGATGTTGCCTTTAGGAACTAAATTACCAGAATTTAATTTAATAGGAATTGATGAAAAATACTATAAAAATACTGATTTTTCAGAAAACAATGGTCTTTTAGTAATGTTTATTTGCAACCATTGTCCATTTGTTAAACACATCAATACTGGATTAGTTGATTTTACAAACGATTTAATGAATAAAAATATTGGCGTTATTGGTATTAATTCAAATGATAGTTCTCAAGAAAAATATGCCGAAGATAGTATCGATAAAATGAAGCAGTACGCATCTGAGCTAGGATATCAATTCCCGTATGTTGTTGATGAAGATCAATCTGTTGCTAAGAGCTTTACAGCTCAATGCACACCTGACTTTTTTCTTTTTAATAATCAGTCAGAGCTTATTTATAGAGGACAATTCGACTTTTCCAGACCAGGAAATGACAAGCCTGTTACGGGTGAAAGTTTAAACGAGGCTATAGAGTTGTACCTAAATTCAAATGAAACTGTCTCTACACAATACCCAAGCATGGGGTGTAATATAAAGTGGAAAATTGATGAAGAGCCTGATTACTTTTTAGAGATTAAAGGCTAGTTTATATCTTGTGTTTGAACAAACAATCTTCTAGATCGAGCACAATCTAGTTCAACAAAAAACAATCTTTGCCATCTTCCAATAATTAATTCAGAATTGACTATTGGTAATGTTACAGCCGAAGAACCTATTATTGTTCCTCTTACATGAGATCTTCCATTTACATTCTCATCCTCTTGCATATTTTCAGTTCTTAAATCCCAATCATCATGCTCATAATAAGAATCCGAAGGCACAAGTTCTTCAATTCTTTTTTTAAAGTCATTAATGTATCCTGTTTCTGACTCATTAATAAGAACAGCTGTTGTTGTGTGTGGTGTGAACAAGCTGACAGAACCATGCTTTATTGCAGATTTAGAAACAATATCAAGAACGGCATCAGTAAAGTCACAAAACTGATTTATCTCTTCTGTATCGAAATTAAGAGCAATAGTAGCTGATTTATTGCTTTCAGACTTAAAAAGGTCTACTTGCTCAAAATTTAGTGTTTGAGCTCCCAATCTTTGGTTTTTATTTTCCATCAGTATCAAGTTTCATAATAACTCTTTGTGAAATTAATCACTATTCATTATTTGATTTTGCATGTTCCAGTATTCACATAATGCATTATCTTGTGCATCTATATCGTGAGCTGTTAATGGGTCTCCTTTTTTAATTACTTTATTTACAATATTGTCCTCTGCAATTCCCAATGGAAGAAGACCTTTAGAAGAGGATACTTTCTGTGCTTTACCATAAATGTAATCCCCTCCAATTGAACCTAAATTAGTTCCAGGCTCAATGTCTTGTTTAGCATATGTTACAACTTCAACGTTCCATGACTTTGCACTTAGCTTTGAATAATTTTCTAGCATTATATGCCTAATAGTCCTAGGGATTTCAAGACTTGTTAGATGGTAGGGTCTAGCTAAGGTCCAGAAAGGCCCCTTACCCATCTTTAAATACTCCATTTCATAATTTACATAATCATCTTCAGAGTAAATAACAGCAAAAACCCCCGGTGCAATGCCGAACGCAAAATCTACAACTTGTGTGTTCTCTAAAAGACCGCCGTCTTTTTTCGGTATGTAGTATTGATTTATATTTTCATATGTTGCTTCTATCCCATGCATTCCATCAACATCTATTTTAAAATCAAGAAAATTTGCAAGTGCCGCCATCTCAACCATTGTTTTTGAACCGTCAACAAAGCTTGTTAACATTTTTGGATTCATTTTTTTTGATAAAGCTTCTTTCGCTAATAAATCAGGAGTGGCAAATCTATTGAATGGGTTATTTTTTCCTTTACCAATCGAAACAACTTCAAACGAAAGTTCCGTAGCAAAATTGTATAAATCAAGTGCTGCAACTGGTTCATCTCCGTCAGCAACAGTAACTATAGCTCCATTTTTTTCAGCTTCTTTTCTTAGTGCTAAACCAATCGTTGCTTCGGTTTCAACATTTAATAAAATTAAGTTAATACCTCTGTTTAAAACATTCTTCGCAACTGCTGCCCCAGCAGCAGGGGTTCCTGTTGCCTCAATTACTATGTCTAACTCAACATTATCAAGTGCTGAAATGCTATCTGAGCAGACCGGTTGATTGTTTTTTAAATTTTTATACCTGTCTGCAGCACTAATAAGTTGTTCTTGATTTCTATCAACTATGCAAACTAACTCAACTCCATACATTTTTGAAACTTGAGCAACAATGCCTTGACCCATTTGACCTGCACCAACAAGACCTACTTTTACGCTTTCTTTACGATTATCGATATAGTTTTTAAATTTATCTAATTGGTTCATAATTGTTAAGCCGTACTCTCAAATGCATTTAAATCACTCATATAAGTTATTTTCAGATTATTTTCTTCACCTTTTATTACATGTGTTTGTAGTTTATTAAAGTTGTACATACTTTCAGTTGTATCAACCATGTTAGTAATACCATTTTCAGACAAATACGAATATCCATCTAATAATTCCTTGTATTTATATATTTGGGGTGTTTGAATATCTACAATTTTTTTTTGGATAGCTATTTCATTAGTCAAAGTATCGTAAAATTTACTACTTTCAATATAAGGTGCTGCCGAACCGTATTTTTTTGCAGCATCTATTAAATTTGTTAAAAGTTCTGAAGATAAAAAACATCTGGCTGCATCGTGAATTGCCACAAAGCAATTATCCGTTGCTTTTTTTTGAAGATATTGAATTGCACAATACTCACTTTCTTGCCTTGTTGATCCGCCTTCAATAACAGTTAATTCGTATTTATTATTAAAAAGATTTTCTAGTGCTGATTTATTTAATCCTGATGAGACAATCACAACTTCATCAATGCTTTCGTTCTTTAAAAATGTTTCTACAGGATATAGAACAAGCTCCTTATCGTTTACTTTATAAAATAGCTTATTAACGTCAGCATCAAAACGTGTACTTTCACCAGCTGCAAGGATTATTCCATAAGTTTTCAATATAAAACTATATTATGAACTTTCGTACACTTTGTGAATTTTTTTGAGATAGTATTTCATCAATATCTAAAGTTTTCAATACATTGTCAGCTTTTAAAAGCGAAGAAACAATAGCTGGAGCCTGTGAAGGAGCTAAGCTGAAAATTCTCAACCCAAGTAGATATAACATAAATGCTCCATCTGAGTCTGAAGCCATATCGCCACAAACTGAAACCTCTATATTGTTATCGTTAGCTGTTTTGATAATATTGTGTAGTAATTTCAAAAATGATGGATGTAGTGCATCATGATATTTATTCAGAGAAGTTATTCCCCTATCAGCCGCAAAGGAATACTGAAGTAAGTCATTAGTTCCAACAGAGAAAAAATCTACATCTTCAATAAATATCTCTGGAGCTACAGCGACTGAGGGAGTTTCTACCATAATTCCCATACTTGGAACTTCTGATCCAATTTTTTTAGCAACATTAATTACAACATCTTTTGCTTCTAAAAAGTCGTCTAAAGTTGCTATCATTGGAAACATTATTTTTACTTTTTCTTTGATATTCGATTCTAAAATAGAACTTATCTGTGATTGAAACAAAGGTCTGTTTTCTAAAGTTAACCTAACGCCCCTTACTCCCAAAAATGGGTTTTCCTCTTTTGGTAAATTTAGATAATTGACTTGTTTGTCTCCTCCAATATCAAGCGTTCTATAAACAATTGTTTTTTCAAATTTATCATTTAAAAGATTGTTAGCTTTGACAAGGTCAGCTAATTTAGGTTCTTGTGTTTCTTCAATATAAAGAAATTCAGAACGAAACAATCCTACTGACTTTATTAATGGGTCTTTAAAATTTTTTATCTCATCAGTAGATCCAATATTTGCTCTAAGCTCAATTCCGAGTTTTTCTAGTGATTCTTGTTTATAATTTTCTTCATAACTAATGATGGTTAGTTGATAATCTTCAACAGTCTTAAGTGAGCTCTTGTCAGGATTTATAATCAATTCACCAGTGGTTCCGTTTATGATAACTTCCTTTGTATTCTCAATATCAAAATCGTTAACACTAATATCTAAAATACATGGAATTCCATAATTTTTAGCAACAATTACAGCATGTGATGTTGGGCCACCTTCTTTTACAACAAATCCCGTTACTTGATTTAAATTCATTGAAGAAGTTTCATTAGGTGTTAACTCATTAGCAAAAATAACTTGTTGTGATTCCATATCAATCTCCAAAGAGATATTTTGCATTGTAAATATTAATTCTTTACCTATTGCTTCTATATCTTCAGATCTTTGTCGAAAATATTCATCATCCATTTGTTTAAACACTTCTGCCTGTTCTAAAAAAATATTATAAATCTCTTCTAAGTGAGAACTGGATATGTCTGAAAGACTATTTATCAACTCGGGATCATTAAGAATTAAAATATACGCTTCTATAACTTCAGCCTCAACTTCTCTAGATGATGTATTGTATTTCTCAACAATACTCTGATATCTTGAGGTCAATTCTTTTATACCTTGATCGAGCGATATTTTAGCTGGAATAGAGAAATCTAGAGATCTCTCTATGTTTACTGGTTTTCCAATATTAACCCCTGGGGAAACGCCTGTACCTTGTAAAACTCTCATAGACTAAAGTTAGTTAATTAATTATTTATTGCAATAGTTGTAATTTTAATAATTAATTAATGTTCAAAATATGGAATATAATTTTTTACTGCTTCAAAATCAAGGCTTGTTTTATAAAAACAAACATAAGCTTTCTTCTTTAAATAAAGATAATTTAGAAGTTCTTGTGGAAGAACATACTTTAATTTCTAATACTTTTATTCAAGAAGATTCACTTGTATCAGAAATTGTAGACTTACTCAAAAATAAAGAAATTGTAGTTAATTTTGAAAAGGTCTCAAGTGCTCTTAAAGAAATTGAAAATAATCAGATAGTTTCACATTTAAGAAGAGAGGATTTCAGAAAAATTTCATTTCCAATAATTACTAAGTCTGATTTCCTTAAAAA
>Ga0115011_10003720_pt1 | contig 10375 bp, 5 predicted proteins | sample TroAtlMetagenome_2_FD_88705 | JGI IMG/M metagenome (GOLD analysis project Ga0115011, IMG submission 88705) | Marine eukaryotic phytoplankton communities from Atlantic Ocean - Tropical Atlantic ANT8 Metagenome | ecosystem: Environmental > Aquatic > Marine > Oceanic | place: Tropical Atlantic...
AGCAGCAGCAGCAGCAGGCAAAAATTCACGCTGGACTCACCGTTCCCCTCTCAAAAGCGAACTTGGCGTTACAACGCGGCGAATGGCCCGTCCCAGAAGAGCGATACTTCACCGGCGAAGCCGTCTTGGAAGATGCAACTGGAGATGCTGCGAACACCACGAACACCTCCTACATCGCCAAAGCTTTAGACTTTGACATCCCAAAACTCACGAAGTTCCTCCTCCTCTCCGCATACATCGTCTCCAAAAACGACGAATCCGTAGACAACCGCCTCTTCGCCACCGAGGGTGCAGTTGGCAACCACCGGAAGCGCGGTCGCCTCGCGCACGACCGCAACGTCGACCGCGCCGCCCGTCGCTCCTTGGAAGACACCAACGCCTTCAAACTGGAACGCCTCCTCTCCGTCTTCCAACACATCGTCCGCCGATCGTACGAAGAAGGTGGTTCCGATCTCGCGGATTTGGAAGAAGAGCTCTTATCCGCGGACGTCTTCACGCAAATATCCAGCGCGACCTCGTTAGGTTTGCTCGTGTCGAGTCAAGGCGACGCCATGTGTGGCGGGAAATACCGGTCCTGCGTCTCCGACGAGTTAGCCGAGAAGTTGAGCAGGAACTTATCCGTCGATTTGAAGCACTACATTCACTACATCTAGACTTTAAAAAGAGGAAGAACAAGAACAAGAACAAGAACAAGAACAAGACTTAAAATTGTTGCGAGTGCTTGTGAGCACCAACACGTACTTGTAGTTGTCTTTTCTTTTCTCGTATAGGAGTTTGGTAGTATTTTCTTTCGTGTAAAAAATATCCGAAGCCCAAAAAAAAAACAACGGAATTTTAAGAAGAACTTTTCTTCGTCTTTCTTCGCGCGCAATAAAACCGCACGCGCGCGCGCACTTACACTCACTTGAATTCGAATCCATCGCATTCGAAACGCACCGCATTCGAATCACGCCGCATTCGTGGACGACGACCTCTTTTCGTCTTTCGAGACGAAGAAGGCTTCGCGACATCGTCGCGTTGCTTTCGTCGCTTCCGAGAGAGGGAAGAAACAGATATCTGACACAACGAGGGCGAGACCACCTACGCGCGCGCGCGCGAGTTCAGAGACGGACGACGACGAACGGAGAGACGCGGCAAGCGTCATGTGTGCCGGTCGAAAAGACGCCGAGGCGCTGGGGAGACACTTCGCGAAGACGCTTCGGATGAAGGAGGACGAGGAGCCCCCTGCCGACTCCAAGAAAACGAGGAAGAAGAAACCTCCTTCGATACCGACGCCACTTCGAGAGGAAAAGAAAGGAAAAAGTTTGGATTTGAGAGAGACGATCGAAAGGCTACGACGAGAGAAGAACAGGGCGGCGAAAGAAGAGGAATTCTGCGACACAGAAGGACACCATTGCGATGAAGCAGAAGAAGAAAAGATTTCGTCGAAGAATTCGAGACAACGCCGAATGGAAAGCAGAAAGGAGAAGAGAGAGAGAGCGGCGGACGCCTCGGCGCGAGAGCAGAATGACAAGACAGTGACCGCGGAGGATTTGAGAAAGAAGATGAAGGATGAAGGTGATGACAGCGCGGAAGCGCTAAATACATCGCAAGAGAGCATGGAAAAGTCGATGAAGAAGAAGAGAGAGGAGGGAAACGAGAAGAAGGGTGCCGAAGAAGGCCCTCCTGGGTACACGCAACCGAAGTATTCCGATTATCTCGCCATAAAGGCAAAGGAAGAGGAAAAAGAGAAGATGAAGAAGGAGTACACGTCACCGTTCTCGCACATTTTGCAGAGCGCGCCGACGACTCTACCGCCGTCCTTTGATACGCCGCAAGGCGCGAGAGGGGAAGGTTTTGTTCTCGGCGATCGTGATAAGGTGCCGACATCTTTGTTTAACAGCAACTCGACGTGGCAAGGATCGGCGGCGTATTTGCCTCCAACAAAGTTGGCTCCGTCGTTTATTCCCCGCACGCCGTCGAAGGCGGACAACAACAACAACAACAACAAACAGCGCGAACGCATCCCGAGAGATGAAAAAGAGGACCATCTCACGGCAAACGATTTGTACAAAACTGAACTCTGTCGCTCGTGGACTGAAACTGGGGAATGCCGATATAACGATAAGTGTCAATTTGCACACGGTCGCGACGAGTTACGGTGCGTCGTTCGACACCCAAAGTACAAAACTCAAGTTTGTCGTACGTTTATGAGCACTGGACAGTGTCCATACGGAAGTAGATGTCGTTTTATTCATGAGAAACTTCCAGAGAAGGGCGTCTTGGGCACGCTCACGACGCAAGGGCACTATGTGATTACGGAAGACTGGAAACCGGGAGGCGGCAAAGACCCTTTGTGCTTGCGCAAAAACATCTCGGGAGAGTCTGGAGACATCGACGTCACCTGGGACGATAAAAAAGAAGACGACACGCCGAAGCGTCTCGGAATTTTCCGTCACATCACGCACGACGAATCGTTATCGTTGTCGGAAGGCCAACCTTCGTCGCCATCCTCGCCCACATCCGCCGAAGAAGGCGAGATTCGAGGTGCTCTCAACTATCAGCAGCAACAGCAACAACATGAACAACAAGAAGAAGAAGAAGAACGCGCAGATCAGCATTTAGAATTCGAAGGATTCGCTGGTCCTCTTCCTCGAACGCCGGATTCGAGCAAGAGATATTTTTAAGAAGAAGAAGAGAGATTTGTAAGAGAGAAAAGAGAAGAGAGAAAAAATACACAGAAAGACAAAGAGCCATCCTCTATATTAAGCAACCAATCAGAGGCTCCAAAGAGACTTATTCCTCTAAAAGAGACAAGAAGAAGAAGAAGAGACTAAGAGACTAAGAGACTATGCGGTATATAAAAGATATAACTTTTTTGAACTGTGGGCGTTTGTAATATATATATATATATATACTATCGCGTTGAGATTATTCGCACCGAAAACAAAAGACACGTGCACCTTTTGGTCCCACACACACGGGGGATTTCTTCGCGTATTTTTTTTTCTTCCTCTTCCTCTTCGAGGGCACGTCTTCTTTGTTCACTGCACACAGAGTAATTCTTTGCAAAAAAAGGTGTGTCCCCATCTCATTATTCCCTTTCTTTTCATGCCTCTTAAAAGAGAGATCTCGGGGTACAGTTTAGGGTTTGCTGAAAGAAGAGAAAAAAACGCCCTACGAAAGCGCCTACGAAACGTCACACAGAACCACCCGCGACCACACCTCATCATCACCATCATCATCATGACGACGACGACGCCGACGCCCCCGCCAGACAGGAGTCGTCATCGTTGCGATGACGACGATGACATCGACAGGATCCTTCTGGAGGCGTGTCCGACGCTCTTCGAGGTGGACGACGACGACGACGCGGTCGAAGACGCGCTCGGAACCATCGGCATCCCACATCATCCCCCCGCGGATCGGAATCGTCAGCGCGCCGACGGAAAGGACGGACGAGGAAAGACGACGAACAACGGCAGCGCGAAGAAGAAGAAGAACTTCATCAAAGCCGAGAAGAGAAGAACGACACCAATTATATCGACCGGGGGGTCGGACGGATCGTCGAGCGATGCGGTCGCGCGCCGCCAAAGCGATGAAAAGACGAGAAATCATTCTCATTCGGAAGGTGCCTCGACAGAGGCGGCGTTGAGAGACGTCGTGCTGAAGACGATGTCAGAGAATAATAATAATAATAATAATAATCAAGAAGAAGAAGAAGAAGAAGAAGACGTGGAGATGGGACGATCTCTGAGACAGGAGAATGCGGAAGGTGAAAAGAACGACGGACCGAGCGCGAGCGCAAAAAGCTTCGGGGGGAGCGTCGACGGATTGATGAAAGCGGCAGCCGCGAGAAGGGAGTATCGTCCAGCGATGAGCGAGAATTATAGCAACGATATGAACAATAGCAATGATAATTGTTTCGATGCGTTCGATTTGGACGATTTTATGGCGGATTTTGTGCCGCCAGAGATGAGTAACGTTCTGAAAGAATCCGACGCGCAAAGGAAGGATCGGTTGAGGAGAAATAGAGAGGCGGCGCAATTGTCGCGCGCGAGGAAGAAAAAGCAGTTGGAGGAGTTTGCAAACGCGGCTAAAGTTTTTCGAGAGCAATTTTTGCAGTCGAACGCGCTCGTTGGAAAGTTGGCAAATGAAAATCACGTGCTTAGGATGCACTTGGCGCATTTGGCGAGGTTTGTCACCGCCGATGCGGCGACGGAGGCAAAGAAGATGAATTTGCCATCTTTGCCGCCACCAACTTTGGCGATGCAATATTTACAACAACAACAACAACAACCGATTAGCGTAGGGTCACCAACCGTATCTCAACCAGCAACGGTTCCAGGAGGGAAGATCATGATCCCACCATTCAATCCGCACGCGTACGCCAAGGAAGCAGAGGTCAAGCGACCGGCATCCAAACGACAACAACAAGAAGAAGAACGACTTGGCAACTTATCGCCTTCGCCATACAATAACAATAATAAAAATAGCGGTCAACTTTCGAACACGAACTCGCCGAAGCGTCAACGAACGAAAAAATCTTCGGTCGTTGCTACGGCAACGGCACTAGCGCTCTCAACTGCGTGCGTGTTGAACAATACGAACAAAGCCGCGACGGTTGTTTCGAGAAGCGGTACGGCCGCTTCTATAGCCACGAACGTTGGGCGCTTGGCGACGCGACATTTAACGGCGTTACCAGATTTGCCAGAAGGCGTATCGGAAGGAAACGGTATCATAGCCTCTCCGGATCTCAAGCAAGCCCTCGAGATGAACTGGACCATGCCCGATCAAGCCGAAATGGAGAAGGTTAAACATTCAAAAGCGCTCGCGTTTGCCTCGGAGGCGATTAAAAAACTGTCGTTTGACAACCACGACGAAGACAAGAGGAAAGTAAAAGAGAAAACGAAGGAGGAAACGGCGATGAATTTGTGGTCGGAGGAAGACAAAAACGACAAAGAAACGCACACCATGCTCTTGGACGAGGAGGCGAACAAAGTCGATCCGTGGTTTGCCGCTTTCCGCGCGGCAAGAATGCACGACGTCATTCAAAAGATGTCTCGTGTAAATTGCGCTGAAGTCTTTCAATACAAGCTTCAACTGGAAGAGGACGATGACGTGAACGAACAAACCACGTCTGCGGCTGCGGCAAACATTGTCACGATTAACCCCGAAACGCCCGAACAACGCATCGCGAGAAAACGCAGTTCTGGAGCAATTCCATTGGACGATGGTTCGGGCTACCCGCAAACGACAACTTCGCGCACCGCTTTCCAAACGGAAACGCAAACGACGACGTCGTCGTCTGGTGAGGACAACAACAATCCGTCTTCGTCCCTCGTATCGATGCTATTACCGCCGTGGGAGATGACAGACGGTGCGAACGATAAAAGCGCGGCGGCAATGTTGCGCCGTTTAACAAAGACGTTTATCGTCATGTTCTCCAAAGAAACCGGTACGTACACTACGTATGCGTGTCGATTACCGATCGCGAATTTGTAATACCTCTAAAAACTACATAGTAAAAGTCAAATGTGTATCATTCTTTAGTATGCGATCACAAAAATGCAACTAGTCCTACGCATGCTTTTGCTCTGCTGTATGCTTCTACTACTAATACATCTATTTACTACAGGTATGGTACGGTAGGTAGTACCTTATTATGTTTTCTTTCTTTAATTCTCTCCAAATGCCGCACGAATCGTATTTTGATTCCTTGCCATCGGTGATTCCGAAACATCAACTTTCTTGACCATTTTAGACGTCCCCATTTCTTTAACGCTCTTTTTATTATTCCCAAGAGACCCTTTCTTCTCGGAGGAAATTGAGGCATCTTTCTTCTCGGCGATATTCTCTTTCATCATTCTTTCCTTTTCTTCGAACCAGCTCATGCTATGTTCCGGTTGATGATCAGTTTCGAAATCGATATGCACGAACGCTCTTTCCACCTCGGGCAACTTTTCGATGCGATCTTGCAGCGCCTCGCCAATATCATGCGCGACTCTTACGCTCATATCTTCCGGTAACACTACGTCCACTTCGACAAAAAAAGCCGGTCCAAACGTGTACGCGCGAACGGTATCGACGCCTAAAATCCTTGGATCTGAATTCCAGGCTAAATATGTCAGTTTGGTTAAAAACTCCGGCGGTGCCGATAAACCAACCATGGCTTTAATATTCTCCAAAGCAGTCACCGACCAATTTTGCACGATGTACGCGGCTAAAATCATCGCCCCTAACGGGTCGAACCAATAGTACAACCTATCCCCGATAATAGCCGCGATCAATCCGAACGTGTTCGTGATCACATCGTTTCTGTGATCTTGCGCGTACGTTTGCACGCTCCTATTCCTACTCCCTCGACAATACAAAAACAGAAAAAATTTCACCACGATAACTCCAATCATTATCCCAATCACCAACTGCAAGTCCTCTAAATGGTGCGTGTGTTCCTTTCCGATTAACTGCTGCACGCCTTCGATAAAAACTTGAAACCCGAGCGTCCCCATGATGCACGCAAAGACTAAAATCCCGAGCGGTTGCATCCGACTCTTCCCAATCGGATAGAGATATTTGTTCATATTTTGCATGTGCTTATCGGTAAAGTATAAAATCAACCCGGAGATCAAATCTAAGAACGAATCCAACGCGCTGGTTATGATGGAGAGCGATCCGGATTGGACGGAGGCGAAAATTTTCACCGCCAACAGCAAAACATTCACGTAAAAGCTCGTTCTCAAGGCTAATGTCTCTTGTCTTTTCTGTTCTCTGAAATCCGCGTCGGATTGTAGCAAATTCTCGTCGTCGTCGTCGTCGTCGTCTCGCGATCTCGCATCGCTGATCGGAGAGGACGGTGGCTGTTTTCCATACGTCGTCCGTTCGATGAAATTTTCCAACTCCTGAAACTGCTCGACGATTCGCGTCTGTCGAGAATAGTATTTCGCGACTTTACTCTTTGGGTTTTCGGATTGTTCCTGTAACGATGGAAGGCGGTTGCGCAGACCCTCTAGTTGTTCTCGGCGGAAAGACGCGCCCACGAGAGCTTGGTCGCGCGTGTCGCTCATCTTTTTTTTTCTCTCTCTCTGCTTCTCGTCCGGGTCGTTCGACGCGGCGACGCGTTCCCTGGGCCTTTGAAATAAATGAAGAGGGCGAGTACGATTGGATTTTTTTTTCTTATGTATAGATATAAATGGAGAAGAGAAGGTTGTTCAAAAAAAAACGCGAATGCTTGTCTCGATCGATTACACGCGATGTGCCCCCTCTCTATTTCTCTCACTCTCTCGCACGCCCCAACAAAGTTTCTAAGTGCAACACGCGACGTATTACACACGCATACATAAACACACGTATCATTCTCTCGATTGATGATCGGATCCTTTCGATCTTTAAAATTGGCTCTTAAACGCCCTTCCGCCTTTCTTAATCCTCTTCCCTCGGTGCTTCAACTGGCCGTTCTCGATGGCCAAATTCAACGCCTCCAACTGCCCAACGGTGTCAACTCCGTGCACGGCATCTTCCACCCACCCGAGTTTGATCTTGTATCCCGCCTCTATGACTTTATTTTGCTCCAAATCTTCGCTGATTTGCAACATCGATTCCGGCATGCGCACGTACTCGGGCAAAAAATCCGCGCGATATGAATATATCCCCAACTTCCTTAAGTACTTTGTTTTTGGATCGTACGTTCCAGTCTTATTGTGTGGAATAATCGCTCTCGAAAAGTATAACGCATTCATGTTCCTGTCCACGACCACTTTTACGTTATTTACGCCTTCCACATCTTTCCTATCAATCGCCGGTCGGCACAACGTCCCCATGCACACGTCGTCCTCCTCCGCCTCGCAGACGATTTGGGCAACCAAGTCGATGTGCTCTGGTTCGATGAAAGGTTCGTCGCCTTGAATATTAACGATCACGTCGTACTCGTCTCCTTTGTTGACGTATTTTCTGTACACTTCGAGGCATCTTTCTGTGCCGTTCACGCAGTTCGGATCCGTCAAAACGCATATCCCGCCAAAACTTTCAACCACTTTTTTTATTCTCGCATCGTCCGTGGCAACCACGCATAAGTCCAAGACTCTCGATTTACACGCGTTCGTGTACGTGTGCCAAATCATGGGCTTTCCCGCCAAATCCGCCAGAGGTTTCCCCGGGAATCGCGTGGAGCCGTACCGCGCCGGAATGATGCCTAAAACTCGCGGCGCTTTCCTCTTGTTCTGCTCGTCGATGGATGCCGGTAAACGACCGGACGGACCGTCGTGCTTGTGCGTCCGCGCGTGGGCCGCTTTTCTCGCGCGGTAGTCCACCTTACCGTCCTTGTGGATGCCCGCGGGCGTGGACGGACCGCACCCCATGTGGCAAACCGAGAAGAGACGTGGGCCGGCGACCAAACTATAAGAGGAAGGCCGATTGGAAAGTGCCGATTTTTGGAACAAAAAATGTCGAGATTTCTTCAAAAACGAAAGAGATATTTTTAAGACGTTTTCGTCGTCCGCGTGCCGCGCGGCGTTTGCTATTAATTATTCTATGCGCGTTTATGCCGCGCGTGTTTTTCTCTCTCTCTCTCCCTCTCTCTTTCGTCTCCCTTTGGCTCGGTTCTCTTTACGGTTGACTAAAAGAAGCCTCCGGACGCGCCGCCGAAACCGAACCCTCCGGACCCTCCTCCAGATCCGCCAAATCGCGCGTTGCCGTTCCCTCCTGGTGGAGGCGGTCCGCGTGTGTGGAATCTATCGGGCGTTTCGCGACCGTTTGGGGTCGGTAAGCCCCCCGGCATGCCGCCGGGGACGCCTTCGAACCCGGAAAAGTCTCCTCCCGGGTCGGGGAAGAGATGGCCTCTTCCTCGTCCCGGACGCTGAGGAGGGCCGCCAAGGCCAGGGATAGACCCGGGAGGTGGTAACGGATTGAAACCACCCGTTGGATCTGGGTTCGGGTATAAATCGTACGCGCCGCCGGTTATGCCGGGAACGAAACCGGGGAAACCCGGGACGATTTCGCGTTGCGGATTGAACGATCGATGATTGTCGTTACCTCCATGTCCTCGTCCTCCTCGGAACGACATGTTTTCGCGCATTCTGTTCATGGAATCCTCTCGGATTCGCGCCTCTTCCCGTTCTCTTTGGTTTTGTATTAATCGTTTATATTCTATTTTCGGGACAATCGCGCCTCCGTTTGGTCGAAAATCATCTTTCGTCCTCACTTCCGCGGCGCGGACCGATCCGGCGACCAGTCTCCCGGCGTCCACTTCCATCGCCTCCACTTCGCGAATAATCCCAGGAAACTCTCTATCGATCGCATTCAAGAACATGTTATCTTGTTGTTTATCGTTCTTTCCATCAATCACCGCTTTAAACGCTTTACACGTCGCCGTCAATGCGCACAAATCCACTCCTCGAACTTTGGCGAAAATCCGTTCCAACAATTCCTTCGGCGTCGCGCGTAAACTCGGCGGTTCCCGTTTGTTCGGTACCGTCGCGACGGCTTCCCCGTACGCTCTGTAGATTGGATCAAACATGGACTCGGAAAATAGTTCGTGCAGTTCGCCGTCCGATTTCGGCAAATATGAGTTCACGACGCGACTCTTCTCAAACGCCTTCTTCGCGTCGAATATCTTCTTCCCGCTTCCGGAAGACGTACACGCGTACGTCTCGTCCCGAAAGGTTGCAAAAGTACAAAATTTTTTTGGTTGTTTCTTCCCGCCATCTACTGCTTGAAGCACGATATCGAATCGCGTCGCGACGCGTTCCTCGGGAACGGCCAGGTACGCGCGGGCGCTCGACGCCGCCAAAGAAGAGGCTTCCCTGTCTTCGTCGTCTTCTTTTGGCAGAATTGGTTCGGTGGGGTTCAACAGCGTCGCCCCAAGACTCACCGCGTACGCGTGTTGCGCGAGTGCTGTCAGCGCGTGCGGTCTTTTCTCCTCGTTTTTCAAACTCGCGTCGTGGTCGCGGCACGCCTTCGCGAACGCCGCTCGAAACGAGGAGGTCGCTTCAGAGTCGTCGTTCATATCTCTCAACAGTCTCCAATTCAGTTGTCTTCTTCTTCTTCTTCTTCTTCTTCAGGTTCTGCGTGTCAAAGGTTCAAACGGCCCTCCTCTTCGTTTCGCGCGCGTTTGCGAGAGAGATGCTCCGAGCGAGAGAGAGAGATGTCTTTCTCTCTTCTTCCATCGCTTTTGCGTCGCTATTGTAAGTCTCGCGCGCGCACATTTCATCAGCTCTCTTTGGACACGAAGGTCGTAAAACCCTAAATTATACAAACCCTAAACATTCCACTCTCCTCTTACCCTCTTTACACTCCTCTCTCACGCGCTTTAAAAGAGCGACGCGTGGTGTCGCCCTTCCCTTCTTTTCCGATCGAGAGAGAGAGAGAGAGAGAGAGAGAAGCATGGCGGGAGGAGCTG
>Ga0115011_10003721_pt1 | contig 10369 bp, 10 predicted proteins | sample TroAtlMetagenome_2_FD_88705 | JGI IMG/M metagenome (GOLD analysis project Ga0115011, IMG submission 88705) | Marine eukaryotic phytoplankton communities from Atlantic Ocean - Tropical Atlantic ANT8 Metagenome | ecosystem: Environmental > Aquatic > Marine > Oceanic | place: Tropical Atlantic...
GGACGAAGTAAACAGGCAAGCTGTAATTGCTCAGAAGGATAGCGATGCGCAGTTTGCCGAGACATCGGCTCAGGCAGATAGCTCTGATAGTAGTCAGATGGATAGCAAAACAGATAGTCGCAAGAGTGCGACAAAAGAGAAAAAAGTGGCAAAGCTGGCCAAAGATAAAGTCAGTAATCCCAATAAGTCTAAGCAAATTACCACACTGAGACTGGCCAAACGCCACTTTGAGCGCACTAAAAAAAGCTTCAATATCTCTATCTGGAATCAGCCTTGGAACAAGCATTAACTCTCATTACTTATGCACAAAACGGCGATGAAATAAGCGATTATAGCGACGTTACCGGTACTTATACCGGCATCGCTTCTTTGTCTTTTAGCCCGCCATAGTATGCCCACAGCAATAAGCTTGCGGCGCTAAGATAAGGCGACCAAGATTGCGTTGCTACTTTGAGCTGTTTTGGAGTAGGGCGCTCGGGAAACTCTAGCAGTGCCATGGCAGCGACTCGAATCGCTAAGTCATCGACAGCCAAGATATCAGCGCGGCCCAAAGAGAAGAGTAAATACATCTCAGCGGTCCAGCGCCCTATACCGGTAACTGCAGTCAAAGTGTCAATGACCTCGCCATCACTCATTGTTGTGAGTGCCTGATAGTCGATATCATGATCTACCAAAGAGCGCACATAGCGGATTTTTTGTCTGGAGAGTCCTTGCGCTCTTAAGTCATCATCATCGGCTTGTATAAGCGTCTTTGGCGTTATTAGGTTTGCATCCACCAACCTTTGCCAAATACTACTAGCCGCTGCCACGGATAATTGCTGCCCGACTATCGCTCGTAGTAAGGCTGCAAACCCGCCTTCATTACGCCGTAAACTTGGCACACCGACTTGTTCATAAACAGGCGCAAACCTGGGTTCTAATTCGATAAGCGCTTGAATGTGTGTTTTTAGCTCAGCTGAGCTATCAAGGGTAGTCATGCTCATAATGAGCGCTCCTAATTATAAACGAGCTGTAAATTATCCATAAACCAGTCACAAAAAAGGACCGCGTTATGCAGTCCTCAACTTCGTCAGCTAATATCAATCAATAACTTAAAAAATCATTCACTATCTGCTTTAGGCTTCTTTAGTAGTACTAAAACCGCGCCATTACCGCCATCTTTTGGCGGCGCTGAACAAAATGCTAACACTTCTGGAAGCTGACGTAACCAACCATTAACGCAAGTCTTTAAGATAGCCTCAGAGCCTTTACCATGGACAATTTTTACCATGGTTTCGTTATTTCGCTTAGCTTGCACCAGTAACTGAGTCATGGCTTCGCGCGCCTCTTCGATGGTGCAGCCGTGGATATCTACCGCGTCATACCAACGAAGCTTACCTTGCTTAAGCTGAGTGAAGACTTTGTTTTGTAGCGTTGGCTGCTTATAAGAGAGATAAGCTTCGCTCGCAACTGGGTTCAATAGCGCTTGCATATCTGATAGGCCAGTACTTAGATCACCGTCTTCGTTGCCTTGCGCAGCAGCACGTTTCGACAAGGTCGCCGCGTCAGGTTTGCCGGCTTTATTCGCTTTGACTGGTGAGCGTACATTTTTGTCTTCTAGTTGCTGAACACCATGCATCGCTTGCATAAACAGCACTTTATCATCGTCAACATGCTCGCTGTCCATCTGCTTGACCGTCTTTTTGACTTGCTTTTGCGTTGGCAAAGCGACAGGCTCAGTGGGCTTTTGATTTTCGCCTTCAGGGCTATTGGTATCACGGCCTTTACTGAGTTGTCCTTTGAGCTCTTTGAGCTGATCTTGCATTTCTTTTGAAAATAGAGAGTTTGCCATAATAAGTATAAGTCTGTTTTGTTGATAAAATAAATAAGGAAGCTTTTAAGCTGCAGTGCTCTCACAGCGCTATAAGTAGGTGTACTTTACGCTTGTGTATTGACGCTCGCAAGTAAGGATTGTAACGCTTGTCCTGGATGATCGGTTTTCATAAACTGCTCACCGATTAAGAAGTGCTGAATACCTTGCGCTAGCATCAGCTCGATATCATCGCTGCTATGAATACCGCTTTCAGTAACGATAAGGGTTTCTATAGCCGAATCATCGTCAGCTAAGGTTTTAATCAGACTATCTTTGAGCTTTAAGGTGTTTTGTAGGTCCACCTCAAAAGTATTTAGATCGCGGTTATTAATACCATAGATATTGTGCTTGGAGCGTGGCAGTTGTAGCGCGCGCTCAAGCTCATTACTCGTATGAACTTCTATCAGCACATCCATACCCAGCTCAAGGCTTAGCGCGTGTAGCTGACCAGCTTGCGTATCGTCAAGACAAGCCATAATCAATAAGATACAATCCGCGCCCAGCAAGTACGACTCATAGATTTGATAGACATCAATCATAAAGTCTTTGCGTAATACCGGCAGACTTGCCGCATTGTAAGCTTGCAATAAGTACTGATCATCGCCTTGAAAATAGTCACGATCGGTCAGTACGGATAGACAACTAGCGCCGGCCTGCTCGTATTGCTGGGCAAATAAAGCGGGCGAGAAATTGTGATTGATAATCCCTTTAGAAGGCGAGGCTCGTTTGATCTCAGCAATAATCCCAATATCAGCTGCGCGTAAAGCACTGGCAAAGCCGCGGCGAGGCTGCGTGTCCTTTTCAGCTTTGGCTTGTAGCTGTGCTAGTGAGCGCTGTTTTTTGGCGGCAGCTACCTCTAGCTGTTTGGTGGCGACAATGCGCTGTAACACTGAGGGAATGTTGCTATCGGTTATGGTACTTGCAGTCATGGTGATATCCATAATTAGGGATAATAATTAAAACGATAGATAAGAGCGATTGAAAAGGAGCTAAATGACAATTAAGCTTGCGCGGCGAGCTGCTGAGTGTAAGCGGCTAAGGAATTAAGCTTAGTCAAAGCACTGCCGTTTTGGATCACCTTCTGCGCGCGGCTGACGCCATTTGGATAGTTGCTCGCGAGCCCTGCGGTATAGATAGCGGCGCCGGCATTGAGGGCGATCATATCACGCGCTTTTATAACAGAGCGGTCATGAGTTTCTTCACCAGATAAAGCCGCTTTGATAAGCTCAAGACTTTGCTCAGGAGAGTCGACATCGAGGCCGATAAGCGTTTGTGACTCCACTCCAGCATCTTCTGGCATCATCTCATAGACCGTGATCTCGCCGTCTTTGAGCTCAGCGACGGTAGTGGAGGTGGCAAGGCTAATTTCATCTAAACCGTCTTTGGCACCGACGACCATCACGTGCTCGGCGCCTAAGTTTTTCATAACCTTAGCCAGCGGCTCACACAGCTGAGCGGTAAAAACGCCAATAACCAGATTAGGCACGCCAGCAGGGTTAGTTAAAGGCCCCAAAATATTAAAGATAGTCCGTGCTTTTAAGGCGCGGCGCACCGGATTGGCGTAACGCATGGCGCTATGATGATTGGGAGCGAATAAGAAGCCAATCCCTTCATCTTCGATACACTTAAGCGCTTGGGCAGGGTCTAGCGCTAAGCTGATACCGGCTTGCTCTAATAAGTCTGAGCTGCCAGATTTGGTTGAAACTCCGCGGTTGCCGTGTTTGGCAACTTGTGCGCCTGCAGCAGCGGCGACCAAGGCAGAGGCGGTGGAGACGTTAAATAAATTTGCACCATCACCGCCAGTACCAACGATGTCGACTAAATAATCGCAACCTTTGGGCTCGATGTTCGCCGCTAAATTACGCATGGCGCTCGCAGCAGCGGTAATCTCGTCGATAGATTCGCCTTTCATTCGTAGACCAGTCAAGATAGCACCCATCAAAGCATCGCTACATCTGCCTTGCATGATGATAAGCATCACCTCGCGCATCTCATCAAAGGTCAGATCAATCCGCTGTAATATCCGATCTAAAGCCGAGGTCAGCAACTTGTGCACTTGCTCTTCTGAGAGTTCGGTAATCTGCTCTGGCGTGCTTTGGGTTAGGGAGTCAGTCGTATTTTCGGCGCTCATGATACCTCACTTATTATTATGTGTTTTGTTTATTATCATTGGATGTAATAGCAAGCCATCCGTATTGACAGCTATTAACCCACTTGCGGTAACTCATCTGCGTCTAAAACTGCTAAATTATGAGTTTGCAAAAAGTTATTTAGCAGCTGGTAGCCTGCTGTACTTAAGATTGATTCTGGGTGAAACTGCACCCCTTCAATGGCGAATTGTTTATGACGCACGCCCATAATCTCCTCAATGCTACCATCAGTGTTTTGGGTCCAAGCGGTGACCTCTAGGCAATCGGGCAGGTTCGCTTTATCTACAACTAATGAGTGATAACGAGTAAAATCAGTCGGGTTTGCTAAATCCTTAAACACGCCTTGGTGGTTATGATAAACCGAGGACACGCGGCCATGCATGACTGCGCCGGCTTTGACGACTTGACCGCCAAAAGCTTGGCCAATAGCTTGATGACCCAAGCAGATACCTAATATCGGAATCACACCTTTAAAGGTATCAATCAGCTCCAATGAGATACCAGCACGATCGGGATCGCAAGGGCCAGGACCGATGACAATAAGCTTAGGGGCCAGCATTTTGACCTGCTCGATTGTGGCTTGATCGTTACGCCAGACGGTGATGTCCTGCTGTAGTTCACCGAAGTACTGTACAATGTTGTACGTAAAGCTGTCGTAATTGTCGATCATTAGAATCATTAGCGTTTACTCATATTAAATGGACGGTTTGCGGCTGGTGTTTCGCTTTGCTATCTTACCACTATTTTTTGCGCGAGCAAATTTCTAGGGTGTTAACTCATAAGCGCATCGGCTAGTAAAGTAATGCTGCCAATGCGCTTTGTCTATTTAAAAATAGCTATCGTGGAGAGATATTATAGATTGAAGATAGTCAGATGCATTATTAATTAGTTGTATCACTGATCAGCTGCACTGTTTTGGCATCTAAACTCAAGAAAGCACTTTTATAGTGCGTTTTTGCGTTGTAAAGAGGCTTTTTTTAACAAGGTGAACAATGATAAAAGCGAAAGCTGTCCTCTTAATATGATAAATTAGCTTGTTTTAGGGCGTATCCACGAGCAAAATGCCTGTTTATTATGATTTAACGTATATATTGGCACAGCAGTTGCAAAATTATTGTCATAGTCAGCTGTTTGCATTATCTTATAACAGTTGAGCAGCATCGATTAAATATTGTTAACATAGTGCCTTAGTATATTTATACATAAAGCAGTTTAGGATATAGCAAAGTTTGTTATAGTAGCTTGTCAAATAAGTATCGCGGTATAGGCAACGACTTTTTAGAACCAAATTTGAATGCCAAAAACGATAGTAGATGTTAATCACTAAATCCTGACAACCCCAACGGAGACTATTCATGTCGAATAAATTATTAGATCTTATCAAATCCTCAAATGCGAAATGGGTGGATTTTCGCTTTACCGATACTCGCGGTAAAGAGCAGCACATCAGCTTTCCAGCGCATAGCGTTGACGAAGAGGTGATGGAAGATGGCAAAATGTTCGACGGCTCATCCATCGCAGGCTGGAAAGGTATCGAAGCGTCAGATATGATCTTGCGCCCTGATCCAGAGACCGCTTTTGTTGATCCGTTTTTTGATGCAGTGACTGTCGTTGTGACTTGCGATATTATTGAGCCATCAACGCTACAAGGCTATGATCGCGATCCACGCTCTATCGCTCGCCGCGCTGAAGAGTACTTAAAGTCGACTGGTATTGGTGACACGGCTTACTTCGGTCCTGAGCCTGAGTTCTTTGTATTTGACGATGTAAAATGGTCAGTCGATATGTCTGGCGTGAGCCACAAGATCACGGCTGAAGAAGCGGCTTGGTGAACCAATGAGACGTACGAGTGGGGCAACATGGCGCACCGTCCACGTGTCAAAGGCGGTTACTTCCCAGTACCACCAATCGATAGCTCGCATGATATGCGTTCTGTCATGTGTGAACGCGTCGAAGAAATCGTTGGTGAAGGCCGCGTAGAAGTTCATCACGAAGTGGCTTCTTGCCAGTCTGAGATTGGTGTTGCATTCAACACAATGGTACGTAAAGCGGATGAAGTTCAGCAATTGAAATATGTTGTCCATAACGTGGCGCACCAGTTTGGTAAAACAGCGACCTTTATGCCAAAACCAATCGTTGGTGACAACGGTTCAGGTATGCACGTACATATGTCAATCTCAAAGGACGGCGTAAACACCTTCTCTGGTGATGAGTATGCTGGTTTGTCTGAGACCGCATTGTATTTCATCGGCGGTATCATCAAGCATGCTCGTGCATTGAACGCAATTACCAACCCATCAACGAACAGCTATAAGCGCCTTGTACCGCATTATGAAGCACCTATCAAGCTTGCTTATTCAGCGTCTAACCGCTCAGCGTCTATTCGTGTGCCACATGTGAGCAGCCCAAAAGCGGTACGTATCGAAGCGCGTTTCCCAGATCCAACAGCGAACCCATACCTAGCATTTGCCGCGCTATTGATGGCAGGCCTTGACGGTATCCAAAACAAAATGCACCCAGGCGAAGCAGCTGACAAGAACTTGTATGACTTGCCACCAGAAGAAGAAGCGCAAATCCCAACGGTTGCAGAAAGTCTAGATGTTGCATTGCAAGCATTGAAAGATGACCATGACTTCTTGTTAAAAGGCGATGTGTTTACTAAAGACATGCTAGAAGGGTTTATTGCTTTGAAAGAAGAAGAAGTACAACGTCTGAACGTAACTGTGCATCCTGTTGAGTTTGACATGTACTACAGCTGCTAGTAGCTAGCTGATAAGCGCAACCAATTAAGATAAGCAAAACCAGCTAAGGTAATCTTGGCTGGTTTTTTTGTTCAGACATATTGGAGAGTCTTAAATTTATATCGCTTTTTCATCGTTTCAAAGCAATTACGGTAATGGCCTAAACAATAAAGCATAATAATAACCATCACTATTATCTAGGCTAACCGACTATGACGACCATACTGAAACAAAAATTTGTAATAAAACAATCCGCAATAAGTCTGCTGACGTTTTTTACTATAACAACGGTTGGGAGTTTTATGCTAGCGGCTCATGCGGCTCCTATTTATAAAGTCGTTGATGAGCGTACCGGGCAAGTAACCTTTACCGATAGTCCGCAGTTGTATGAGCAGCAAGCGGACAAGCAGATCAGCCAAACGGGTATCAGTACTGGCAGCACGACTAGCAATAGCAGTAGCGTTAATGCTGCTAGCGGCAACCGTGCAGATACTAGCGTAAATAATAAGCAGACCAGTCAACCGGCAGCAGTACCAAAACCGACCCTGCAAACGGCCGTCAATTACCAGTTGACTATGATTGAGCCTAAAGCTGAGCGCGCTTATCAGCGTCCAGGACAAATTATCACCGTGAATTTACAACTGAGCCCAGCGCTGCAAGCCGGTGATAGCATCAGTATCTATCTAGATGATACTTTGATCTCGCAAGGCATAACCGCATCCGTCGCTACAATCGACCTCAACCCAGGAGAGCATACGATTCAGGCGATAATAAAAAATAGCGCAGGACAGGTTGTCAATCGAATTAGCCGCAGCGTTTATGTCATTCAGAACACGGCAATATTAAGACAAAAACAGCAGCTTGCGCAGCAGCTACAAGCCTATCAGCAACTGCCTTGGCAACAAAAACTGTTACTGAAACTTCGTCAAAAAGAGAGTATCAATAACGATAGCCAATAAGTTATGGGCTGAAGTGTGCTGAACTGAAGTGAACTGGGTTTTATTTTCTTATTCAATTTAATTGTCAGCGCGGCTATCATTGAACTACTCATTAATGGTGTGCTATTATTCTTAATAAATCTATCGTGGGTTTAATTGATTGGTCATGTTATTTTTATAATGAATATTGTGACCAATCTTGCAACTTCCAGCACGATATAAAATAATACTGGTAAAGCGCATGAGCTGGTACTCCGACACTCTCATCTGTGCCTAATTTGTTTGTCAAAACATATAATGACAACCCTTATCACTTATTGTCGGAGTTGCAGGAGTTCACCATGCCCACCAGCTCTCACTTGGCAGCTACCCAGTATAGCTGCTCTTCTATATATACTCGCCACTACCAGCCGCGTCATCTGCTAGCTTTGCAAATCATTCAGCAAATACATCAGCTTAAGCTGCGTCCACAGCACATCACTCGCATGCTCGGTTATCCGTCTAAGCATACTCTACCTGCCTGCGAGCGCTTGCGGCATGTATTGTCGAACCCCTATTTAGGGCTGGATGGCAGTTATATTGATGGGCGTTTTACAGCGCAGGAGTTTTTAGCCAAGCTGTTCTTTACGGTACAGATCGACTATGAGACAGTCGAAGATGACCTAGCTCACATTCAGTATCAACTAAGTATTGAGGCTGATAAGAGAGCGAATACTGATAGTGAAACGAATACTGATAGTGAAACGAATACTGATAGTGAAACGAATACTGATAGTAGAGTAGATACTGATAATTTGCAGCAGAAGTGCTCAAGGGTAGAGCTAAAGACTGACTATAGTTAAGCCCACTGAAAGCAAGTTAAGTGGGCTTGAAGTATAGAGTAAGAAGGGATGCACTTGACTGCGAACTAAACAATTAGCTGACTAATCAGTCACTTAGTAGCTGACCATAGGTTCGGTGCTAGGGATGGTACTTGCTATGTTAATTTGATCGGCGGTAGCGGCATCAGTTACGGAGAGCGAGATAGGGGCGGGCATAGCTGGAGTCAGCACTTGTCCGCGGCAAACATCATCGCTTGGATCTAAGGATTTGTACTGCTCATAATAGCTGACTGCCAGCTCTTGCATCGCTAGATTAGCGGCTGAGTCATTGGCGTTGACAAAGGCTTCGCGCGCTTGCTCAAGCCAGCGATCCGCCATACGAAAGTGAGAGCCTGAGCTACGAAACCCATGCTCGCAGTGGTCGGCGGCAGCCCACACTAAACCGACCTCACTAAAAGCAAGCTCGCGCGGCGCACTAGCGATACCGCCGCTATCTTTGAGGGCGCTAATATTGGCCCAAAGATCAGGGCGCATCAGTGCTGAGGTCTCAGGAATATCAGTCATCAAATCTAGCTTATCTTCTTGGCCCTCTTGTAAAGCCTGTAAAATCATTTGTGCATCATTAAAAGCGTAGTCACCAGCGGCAGTCGTGCTATTAATACTGTCTTCGTGATTGGCATAATTGAGCCAAGCCTGCGCCTTATAAGCAAAGTACTGCTGCTCGGCGTTCATGCTAGCGAGCTGATACTCTTTTAGCTGTAGCTGCATACAAGCGATTGCGCGTTGGCGAGGACTTTGGAAGGTGGTATAGCGAGACGCTGGCTCATTATTATCAGCGTTATCGTTGCAGTAGTTAGCAGTTGTTACTGGACTGATCTTCGCGTTTTCATTGAGCGAGATAGCCGCTTGTGCGGAGGTAAGGGTAGTCAGTCCTAGTGCTAGTAGTAGTGAGGATGACAAGCTTACTGAGAGCATCGCTGCTCTCAAAGGTGGGCGTTTATTTACTATAGTAGTCATAGAGCAGACCTTAAATTAAGGTAAAAGTAATGTTAGATGGCTTATAAGGTAGAGTTAGGATCTAAGCGTAGGTTAGTGCTCGTATCATTACCTTTAAATAAGTCTTCGTCAAACTTAAATCGTAATCTAAAGTAAGCGCCCTGCTGAGTCGTGTCGTCATAAGCGATATCGTCATCTTCAAAGCCCATAAAGTTATAGCCAAGTGATAACCAGAGGTTAGTCATCGGGCTATAGCCAACTTCAGCGCCAAGCATATAGGACATGTCATCGGCTTGCTCATTCCAGTAAGTGCCGGCCTGTAGGCCAATATCCCAGCGCTCAGTTAAGTCGTATAGACCACGACCATATAGAGCATGGGCAGTGTTATCGCTACTGATGCCATCAGCACTAAATTTAGTATATTTACCGGCATAACGACCAGACAAGGTAAGCGGGCGAGTTGGGTGATAGTTACCATTCCATGACCAGATAATCGCATCTTTTTGATACGTATCGTTGCTAATATTATTATCGTCTAAACGATATTCAAGTTTGGCGAGCATATCGAGCTGATTACTATCATAGTCACGATAAGCTGCGCCTAACTGGAAACGATTGATAGTACGATCACCATCATCATAATCTACTTGTGAGTAGATGTCTTTAGCAAGCAAAGTTATCTCATCAGTGTAGCGATAAGCAATACCAGCGTTACCGAGTAGCGTATCGCTAGTCTCGCCCCAACGTTTCTCTAAGCGTCCTGAGGCCTTGTAGTTCTCTTGTGCTAAATATTCAACTCCAACACCAGCTGCAGTCGCTGTATTGTTCTCTTCGCCTTCTAAAGACTCAACACGCTCAAATAAGGTGCTTA
>Ga0115011_10003723_pt1 | contig 10369 bp, 9 predicted proteins | sample TroAtlMetagenome_2_FD_88705 | JGI IMG/M metagenome (GOLD analysis project Ga0115011, IMG submission 88705) | Marine eukaryotic phytoplankton communities from Atlantic Ocean - Tropical Atlantic ANT8 Metagenome | ecosystem: Environmental > Aquatic > Marine > Oceanic | place: Tropical Atlantic...
AATTTTGGTAAAAAAGCAAAAGATGGTAGTTTAGGTATAAATGACATGGCTGGAGGAACTTTTACAATTTCTAATGGTGGAGTATATGGTTCGTTAATGTCATCACCAATTTTAAACCCTCCTCAATCAGGTATTTTAGGCATGCATAAAATTCAAAATAGACCAGTAGCTATTGATAACCAAATTCAAATTCGCCCGATGATGTATCTAGCTTTATCATACGATCATCGAATTATAGATGGCAGAGAAGCAGTTTCTTTTTTAGTAAGAATTAAAGAGATTATAGAAGATCCTAGGCGTCTAGTAGTAGGTGCCTAATTTAAAGTAAAGGTTTAATATGTCTGAAAAAAATTATGATCTCGTTATTATTGGTTCTGGACCAGGTGGATACGTCGCTTCTATAGTTGCAGCCCAAAAGGGTATGAAGGTTGCTAGTATAGAAAAAAGAAAGACTTTAGGTGGAACGTGTTTAAATGTTGGCTGCATTCCATCTAAAGCAATGCTTCATGCATCTGAACAATATGAAAATTCTATTAAATTACATGGCAATCAGGAATGGGGTATAAATTGTACAGGTATAAGTTTAGACCTAAAAAAGTTATTGAAGAAAAAATCAAATATTGTTGAAGAACTCACAAAAGGAATCGATTTTCTTTATAAAAAAAATAAAGTAAGCAAATATATTGGAACAGCAAAATTAATTACACCAAATAAAATTGAAATTATTAATGATAATGACAATGAAGTAATAAATGCAAAAAATATAATAATAGCAACTGGATCGGAGCCAACCCATCTCCCTAATATAAATGTTGATGAGAAACAAATAGTAACATCAACTGGTGCATTAGATTTAAAAGAAGTTCCAAAAAAGATGATTGTAATTGGGGCAGGTGTAATTGGTCTTGAAATGGGAACTGTATGGCGAAGACTTGGATCTGAGGTTGAAGTAATAGAATATTTACCAAGAATTTTACCTGGCATGGATAACGAAATTGCTGAAAAATTTTTAAAAATTCTCCAAAAACAAGGTTTAAATTTTAAATTATCTCATTCTGTAGAATCTTCAAAAAGTATTAACGGTAAAGTTGAGTTAGTGATAAAAAATGTTGAAAATAAAAAATTAGAAAAATTAGAAGCAGACGTGGTTTTGGTTGCTGTTGGAAGGAGACCTAATACTAATGGACTGGGACTAGAAGACTTAAAGTTAGATACAGATAAATACGGGTTTATCAATGTAAATGATAAATTTGAGACTTCCGTTCCAAATATTTATGCTATTGGGGATGTAATAAAAGGTCCAATGTTAGCTCATAAAGCAGAAGAAGATGGGGTCGCTGCAGTTGAAATAATTAATGGAGAAGCAGGACATGTTGATTATAATCTTGTCCCAGGAATTATCTACACTTCACCAGAAGTTGCTGTTATAGGAAAGACAGAAGAGGAATTAAAGGCTAATGGTCTTGATTATAACAAAGGTGTATTTCCATTGTCTGCAAACAGTAGAGCAAAGGCCATAAATCACACTGACGGCATGGTAAAAATACTTTCAGACAAGTCTACGGATAAAATTTTAGGAGCTCATATGATAGGACATGAAGCTGGAACTGTAATTCATGAGTTGTCTATAGCAATGGGTTTTGGAGCATCTTCAGAAGATGTGGCGAGAATTTGTCATGGACATCCAACAGTAAACGAAGCTATAAAAGAAGCAGCATTGGCAACATTTTCAAAGCCAATACATTCTTAACTGGCCCCCATTTTACTATAAAAAACTAAGATTATTACCCCAACGATAATTAGGGCAATACCACAAAGAGCTAAAATATCTGGTATTTCATTATACTTTAACGCACCTAAAATTGTGATTGCTGAAATACCAACACCTGCCCAAATAGAGTATGTAATGGCAACAGGAATTGTTTTCATTGCAAGCATCATGAAGTAAAACGCAATACCATAACCTAAAACAACATAAGTGCTAGGTAAAAATTCTGAAAAATTATTAGTGCTTTTTAAAGAAATTGTTCCAACAACCTCTCCAATAATAGCAATTAAGAGATAAAAATATCCCATGTTAACCCTCTAGTATTGTGTAACATTTATAATATTTGACACAACTAAATGCAATATGTGAATATTATAATTTTTTACATGGTGTTAAAATGAATAAGATTGAGCGAAGTCCAGAATATATTTCCAACAATAATTTTTATGAAGAAAGAAAAGATTTAGCGGCAGCATTCAGGTGGGCAGAAAGAAGTGATCTTCACGAAGCCGTGGCAAATCATTTTAGTTTAGTAGTTAACAGTGAAGGTACCGAGTTCTTAATGAACCCAAACATGTGGCACTTCTCAAGAATAAGAGCTTCAGATTTATTATTATTAAATGTTAATGATAAGTCTGTTCTTACTAAAGAAAATCCACCAGATGCCACAGCATGGGGTCTTCATGGGGCAATACATAAAATGTGTCCTCATGCAAGGTGTATAATGCATGTTCATTCAGTTTTTTCTACAGTACTTGCCTCGCTAGAGGATTGTGTTTTGCCACCAATAAACCAAGTTGCTTCAATTTTCTACGATAGACAAGTAGTAGATAAAAACTATGGAGGTTTAGCCTTTGAAGAAGAAGGTTCAAGATGTGCGAAATTATTATCAAATCCAAAAAAACATACATTTATAATGGGAAATCACGGAATATTAATTTTTGGTCAAAATGTTGCAGAAACGTTTAATAGACTTTTTTATTTTGAAAGAGCAGCCAAAATATATGTTAACGCTCTCCAAACTGGAAAAAAAATCAGTGTATTAGATAATACAATTGCTGAAAAAACTGCTCAAGAATTAGATAATGAAGAATATCCTAATCCAGCAGGAACAGCTTTCCTAAGAGAAATAAAAGAAATATTGGATCAAGAAAATTCAGATTACAGTAAATGATGTTTAATTACTAAAATGTTTATTAATATACACACTTAATAAAGATGCATCATAATCTGACCAGCCGTCATTTACAGCACTTTCAACATACGACAAGGCATTTTTAATTACTTTTAGTTGATTTTTATGTTTTTTGCCTTCTTCAACCATTAATTTCATGTCTTTCAAAGAAGAAATCACATTAAATGTAGATGGCAAATTAGATGGGTTAGTTGCGGCCTTTAACATGGTTGGAGCTTTTAAATGAGCTACTTTTGCAGCACCAGAACTATCCATTAATATGTCTATTGCCTTCTCAAATTTTATTCCAGATATAGTTGCGATAGATAATGCTTCTCCTAAGGCTTGCCAGTAAACTAACAACGGTAAATTGATAGCTAATTTCATGGATGTTCCCTTACCCACCTCACCTAAATATTCATATCTTCTACAAATAAGTTTTAATATTTTTTCTACTTTTTTAAAAGTTTGTTCTTTGCCTCCAATTAAACCTAATAAATTTCCATCACGAGCAGGTTTTGTTGAACCGCCGACAGGACACTCCAAAAATTCACCATTTAAAGCATTAATAATTCTTTCTAAAGATTTTATTTTATCAACACTTGTTGTACTAAGCTCAATAATAACTTTATTTTTTAAATCATGATTTTTTATCCCTTCAGAATGCTTGTAAATAAAATCTAGAGCTTCGTCATTACCCATTACAATTATAATTACATCACTATTATCAATTAATTCTGAAATATTTTGAGCACTTTTTGCTCCATGTTTAATAAGTTCTATTGTTTTGTTTTTAGTCCTATTCCATATAGTTATATCTTGATTACATTCTAATAACCTTCTAGTAATTTCTGAACCCATTTTGCCGGTACCACAAATTCCAATTTTAGCCATAAAGTTTCTCCTAATTAAATTTAAAAAATAATTTTATCTCTTGAAAATAACAATTTTAATTCCCAATTATGTTATCATGTAATCAATATTATGGGGAATTTTCGATGACTAACATGAGCAATAAATTTGAAGCTGATACCGGTAAAATTTTAGATATAGTTATCAATTCGTTATACTCTGAAAGAGAAATATTTTTAAGAGAATTAATTTCCAATGCATCTGATGCACTTGATAAAAGGAAATACCTAGGCTTAACTGACAAAAAAATTAATAATTCCTCTGAAGCACCTGAAATTAAAATCGAAGTTAATAATAAAGATAAGATATTGATTATATCAGATAACGGTATCGGGATGAATGAAGATGAACTCAAATCATCACTTGGTACTATTGCTAGATCAGGAACAAAAGCTTTTCTAGAACAAATTTCAAAAAACAGTAAAGATAAAAAAACAGACATGTCTATGATTGGACAATTTGGTGTTGGTTTTTATGCTTCTTTCATGGTTGCTGATAGTGTCGAAGTGGTTTCAATGAAAGCTGGTGAAGATCAAGGTTGGAAATGGTCATCTGACGGAAAATCTGGCTTTAATTTAGAAAAAACAAATAAAGAAAATGTTGGAACTTCAATAACTCTTAAGCTTAAAAAAGATGCTAAGGAATTTTTAGAAGAAACTAGACTTCAATTTATTGTTAGAAAATATTCAGACCATATTTCATATCCTGTCAAGTTGTTTGAAATAGATAAAAAAGATGCCGAAGAAAAGACATTGAATGAAGCCTCTGCTCTATGGACGAGACCTGCTAAAGAAATAAAAGAAGAACAATATCAAGAATTTTTCTCACATATAGGTGCTGGTTTTGGAAAACCATTGTTAACTATGCACAATAATACAGAAGGTACAATTAGCTATACCAATCTTATTTGCATTCCATCTACAAGACCTTTTGATTTATTCAACCCTGATAGAAAATCATCTCTAAAGCTTTATATTAACAGAGTTTTCATAACAGATAAATGTGATGCCTTGGTTCCCAGTTATTTAAGGTTTGTTAAAGGTCTTGTAGATACTCAAGACATTGACTTAAATGTAAGCCGAGAAATGTTACAAAATAATCCAGCTGTTGCTAAAATAAGTAAATCACTTGTGGGTAAAATACTAAAAGAATTAAAAAAAGTAAGTGAAAAGAATTTAGATGGTTATGAAAATTTTTGGAAAGAATATGGAGCTGTTCTAAAAGAAGGCCTCTATGAAGATGCAGAAAGGAAAGAAACATTATTAGATTTATGTAGATTCTCTACTAATGAAAATGATAAGCCAATATCCTTGTCAGAATATTTAGAAAAAATGCCGGATAATCAAAAAGATATTTACTATATATCTGCTGAAACAAATGCTCAAGCTCTAGCAAGTCCACATTTAGAAGGTTTTAAATCCAAAAAAATACCTGTTTTGATTATGACTGATGCAATAGATCAATTTTGGCTACCTATGATTGGCTCTTTTAAAGAAAAAAAATTCACTAGTATTACACAGGGTAAGATTAATTTAGACGACCTTAATTCAAAAGATAAAGATAAAAAAAGTGATAACAAAGACCAAAAAGAAAAACAAGATAAAGAATATGTTGATTTAATTGCTCAATTGAAGGTTGTATTGGGCGAACAAGTTAAAGATATAAGATTATCATCGAAGTTAACGGATAGCCCAGTTTGTTTGGTTGCTGATGAAGGTGATATGGATATCGCTATGGAGCAATTGATGGCTCAGAGGGATACGAATTATAAAGGAGCTCCAAGAATTTTAGAAATTAATGGAGATCATTCTTTAATCAAAAATATGAAATCCTTGATAAGTAAGAAAGAAAACAATGATTTAGTGAATGATGCAGGCACGCTTTTATTTGAACAAGCAAGGTTGATGGAAGGTAAGATGCCAGCAGATCCAGCTCAATTTAGCAAAATAATGAACCAATTTTTGTTAAAGGCAATTCCAAATTAAGGTTTAGAAAATTTTTTAAACAAAAAATATAAACTTGTTACCAGTAGGCATGATAATCCAATTAAAACATTTATTTGGATTGCATGATCAACTGGAATTATTGTCATTATCCAAGATAAATTCATCAAACCTAGTGGAGCTGTACCAATACAAGTTACTAATATACCAAAGTTATTTCCCCTTGACTTAGATGATGCCTGATAGACAAGTGCACCTTGCATAGTACTAAATCCTGATAAAAAAATTCCTCCAAATGTTAGACTTATAAAAGCTACTAACAAACTAGGTGAGAAAGAAAACAAAAACATACCAACAAAAAATCCACTCACGCCTGCAACAAAAATTCCTAAAAGATACTTTTGAGGCGACAAGTTGCCTATGATTAAAGCTCCTATAAGAGCACCTAAACCTTCTGAGGAAGCTAAAATCCCTATGTCAAATTCCGTTAACATTAACTTTTCTCTACCTAAAACAGGTATTAATGAAACCAATGGAAATCCAAAGATATTAAAGATTAGAGTTATTATTAAAACTAGTCTCAAACTTACAAGCTTGTATGCATTTTTCCCAGCCTTTAATATTTCAGCTAACAGACCATGGGCCCAATGCTGTCTAATTTTGGGTTCAATAGATTTTTTGTTAAACACAATATTGCTTTGTGTTCTAGATTTTTGAAATTTGTAAATAAGTATGAAAGCGAAAACATACATTAAAAATTGAAGACAGAAAATACCGGATAAACCTACAAAAGCGTATAAAGATCCTGCGCATAAGGGGCCAATTAATCTTGTTGCATTATTAGACATCGTCTCCATAGCAAGAGAAGAGCTTAAAAGTGTTTTTTCTATGTTATCTGCTAAAACGCGTCTTCGAACTGCAAGATCAACTACCCAAGTAATTCCATTTATAAATGCAAGAAAAAAAGCATAAAAAACATTAAATTTATCTATAAAAACCAATAACACAGCGATACCAGTACATATTTTTGATAGTGCATATATATATTTTATTAAAGAAACTGGAGATATTCTCTCGGAAATGGTTCCAATAAGAATTCCTAATAAACTCATTGGTAACATTCTAGCAGCAAAGATAATTGTAACTAAATATGGTATTCCAAGTTCTTGAAGAGCATATAAACTCAAAGCTAAAAATTCCATTGCACGTGCTATACCAGTCATACAACCAGCACCCCAAAGAATTCTAAAGTCAGAATTTTTAAAACATTTTTTAATCATAAATGATCTAATTTATCTTTTGATGTATTTCAATAACGTTTCCTTCTGGGTCATGAAAGAAAACCTGATGCCATTCTTTCGCAAAAGTGGTTCCATAATCAGAATATGGGATATCGTTCTGTTTTAATTTTTCAATGAATGATTTTATATCATCTGTCCTAAATGCAATATGGCCTTTATCAACGGGATTAATAGTTTGATTATTTTTGAAGGCTACATTTATATCACGTTCTGCTAAATGCATTTCGATCTTGCCCTCAGTTACAAAATTTATTTTACCACTATAACCACTACTTACAGTCTCTTCTGTTCTTGGAAAATTTTCTATTGGAATACTATCCATCTCAAGAATTTTTGTATAAAAATCATTCATGGTATCTACGTTTTTTGAAACAAAATTAATATGGTGAAATTCTAACTTCATTTGTTATCTCCAAAGTATTTATAGATGATTATTTTTGTGTTATTAAATATTAATTATTATTAATTAATGTAAATAAGCTAGTATTAAAAATTTTATTTCTTATATATATTTAAATCTAAGAGGACTAATATGCCAGATACAACTATTCAAGTGGAAAACTCAGAAAGTCAAGATAACTTGATAATTGAGGTAAGAGAGTCAGTTGCCAAGCTTTGTGGTGATTTTCAAGGAGAATACTGGCGCAAACTTGATAGAGAACAGGCTTATCCAACGGAGTTTGTAAAAGCTCTTACAGATGCAGGGTTTCTTGGTGCACTTATACCTGAAGAATACGGTGGTGTTGGTCTAGGAATGGTGGCTGCTTCTGTTATACTTGAAGAAATACATAATCAAGGCTGTAACGCTGCAGCCTGTCATGCTCAAATGTACACTATGGGAACAGTTCTTAGACACGGGTCTGAAGAGCAAAAAAAGGAATATTTACCTAAAATTGCTGATGGGACTTTGAGATTACAAGCTTTTGGTGTAACAGAACCAACTAGTGGTACAGACACGACTAGTCTTCGAACGGTAGCAGTTCGTGATGGTGATGAGTACATAATAAATGGACAAAAAATTTGGACAAGTAGAGCTGAACACTCTGATTTAATGCTGTTGTTGGCAAGAACAACCCCGCTTAACCAAGTTTCTAAAAAAACAGAAGGACTTTCTGTATTTCTTTTAGATATGAGAAAGGCAAAAGGAAATGGACTCACAATAAGGCCAATCAAGACAATGATGAATCACGCTACCACAGAAGTGTTTTTTGATAATCTCAGGATACCAGCTTCCAATCTTGTAGGTGATGTAGATAAAGGCTTTAAGTATATTTTATCTGGTATGAATGCAGAAAGAATATTAATTGCTGCTGAATGCATTGGTGATGCAAAATGGTTTACAAAAAAATCTACAAGCTATGCAAATGATAGAAATATTTTTGGAAGAGCAATTGGTCAAAATCAAGGAATACAATTTCCTATTGCTAAAGCTTATGCACAAATGAAGGCCGCCGAATTAATGGTGTATCATGCTGCTAGATTGTATGAGGCTGGTAAAGCTATCGGAGAAGAGGCTAATACTGCCAAACTTTTAGCTGCGGATGCTTCATGGGCTGCTGCAGAAGCGTGTGTGCAAACTCATGGTGGTTTTGGTTTTGCAGAAGAGTATGATGTAGAAAGAAAATTTCGAGAGGCTAGATTATATCAAGTTGCCCCAATATCAACGAATTTAATTTTATCATATTTAGCAGAACACGTATTAGGTATGCCCAGGTCTTATTAAGATTTTTTATCCTTAACGGCAAGATCTTCGACTTTCCATCTTAATATATTACTAGTAATAATATTAGCTAAAAACTCATATCCGTTGGTTTTTTTGGAAATCTCTTGAGCGAGTTTTTCTGAATTTTTATTATTAGATTTTGCACTTATAATGACCCAGCTTTCACCATCTTTCTTGGGGTCAACAGAGGAGATTGATAACATTAATCCATCTTTAACTTCATATGACAAAGTAGGCAAATTATTTGAATATTTTTTGTTTGATTTTTTAACATCATAAAAATAGAAGCTATTTATAATGTCTCTGGCATCACTTAAATGTGTATCATCAATTTCAAATTTTAAAGATCTTGGCATAACCAAGTTTAATTTTTTTTCTTTAGCTTGTATTTCAATAATCCCATTCTTATTATTTAATCTAACTTTTTGGATATCATCTTTTCTAATAGATAACAGTAAACTTTCAAACCAATCAGATTTTGTTGTAGGCATCCTTATTGCACCCTTGAGGAGATAGGTCTGATCTTCATTTGGAAACCTAGCAAATTGACCTCCACTTATTCCGCCCACACTTCTATCTACCATGCCAAAAAGAATTGATGAATAAATACTTCCATCTTCTTTTTTTAACGTAATCTTTGTTCCATAACCTTCATCATCATCTTTACTTTTATTTTGTTCTGGAAGAAGCAGGTTTAACTGAGAGTGTCTGTTTGGGTCATTGGTTTTCAATTCTTCTATTCTTAACAAAGATAAACTTGTTATTAAATTTTCCCATAACCCCTTTTTAAGTGGGTAGCCAGATTCTGAGATATAGCTATTATTTTGTTTAACTAAGTTTATATTATTTTCAAAAGAATTAATCGATATAGTTTTAATATCATTAACATTTTTGGTAAAGTCTACTAAAAATAACTTACCTCTATTTTCAAAACCATAATTACTCGTGTTAAGGTTAATTGAAATAATTGCTAAAACAAGAAAAGCTAAAGCTATTATAGATATATTTAAAAATCTTTTTTTAGTCATCTTTTAATCCAAAATTTATTTTTAGTAGAAAAATTTTTTTCTTCTTAATGATATAATTAATGTTAAGCCTGCAAAAATTATCGGAATTATTGCTACGTTTAGAGCGATAACCCATCGTTTCAAATTTTCAACATCTCTTCTAAGATCAAACTTAACGCTCCTCAACTGTGATCTTGTTGACATCATTTCAGCTTTAAAGCCATCAATTGCTTCGATAGTTTCAGGAGATAAGACATCTGAGTTATCATCATTGTTTTGAGTTAAATCTCTAATTTTATTTTCCATTTCCTTCAATTTTTTTGCCAACCTTTGTTCCTCTAAGAGAAATTTTTCTTCAGCAATTTTTTCTAATTCAATTATTTTATCAAATGGACGCCAAGATGTGCTCTTACCTCTAAGGTCTGAAAGAGCATTGCCACCAATCATTTTTTCGACAACATTAAGAACAAAGTCACCGTTGTTTGCAAAAGCACCTCTTTGTGTTAACCAATTACGGTCCATTAACATATCAGCGTCAGAT
>Ga0115011_10003725_pt1 | contig 10367 bp, 8 predicted proteins | sample TroAtlMetagenome_2_FD_88705 | JGI IMG/M metagenome (GOLD analysis project Ga0115011, IMG submission 88705) | Marine eukaryotic phytoplankton communities from Atlantic Ocean - Tropical Atlantic ANT8 Metagenome | ecosystem: Environmental > Aquatic > Marine > Oceanic | place: Tropical Atlantic...
CTCGAGGACAGTGACTGTGGAGGAGACCCATGCATTCCCTCGCCCGAATTTACCTACGGAAGTTGTGTTCAGCTTTGCTCTTATGGAGATCTGTGCCCCGAGGAAACGGTTTGTGTGCCCACCTCTGACACCACAGGAGAGTGCCTGAAGAGCTGTTATAGCCTGTCCGATATTGTGACGTGCGGGGCAGGAGCAACTTGTGAATATGGTTTCCCCCTCGGGCCCGTAGACAGCGGAGAAGGGGTGTATGCCTGCAGGACATCGTCTTCGGGGCAACTGGGAGCTACGTGTGAGAGTGGCGATGCCTGCGCGGCCTCCGGTTCATGTTTTATGACCGCGGGGGGCGGGGTTTGTTCGGGAGTGTGTGGAGGGATTGCAGCGAATGGACTGAACTTCTGCCAGTGGGGTGGAGCTTGTGTCTCAGCTCAAGGATCATCCCAATGCTTACCTCTGTGCCCCAAGGGGAATGTGCAATGTGGAGAAGGGTTTTCCTGCCAAACCAAGTTTGTCGGGGTTCCGTTTCCGATGGATATCTGTTTACCGGAGTGAATGGGGTCCATTGGCGTGGAGGGCGCATTGTTGTAGACTCTCCAGAAATAGACTGGAAGGACACCAATAAGGGGTTGTTATGAGTGCTGCATCAATTCTTTTGATCGATGACGAGCGGGCCATCCGCGTTGCTCTCCGTAAGTGCCTTGAACGAGAAGGGTTCAAGGTGGACGACTGTGGAGACCCTGTTGAAGGGGTAAAGCTTGCGGAGAAGAACGGTTACGGTCTTGTCATTTGCGATTACCAGATGCCGGGAATGCTGGGTGTCGATGTTCTGAGGCGAATCAAGCTTCTGCAGCCCAACACCATCCGAATTATTCTCACGGCTCATGCGGATATGGATATTGCAATTCGGGCAATTAACGACGGTGCTGTGTATCGGTTCCTCGTAAAACCCTGGGACAATCGTGAGTTGATTGAAACCGTGCGCCGTGCCTTTGAGGAATTCGGGACCCAGGACCTGGAAGAAAGCCCCGAACAAGAAGAAGAACGGGAAGGGAGACTTCTGGAAAACGAGCATCCGGGGATTACGGATGTCGACAGAGATTCGCGAGGAGCGATACACATTCCTGAAGACGAATAAGAACAGTGTGAAGAGGTCCCATACCTCGGAAGGTAGTAGTTCATGACACAACCCATCATCCTGATTGTAGACGACGAGCGTGAGGTGCGCCTGGCCCTCCGCAGGACCCTGGAGAGAGATGGCTATTTTGTGCGAGAGGCTTCCGACGGGGCTTCCGCGCTGGGAATGATGGAGGACTGCGATCCCGCAGTGGTCATCAGCGACTACAGAATGGCTGGCGTAGATGGGGTTTTCGTTCTGAAGAAAGCCAAGGCGATGTTTCCAAATACCCAGCGAATTATGCTGACGGGCCATGCGGATATGGCCACGGTAGAGGAAGCGATTAACGAAGGTGAAGTGCATCGTTTCTTGTCAAAGCCATGGGATATCGATCAGCTGCTGGATGTGGTGAAAGGAGCGGTGGAGCGGAGTGCCCTGGTTCGTGAAAACTCCCGCTTAATGGAATTGTCCACGGCTCAAAACAGACAGTTGACTGAATTGGCAGAGGGGCTTGAGTCCAAGGTGAATGAGCGAACTGCGCTCTTGATTCGTGCTAAACGGGCATGGGAGAAGACGTTTGATGCCATTGTGGACCCGTTTGCCCTCATCGATTTGGACGGGAATCTGGTTCGAGGGAACAGGGCCTGGGCCGATGTGGCGGGTGTGGAGATTACGGAAGTCCCCGGTCTCCCTTATTATCAGGTGTTTGGAAAGCCTCTTTCGGCGGATGAATGCCCCGTGCAGCAAAGCCTGCGGTCCCAACAGGGGGCTTCTGCAGAAGTCTCATCCGAGGATGGGAGGGTTTTTCGCTTATGGACATTTTTCATGGGTGGCGAGGAGGGGAATGGGGAAAAGCCCCGGGTCGTATGCCACTACAAAGACGTCTCGGATGAGGTCTTGATGCAGCGGCAATTGGTGCAGAACGAGAAACTTGCGGCAGTCGGCCAATTGGCTGGTGGGGTGGCTCATGAGATCAACAATCCCCTGAGTGCTATATTGGCGTTCTCTCAGCTCGGAATCAGGGATGTGAAGGAAGGGGAGGAACTCCACGAGTTTCTGACGGAGATCGAAGAGGCTGCTCTTCGGTGCAAAGACATCGTGCAAAATTTACTGACGTTTTCTCGGGCTCCACAGCGCACTGATATTCGCGGGGTCAATGTGAACGACGTGGTTCGTCGTGCCGTGGCCCTCATGATGCACGAATTTGATAAGCGGAATGTGACTCTGGTTCAGAATCTCACGGAAGACCTCCCGCTGGTAACCGGGGTTGCCAACCAACTCATGCAGGTCCTGGTTAACTTCTTGAGCAACGCTCTTGGGGCCATTGATGGCCCAGGAACTGTGGAAATTGAAACAAGAGTTGAAGGAGAACATGTTCAATTTTGTGTGATGGATAGTGGGCCAGGGATTCCCGAAGACATTCGCGCAAAGGTATTTGAACCGTTCTTTACCACGAAAGAAGAAGGGAAAGGGACCGGACTCGGCTTGTCTGTTAGCTATGGGATTATTCAGGATCACAGTGGTGAGATTCATGTTGAGAACCGAACGACTGGCGGGGCCGTATTCACAGTGAACCTGCCTGCTGGAAAGGTCGGATGACGAAACCCTCGGAGCCCCTTGCAGGGTCATTTGAAATGGAGCCAAAACGGGTGTTGGTCGTAGATGACGACCCCGGGGTCCGAAAGGCACTTTCTGTGGCTTTGGAGCGAGAGGGCTTTATGGTGTCGGCGGTGGCGAGCGGCAGCGAAGCACTGACCCTTCTGGAAGTTCAGAAGGTGGATACCATTCTCACAGACATTCAGATGCCGGGCCTCGATGGACTCGATCTGCTTTCTATCTTTCGGAGAAGATATCCTCTGGTGGAGGTCCTCGTTATGACGGGCTACGGGACCATCGAGAGGGCCATTCGAGCCATGAAGAATGGAGCCTATGACTTTCTTACCAAACCGTTTGATGACTTGAATGCTGTTCTGCTCGTGATTGACAAAGCTGTGGAGAAAGCCCGGCTGAGAGTCAGGGCAGACCGTTTGCAGCGGGAGTTGGAATCCAGGGAAACCTACCAGGAGATGGTGGGGAGTTCGCTGGAAATGCAACGTGTTTATGAATTGATAGAGACCATTAGCTACTCAGATGCCCATGTTTTGGTTCGGGGGGAAAGTGGTACGGGAAAAGAGTTGGTTGCAAGGGCCCTTCACCACCGGTCTCCCAGAAGTCACTCGCCCTTTGTCGTCGTCAATTGCTCGGCTTTGACGGAGACCCTGCTGGAAAGTGAACTCTTTGGCCACGTAAAGGGCGCATTTACGGGGGCGCACCAGCACAAACGTGGTCTTTTCCAGGCGGCCCACAAGGGGACCTTGTTTCTGGATGAGATCGGGGATATTTCCCCCAGAATGCAGGTCAAAATATTGCGGGCAGTCCAAGAGGGGGAGATTCGCCCTGTGGGCTCGACGGATTCTTTCGTTGTGGATGTGCGAGTCATTACTGCGACCCATAGAGACCTGGTGGAAAGAATGAAGGAGGGTCTCTTTCGGGAGGACCTCTACTATCGGATTAATGTTGTTGAGGTGAACCTGCCTCCTTTGAGGGAACGGCCACGAGATATCCCCCTATTGGCCGTCCATTTCCTGGCACGTCTGGCCAAGAAGTTGAACAAGCCGATTCAGGAGATATCCGCAGAAGCGCTTGGGTTATTGACGCGATACGGGTGGCCCGGAAATGTTCGTGAATTGGAAAATGTCATGGAACGGGCACTGATTCTCGAAAAAGGGGAGGAGATTGGAGCTCACAGCTTACCTCCAAAGCTTCACAAGGAGGGGTCTCTGTCCATGGCCATGAACCATGGAGTTCATGTGGGACTGGAATTCAAAGAAGCCAAGAAAATTGCTGTCGGCCAATTTGAAAGGGCGTATGTGAGGGCGATTCTTGAGCGCGTAGAGGGGAATGTAGCCGAAGCGAGTCGGGTCTCGGGTATGGACCGCTCAAACTTCCGCCGAATCATGAAGAAGTACGGGCTTGGAGCGGCCGAGGAATGACGTACTGTGGGGATGTATGAGCCGTCCCCCTTTCTCGTCGTTTGTAAATTTGCTATAGCCACTTGTCATCATAGAGAGAGAAGCCTTCGGATACGTTTTGAATGCGAGAGGGAAGAACTGATGTTTGATTCTGAAGATACGCGAGTTGGTATGAGCACACTGCTCCCTAAAAGCAGGCTCAAAGAGCTATATATTGATGCCCTTCGCATGAGACTTGTGCTCGATGAGAAGATTTCCATGAAGCTCAGAGGGCAACATGAAATCGGTGGGTTTTTCATCGGTGGAATGGGTGAAGAGATCCATGGAATGGCGACCGCTCAGGGAATCTGGGACGCCATGGGACTGGCTGTTGGAGAATCGGCAGCGGACAAGCTTGCCCTGTTTCTTCACTACCGTTCCGATTCACTACTGGACGCCGCTTTGCGCCTTCAAGGAGAGGAAGGGGGCAGCGTTTTAGATCAATTACGTCAGCAGGCAGCTCGAGCCACCGATACCAATGCTGGTGGCCGTCAGATGGTCATGCACGTATGTCGTCCGGATCTGGCGGTTCAGCCCAACCAAAGCGCCCTCGGAATGCAATTGGGTAAAGCCTCTGGCTATGCCATGGGCTGGAAGCTAAAAGGGGAAACCCCGGGACCCGTGTCAGTTGCCATTCTCGGTGATGGGACCACGTCCTGTAGCGACTTTCACGAGGCCATGTCTGCTGCATCCCTTTGGGACTTACCCGTTTTGTTCATTGTGACGGATAACGAGGTTGCCATCTCAGTCCCGAAAGTTGAGGGAGAGGCGATTGTTGACCTGGAGAGCTATGCGAAAGGCTTTGGCGTTCCATTTGCCACCAGTGGTGATGGAGACTTCGAGAGTATTTATCGAGCCGTGACCTCTGCAGTGCAGACGGTCAAAAGTGGGGGACGTCCCTTCTTGCTTCATTGCCCTGTGACGAGGTTTAGAGGACATTCCTCCAGCGGATTGAAGGATTTTGACGAAGACGCCTATGACCCCCTTGTGGACTTGGCTCAGACCCTGTTGGCAGAAGGTGTGATTGAGCCTGATGAGGCACTGACACCCAAGACGCCCTGGCCGAACAACAAGACCCGGTATTTGGCCAATTATGAAGACAATCCTCTCGCAACAGGTCTTCAAGCGGAGATTCGAGTCCTGAGAGATCAGGTCATTGACGAGCCCAAACCGGATGGGGAGACCATCTGGGAATTCGTTCAACCCCCGTTTCCCGAGGGAACTGAGCCTGCCTCTGAATGGTCAGGTCCCCGGAGTGAAATTACAGTGGCTGAGGCCATTCGAGCGGCATTGGATAGAACGTTGGCGGAGGGAAACGCTGGCGTATGGGGGCAGGATGTGGGGGGAAGCCTGGGAGGTGTCTTTGGATGCACTCGTTTTCTTGCCGAGCGGCACCCCGAACTGGTTTTTAATGCGCCCATTAACGAGCCTCTGATCATTGGGACGGCAACGGGAGCAGCACTGCACCCAGGCATGCGGTTAATTCCTGAGATTCAATTTGCTGATTATTCTCTTAATACACTCCACTGGATGGTTCATCTGGGGCATCTCTACTGGGCAACCCGAGGTCAGGTTTCTCCCAATATGACCATTCGTATGCCTTGCGAGCCCACGCTGACGGGAGCCCTGTACCACTCCATGAGCGTGGAAAGCTATTACGCTCATATCCCAAGTGTCGTGATGGTGATGCCATCCAATGCATTTGATGCGTATGGGTTGTTGAGAAGCGCTGCGGAGTACGATGGACTCGTGATCTTCCTTGAGCCCAAAGATCTATACCGGGTGAAGCATGATAAGGGCGGTCGATCTGCCAACCGCGTGTTTCGCGCTGGGCCCAAGTTGCCGGGAGAAGTGCCGGCAAAGGGTGATGGGATCCCGGAGATTGAGGATTACAAGATTCCATTCGGAAAGGCCCGGCAACTTCGCGAGGGCGCTGATGTGACCATCGTGAGCTATGGGCTTGCTCTGTTCAAGGCCGATGCGGCTGCACGACAACTGGCAGAGAGCGGAATTGAAGTGGACCTCTTTGACTTGCGTTCTCTCGTTCCCTACGACCGAGAGGCCGTGGAAGCATCGGTTCGGAAGACAGGTCGGTTGTTGGTGGTGACGGAAGATCGCCCAAACACCAGTTTTGTGAATCAGTTGATTCGAGATGTCCATGAGACCCTTCCCCATGCCACGGGGCGAATTGTAGGAATGAAGGAAGTCCCGGCCACAGGTATGGCTCCTTCTTTATATCGCGCAACTGTCGTGTCCATTGAGGATGTCGTCACTGCCGGGGAATCCATCGCGAGGGTGACTTCTTCTCCCGGAGCCAGTTCTTCAGGAGAAGGCGTTTCTCTGGACAATGACCTCCTGTGGTTGAATCACGCTCCTGGCTGGAGCCGACGCTGAGCAATCAATCGTCCATGAAGAGTGATGGGGGGAAAGGCCAAGTCACGGCTGAACTGGATGGAGTGCGCCTGGACAAGGTGCTCCCTGCTTTGTTTCCAGACTTGAGTAGAACAAGGGCTCGCTCCCTCATTCAGCGAGGGGCTGTACGGGTCAATGGTCGGCGTTTAAAGGTGGCTTCCCGGGGATTGAAAACAGGCGACCGTGTCCAGTGGGTGGACGACCCTGTGGTGGCTAAAATGCCATCGAAAGGGTTGGATATTGTTCATTGGGGTCCAGGCTATGTGGTGGTGAGAAAGGAGCCGAATCAGTTGGTGCAGGGCAGCCCGGCAGGAGACCAGGGTTCCTTGGAGCGACTTCTACGGCCAGAGGTTCAAGCCAAGAGTAAGGTCCCAGCAAAAAAACGGCCCGGAAAAGGGAAGCGGGAAGGCGCGCGCTCGTCCCTCCACGTGGTTCATCGACTTGATGGACCTGCTCAGGGCCTCGTTGTTTTCGCGACCCATAAAAGCATGGCAGCGCATTTAAGCCGCCAGCTTCAAGACAGAACCCTCCATCGTGTGTACTGGGCTCTCGTGGAAGGAATTCCTTCCGCATTGAAGGGGACCATCGACATGCCCCTGTCTAAAGTGAGCGGAGGCCGTGTCTATGTGGACCCTGCGGGTAGAGAGGCCCGTACGCGCTGGAGGGCCCTCAAGGTGTTTCCAACGTTGAATCTCAGTCTGTTGGAACTCACTCTTGAGACAGGCCGAACCCATCAAATTCGGGCCCATTTGGCAGAAGTGATTGGCCCTATTGTTGGAGATCATAGATACGGGGCTCGTGGATGGAGTGGGCTTCGTTTGGCGGCGGTTGAACTTTCTTTCCACCAACTCAATGGAAAGCTGGTGGAATTCAGGAAGTCGCCTCCGGACTCATTCTTCTCCGAGAACCTCACGCCTTGAGGGGCGATCTTTGTCTACCTCTTGAATATGTACCTGAAGAACCCGGTTGTCATTGTCCCAGGTAAAGGGGATGGGGATCAGGCTGTATCCAGTGCAAGGACCCCAGGTGCATGAACCGTCGGCCCTGTTAAAACGAGCGCCGTGATTGGAGCAAAGCAATTCATCTCCACGCTTGGTGAAGAAACTTCCCGTTCCAATGTCGAGGGTGAGGGGGAGGTGAGGGCACCTGTTGATGAATACTCGGACCTCGTCTCCTTCTTGATAGACGATGGCCTCTACGTCCCAGCCTTTGCGGATGAATCCGTAGCTCTTTCCATCTTCCCCCCAGTCCCCTGCGGGGATTCGGAGGGGAGATGGGGTATCAGGATTCATGAGCCTCTAGGAATTTCTCCGCTTCGAGGGCAGCCATGCACCCGAGGCCAGAAGCTGTAATGGCTTGTCGGTATCGGGTATCCGCTACGTCGCCAGCAGCAAACACTCCATCGATGTTGGTAAACACGTTGTCTCGTACGAGCACGTATCCACTGTCGTCCAAATCGAGGATTCCCTTGAAAATGGTGGTGTTGGGCGTATGCCCGATGGCCAGGAAGAGACCGTTGCAATCGAAACGGGACTCTTCACCAGTTTCCCGATTGCGGAATTGGACTGCGACCACCTCTTTACCGGTTTCTGTGTGCACGTCCACGACGTCTGTATTCCAGACAAATTCGATTTTGGGGTTTTTCAGGGCCCTTTCCTGCATGATCTTGGATGCTCGAAGTGTATCCCTGCGGTGTACCACTGTGACCTTGCTGCAGAAACGGGTGAGGAAGGTGGCTTCTTCCATGGCGCTGTCTCCACCACCCACAACAACCACCTCTTTTTCTCGAAAGAAAGCACCGTCGCACGTAGCGCATGCGCTCACGCCATAGCCCATAAGCTTCTTCTCGTTCTCTAATCCCAACCATCGGGCTGACGCACCCGTGGATACAATGATGGTTTCGGCTTCTTCCATGCGATCCTCATCAATCCAAACTTTGAATGGTCGCTGAGAAAAATCCACTTTCGTAACCATTCCAAAAACGTGTTCGGAACCAAAACGTTCCGATTGGCCTCTGAAAAGCTCCATGAGCTCAGGCCCCATAATCCCTTCGGGGAAGCCGGGGTAGTTTTCTACGTCTGTTGTGATTGTGAGCTGTCCACCAGGCTGAAGGCCTTCCACGACAAGCGGTTCCAGATTTGCTCTGGCAGCATAAATAGCAGCGGTGAGTCCAGATGGACCGCTTCCAATGATCAATACTTTTCTCATGGCGAACCCCTTCAGTTGAAGAAAAAAACGAGCTTGTGAGATATAGGCAGCATTGGTCGGGTCGTCAAGGTCGAAGGATTGGAAAAAACCGCCGTTGACAGCCTTCATTTAGCGAGGTAGGAACCTATCAAACGCCTAAAACTCACTCATTCCTAATTGGGGGATTATGATGGAAGGGAAGCTGAAAGTATTTGCCGCAAGCAGTCACCCTAAGTTGGCCAAAGCTATCTGCGACAACTTGGATATACCTCTCTGTGAATCTGAGCGAATCAAATTCGCCAACGAGAACCTGATGGTTCGTATTGGTGAAAACGTTCGCGAGTGCGATGTGTTCGTGGTTCAGACCTCTGCTCCTCCTGTAAACGAGGGGATCATGGAGTTGCTGATCACCATCGATGCATTGCGGTCTGCCAGTGCTGCTCGAATTACAGCAGTGATGCCGTATTTCCCCTATTGCCGGTCGGATAAAAAAGACCAGCCTCGAATTTCCATTGCAGCCCGACTCATGGCCGATCTTCTGAAGACCGCCGGAGCTGACAGGGTGCTGACAATGGACCTGCACAGCCCGCAGATTCAGGGGTTCTTCAGCATGCCTGTGGACAACCTTGAGGGGGCGTCAACCATTTGCGACTACTTCAGGGATCGGGACCTGAGCGATTGGATCCTTGTGGCCGCTGACGCGGGTGAAGCGAAAGAACTGGGAAGGTTCGCCAATCGATTGCACCTTCCATTCGCTATCATCGATAAGCGTCGCTACGGCAACGATGACCGAGCGAGGGCCACGAATTTGATTGGGGATGTGAAGGGGAAGCATTGCCTCATCGTGGATGACGAGATTTCCACCGGGGGTACCCTCATCGAAGCCGCTAATTTCCTGGAAAAGCACGGTGCCGCTTCAGTGCAAGCCTGTGCGACACACCCGGTGTTGGCTGGTCCAGCTATGGAGCGAATTATGGCGTCCAACCTGAAAGAAGTGGTTGTCTGTAATTCGATTCCAGTGAAAGACAAGATTGCCGCCGCCAAGGCGGGCTCGAAAGTTAAGGTGCTGCCCCTGGCCAATCTCTTCGCCAAAGCCATTCGGCGTATTCATGATGGGGATTCGGTCAGCGGTCTGTTCCGATAAATAAGGATCCTTCGATGATATACCTGGACAATGGGGCGACCACTCGTACTTCTGAACGGGTTGTTCGCGCCATGGAACCCTACTTCCTTCAAGATTTTGGAAACGCGAGTTCGACTCACCGACTGGGTCTGAAGTCCGCCAGTGCCATGGAAGATGCGCGGAACACGCTTCTCCAAAGGGTTCATTCCCGGGAGGGGAGGGTGGTGTTTACTTCCGGGGGAACCGAGGCCAATGGCTTGGCTCTTCAAACGGCCATAAAGGGGAAGAAAGGGAATGTAGTGGTCAGTGCACTCGAGCATTCCTCTCTGGGAAAGGGGAAAGTGTGGGCTGAGGCGTGGGGCCTCGATTGGCGAGTCGCGCCCATCGGGACGTCTGGGGTGCACACTCCCGCAGAAATTCTGGAATTGGTGGATGAAAACACCCGCCTGGTTGTCTTGATGATGGCCAATAACGAAATTGGGAC
>Ga0115011_10003726_pt1 | contig 10367 bp, 9 predicted proteins | sample TroAtlMetagenome_2_FD_88705 | JGI IMG/M metagenome (GOLD analysis project Ga0115011, IMG submission 88705) | Marine eukaryotic phytoplankton communities from Atlantic Ocean - Tropical Atlantic ANT8 Metagenome | ecosystem: Environmental > Aquatic > Marine > Oceanic | place: Tropical Atlantic...
CTCACGGGAGGTTGCCCCGGATGAACTCCATGGGTGGATGCATGAGTCCCTGGGCGTTCCCGAAGGTCAAATCGTCAATGAGTACGGGATGACGGAGTTGATGAGCCAATTATATTCCTCTGTAAACTCTCTCATTGCCGACCGCCTCTATCCTCCTCCATGGGTTCGCATGATAGCGGTAGACCCGGTGACTCGGTTGGAGGTAGTGCCAGGAGAGTTGGGGGTCCTGTGTTTTGTAGACCTGGCCAATCTTTTCTCATCTGTTGCACTTCAGACGCTGGATTTGGGGAGGGTTTATGAGGATGGTTCCATTAGCCTGCAGGGAAGAGCTGGAACCGTCTCTCCTCGTGGCTGTTCACTTTCCTGGGAGGATGACCTTCCGGAATCAAAAACAGACAAGGGTGTCCACCCGGGCGTTATGGACGTGGAACGGTGGATGGACCAATTGAGTCCCTCTTCTCCATTCCCAATGGAGTGGACCCTGGGGCATCTTTGCACTGTCCTGGATACCGTCGGGCAAGAGGTGGTGAAGGGACTCACGGCCGAAGGACTTTTTTCCAGGGACATCTCCAGTATTGCGGCAGATCTTCGGGTGTCAGAGAAGGGCCTCACAGAGGGGTTAAAGGCCGGATTCAGGTACTGGACTCGAGACGCCTACCTGGAGGTGGTCAAGGAGGAACTCCAACTGGAGCAAGAGAGTTCCCTTCCCTCGCATGATGGGGCACCTCTTCTCGTTATTGCGGCGTCCACAGTTCCTTCCGCAATGGTCTTTGACATCTTTACTGCATGGCTTTCGGGCCGTCCGGCCCTGGTGAAGGTCCCCAACTCACTGAACAGGTTTTCCCAGGTGGTTCAAAGGGTTATTGAGGATGTGGCACCTGAGTGTTCTTCGGCCATTTATTTTGGCACATGGCCCGGGACCAGTGGCATGGGGTTGGATAGGCTCGCTAACCGGGTCCATTCGGTTGTCGTAAACGGGAGCGATGAAACGGTGAGTGCGGTTCGAACTGAAGTGGGCTCGTTGGCACCTGTTGTTGCGCATGGGAGTCGACAATCCATTGCTATCTTGCCGTGGGAAGTGCTTGGGTCTCCGTCGACGAGGCACTCCGCCTTCCAGGAGCTCTCAAAAGATGTGCTTTTGTGGAACCAGAAAGGGTGTTTGTCTCCGACCCATCTCTATATAGAAATTCCGAGTGGAGTGGATGCTCACGAGTTTATCGTTGAGCTGGATGAAATGATCACCATGCTCAGGAGGGACTGGGGGGATGCTCCAACATCCATAGAGTCGAAAGTGCAGTGGATGGATCTGAGGGATAAAGAGCGCCTTTGCGCAGCAGCTCCTGGTCGTTCATATGAGAATCTGTGGATGAAGGGAGAATGGAATCGGAGGACTGTCATCTCTGAGGGCGGCAAGCTCATCGTTCACCTCTCCCCCTGCCTTGCTGAAGAGTCCTGGGGGCCTTTTGAGCCTCCTCTTTCTACGATTGTGACTCCTCCCTCTTTGCATTCGGCTTCATGGATGCAGGGGCTCCGGGAGTCATCAGGGGCAAGTCGCATCGTTGTTCCGGGAGACGCACAGGCTCCAAGAGTCAACTGGAAGCACGATGGTTATCCCGTCCTTGCGGTATTTGTAGAATAAAGGGCTGTAGCAAACAGCCTAGACCTTGAAGTCGCTCATGGTTCGTACAGACTTGCTTTTGGGGCGGGGGGACTTCATGACCTTGGCTTCCACGGCCACTTTGGATTTTGCTACTTTCTTGAGGGATTGAATCTCTGGCTGGTCAGGGACTTCCTTCGAAGTGGGCTTCTGAAGCCGAGTCTCTACAGAGAAGACGCGCTTCACCAAGCCGACGACTACGGTCTCTTCCCCTTCATCCGTTTTCCCTTTATTGTCTTTTTCAGCCATCACAATCCCTTCAGACCTTGCCACAACTGAGGCTAGGGGAGCCTCAGGACCCCTGTCAAGCCAGACCCTCAAAGGACCATGAAAAATTATTGGAGCTTCCGTAGACACGCAGTAGAATGAGGACCTTAAAGTGGAAGGATGATTGTGGAAGGCCACCGGCCTGAGGAGAGTTTGGTATGGAATTGATCGAAAGCACAGACTTGGAGTCGGTCCCGGTCTTTCCGCTTCCAGACTTTGTCCTTTTTCCCAATACCCTCGTCCCATTTCATATTTTCGAGCCCCGTTACGTTCAAATGATGGAAGAGTGTTTGGCGGGAGGACGTAATGTTGTCATCACGGGCTTGCTGCCAGGCTGGGAGACAGACTACTACGGAACACCGCCCATTCATCGCACAGGCTGCGTGGGTAAGGTCGTCAACGAGGAACGCCTGGATGATGGGCGGCTTAATATTTACGTCCATGGATTGGCTCGAGTGACTGTTGGTGGACCCATTCAGAGTCGCCCTTACAGGATGGCCCCGGCCCGAGTGATGGGCGATCTGATGACTGATTCCAGAGAACTACAACGGGACCGTGAGCTTCGCCTCCGCCGGGTTTCTCACGAATTGATTCAACTCCTGGGGCAGGGTGGAGAGCCTCTGGCGAAGTTGCTCTCAAACACGGATGATCTGGGTCCACTCACCTATCGATTGGCGTCTCTAATTGTGAGTGATCCGTCTGAACGTCAACTTCTCCTTGAGATGAGAACAGCCAGCGCTCGCGCAGATCGTCTTGTAGAGAGTTTTGCCCACATCATTCTCCAATTGGCAGGCTCAGGAAAGCGGGGAGATGCGGGCTATACACGGCACTAGGGGCCTGGTTCGCGACCTAGCTCACCCGAATAAAATGGGCAATGAAAAATCCATCCACTCCCTCTTGGGTTGGGTCCAGGCTTTGCTCTCCAGGAGCATCTTCTCCCGGAAATGAACTCTTCTTGAATTGACCGTTGCTCTGGGCAAGGAATGCCGCAGTGACCTCTTCGCATTCTTCCAGAACATTCGAGCAAACGGCATATGCGAGGATGCCTCCCGGGGCCACATGTGTACTGGCCTGGAGCAAGAGCTGTTTTTGATCCGTGCTCGTTCTTCTCAAGTCCACCTTGGAGCGTCTCCACTTAATCTCAGGTCTTCTGCGGATGGTTCCCAGCCCTGTGCATGGGGCATCGACCAGGACATAGTCAAAGGGAGTGGGTTTCCAGTCGTCATCTTTACGGCCATCCAGTTTCTTGACCTCGACGTTCTGGCCCCAACGCTCGCAGAGTGCTTTCAGTTTTCTGAGTTTACTTTCTTTAATGTCACAGGCCACCACGGTTCCTGAAGGGCCTACAGCATCGAGAATTTGCGTGGTTTTGGTTCCTGTTCCCGCACAATAATCGAGGACCCGCGCTCCGGGAGGAATGGATAATGAATGGACGATTTTTTGAGAGCCTTCATCCTGAGATATCCATTTTCCCGCTTCAAATAACGGGGTTGAGCGAGGGTCTAATCCTCCATGGATTCTCAAGCATGTCTCATGGAACCCTTCATCCCAGGTGACCTTTCCCTTCTCATTGAGCCATTTTCTGGCTTCTATCACGGAATCCGTTCGAATTCTCACAACAACAGGGGCCGGCTTGGAGAAAGCCTCACACATTTCTCTTAATTTGACGTCAGGCCAACGTTGGGCCCAAGCCTCTACAATCCATTGGGGATGGCTATATTGATGGGATAAGGACTTGGCACTTTTCCCTTCCTTTGGGGCCAAATTCTCCCATTGAACTGCAATTTTTCGGAGGATAGCGTTGCTAAATCCAGCAAGACCCTGGCCTGCGACGGATTTAACCTGCCGTACTCCATTGTCTACTGCAGCATGGTTCGGAATTCGATCGAGACAACACAATTGGAACGTGGCTATCCGGAGAGCCCAGCGGACATGTGAGTTCAATTTGGAGGTCCCGTGGGTAGTAGCCTGGTGGATGATATAGTCCAAATAGAGTTTCTGTCGCATGCAGCCATAAACCAATTGGGTGGCAAGTCGCCGGTCCACAGAAGTCAGTGTAGGTGCATCGTCGAGGGCTCTAGAGAGTGCATCCTGAGAGCCCATAGTGGACTTATCGAGTCTCACAAGAACAGTCAGTGCTAAATCTCGGGGATTGTGATGCTGAGAGACTTGCTTGGCCACGGTAAACTCCTTCTCATGAACCATTTCTTTGCGTCTTCTGCTAGGGATTGTACGGTATTCCTATCGGGGTGCCAATGTTGCGATGAACGGTTGGCCTGACATCCCCTGGAGGATTTCTGCGTGAAAAAACGATTGAGACAACTCCTCCCCTGGGTGGTGACCATTGGTATTTTGGTCTTCCTCCTCAATAAATACGACCCGGAGGCGGTGTGGGGAGCTCTCAAAACGGCTGACTTGGGCTTTCTCCTGCCCTTGTGGACGGCGGCTGTCCTGGTGGTTTACGTGGCGGATACCGGCTGCCTTATTCATTTGTTTCGTGTGTGCAGACAGAAAGTGGACCTGGGAGACCTTTTCCGGGTGAAAGGGGCGAGTTATCTCCTCAATGTGATCAACTACAATGCGGCTGCTGGGGGAATTGGATACTACGTGAGTCGCCGCACAGGCACTCCGCTTCTGGAGGCATTGTCTTCCATGTTGATGCTCAGTGGAGTCGATCTACTGGCATTGGCGGCGTTTGTTGGGCTCGCCTTCATGGCTTCTCCCGATTTTCTTCCCATGGACTACGAAGGTCCTGTCATGACCATCTGCATCGTGTTGGTGTTGGGTTATCTCATGGTGGGCTTGCTTTGGCGCTTCCGGTCCTCTTTTCCGTTTATGGGTCGAATCTCCGAGTGGAATTCTTCATTGCCTTAAAGTGAGTACCTTCGGGGAGCAGTTGGGTCTTGTTGGCATCCGGTTTGTTTTTATGGGGTTGTATTTTGTGACTCAATATTACTCTTTAAAGGCATTTAACATTCACATTCCGCTCGTGGAGCTTTGTGGGTTCAATGCCATTCTGACTCTTGTGGGGATTATTCCCCTCTCCATTGCGGGACTGGGGACCACCCAGTGGGTGATGGTTGCTCTCTACACGCCTTATGCTGCGGAGTCTCTCGGCAGTACTGAAAATGCAGAAGCGGTTATCCTGGCTTACAGTACGGCTATCATTGCCTACTTTGTGCTGCTGAGGGTGATCATTGGCTACGTAAGTTTCGCTCGATTGAGTCAGGAATTACGGGAGGGGTTTAACACCGCTGGAGACGATTCCGGTGACCTTGAGGGAGCCGCACAATAACGAGGGGCCGCATCGGTAAGGGGAGGGGGATAAGCTTCCTTTTACCTCCACTTTTGCATGATCTCGCCCCTCCTCCAGTTCCAGAGTGAGAGCCTCATCATCCATTTGGATCTCGGTTCTGAGCCATCTGTCCCGCAATTGAAGCTCCCATTCAGGACAATCACAGTTCACCGGATTCCAACGGATCATGTGGCTCTCCTCAGCGGCTTCTTGCTGAAGGGCCTCGGCCAATTCAGCCAGGGCAGGAGTGCTTCTTTGGTAGTCGGTGACAGAGGCGCAACCCACTCCCCAGAAGAGACACATGACAATGGCAGTGACCCCTCTCATCCGTAAATCACGCCTCCCACAGTGGCTCCCCATAACACCAGATTCAAAATGAAGATCTTATCCCTGATCATGGCTTCCGTTGGGCTGTCGTTGGCATCTCTAACCAATTGAAGGAATCGGCCAAACCCCACCAGCAAGAAAGGGATAGTCCATCCCAGATTATGGGTACCAAATTGATTGGCTGCATGTTCACTAAAACAGTAGAAAGAATAGGAGCAGATGGTTGCCATGCCCGTCCCAATGATTCCCCAGTCCACGTATTTGAGCCGGTAGGAGGTCAATACCTGGCGGGTTGATTGGGTATTGTCTCCGAGTTGTCGAAGCTCTTGTCGTCGTTTCCCCAACGCCAGAAAGCAGGCCAACAAAAATGTGCATGTGTAGAGCCACATGGTTACGGGGACACCCGCCGCAAGAGCTCCTCCAAGAACACGAAGAAGAAACCCGAGCGCAATACTCATAATGTCAGCAATGACCACATTTTTGAGCCGGAAGGAGTACGCGACGTTCAAGAGAATATAACTGGATAAAATGGCAGCCAGGGGAGGAGAGACCAGAACCGCGGTCACTTCAACAACCACAAGGCCAACTGTCAGTGCCCCTGCAGCGGCTCCAGAGGGCAGGTCTCCCGAAGCAATGGGGCGATGTTTCTTTGTGGGGTGAGCGCGGTCTCGATCTCGGTCCACCAAATCATTGAGGAGGTAGACCAACCCGGATGCGAGACAAAAGAGCCCAAAAGCGATGCAACTCTGGACAATGGCCCCATCCAGTTGAGTCCAGTCAGATACGGGTCCAAGTTTCTGTGCGAACACCAGTGGAATGAGAACAAAGAGGTTCTTGATCCACTGATGAGGTCGCATGGTCACAATGAGTGCCAGCAAAAGACCTCGTTTGGGTCTCTTGTCGCTTGTTTCAACCTCGTTCAAGGGGTTCCCTCCCGAAGGAGTGGAGTTCCTGTTTCCTCTGCATTCCCGTTTTCGATATTTGCTGGGGCATTCTGCACTTCTCCAGGCACTTTTTCTTCAGGAGGAAACACGTTGTGGATTTCATAAAAGCCCCGAATGGCTTCCTCGTATTTCTCATGGGCCAGTAGGAGGGCCTGAATGTCCCCAATGACCTCTTTATGGGCAGCGTTGAACCCCTGGAGATCTTCCGTCTCACACGTGTTTACAAGGCTCGTCAGGACCGTTTCATAGGCAGAAAGCAAGGACTGGTGAATGGCATTCAAGTCCGGTTCTGCAGGGCTTGCCGAGCGGAGGGATTCCGTGAGGAGTTTCAGGGCCGGGATGGCTTTCTGGGAGAGCTCATCCTTAAGTTGGAGCCCATTTTTCTCGTGATGGGCCTTTTGCCACGCGTTCTCGAAATCCCGCATGGTATCACCCAGGGGTTGAGTCAGATCACTGTAGATCAGAATGGCTTCTTGAATAGGAGAGCGCTCCTCGATCACTTCGGGGGGGGGCTTCAATAAATAGCCCACAACGAGGATCCCTGCAGGGATGAGCACCAATAATGGAACCAGTCGCTTCAAAGCCAATAATCCTTGGTAGTTTTTGGACTATGGAAGAGTAACGGGGCTCTGCGCAGTAGGTCAAGAAAGCGGGGCATTCAGGTGGCAAAGAGCCTTGATGATTGAGTTTGGTACTCTCCAGTGTTAGGTCTTTTGTATGGACCCAAGAATCTCTACATTGCAGGCGACTCTTAAAAAAGAGGGATGCCAGCCTCTTTATCTCATCACTGGAGAGGAGGACTGGCTAGTCCAAACAGCCGCCAAGATGATTGAAGAAGTGGGACTCGATGGAGGCCTTCCTGAATTTAATCTGAGTCGTTATTCAAGCGCAGATGGGCAGGTAGAGGCCGCTTTAAGCACGGCAGCTACCCTGCCTATGATGGGAGCGCGAAGGGTGGTTACTCTTCGTTTGGGCGGAACCATTGATGAAGCCTCGAGCGCATTATTGCTGGAATATCTGGGTCAGGTGGTTCCCACAACAGTGCTGATTCTGGTGGCTCCCAAGGTGGATGCACGTCAGAAAGTGATTAAGTCGGTCAAAAAACAAGGTGTCTTCCTGTCTTTTGGAGGAATGAAAGCCCGAGATGCTGTTTCCTGGTTGGTGGGAGAAGCCCAGAGCAAGGCGTATGGCATAGATTATGATGCGGCCACGCTTCTGGTGGACGAAGTCGGGACGGACCTTCGTACTTTGAGCACGAATCTTGAGAAGCTTGTCGCTTTCGTGGGAGAGGAGCGCTCCATTCGCCGAGGTGATGTCCTGGAGGCAGTGGATCGTACCCGGGAGGAAGTCATTTGGGACCTGACCGATGCGGTGGGGGCTGGAAATTGGCAGAAGGCGCTTCTCACCTTGAGAGGCCTTCTTGTGAGTGGGCAGAGCCCCATTCTTTTGGTAGCGATGCTCGCTAGGCATACCCGGCAACTGTGGACGGTAAAATCCATGTTGAGTCAGGGGGAAACTCCAGACAGTGTCGCCAAAAAGGCTAAGATTCATCCCTTTGTAGCCAAGAAACTCGCGGGCCAGGCAGGGCGCTTTGAAGTGTCCCGGCTCAGAGATTCTATGGTGCAATTTTTCGAGGCGGACCGGGCTCTCAAATCGTCCCGTCTTGATGGCGGAACCATTGTAGAAACACTGGTGTTGGATCTCTGTGGTGTGAAATCGGTTGACCGCCGATATTCTACGTGATAGACCACGCCTCCCGACTAAGGTCGACAAAACTGTGAATACGACGAGAGTGAAGCACTATGGCAAATCATAAGCAATCAATTAAGCGGCATAAGCAATCCCTGGTTCGCCGGGCACGTAACCAGCACTTCAAGACGACCATGCGGACGTACTTGAAGCAGGCTCGTTTGGCTCTGGAAGAAAAGTCAGGAACTGCAGACGAAGCAGTCAAAAAGGCTGTGCAGATCATTGACCGAGTAGCGCAGAAAGGAATTATTCCTAAGAACACTGCTGCACGGACAATTAGCCGTCTCATGAAGCAACACGCCAAGGGATAATCCCCTCAGGCCATGTTGTTCAACAAATGACCTCCGCTGACACGTTTTAGCGGGGGTTGTTGTGTGTTTGGCGCCTGGGGAGCAACATTCTTCTCAGGGGAGAGAACCGGAGCGTGTGTTGAGTTGATACTTGGCTCTCCGGGACCAATCCATGGCCTCTGCGATGAGCCCTTCTCTGTTTCTGGGAAGGGCTTTCTCCATTTCCTCAAATTTCTCAAGGGCTTCCGAAGGGTATCCCAAGTGAAGAAGGGCTGCACCAAGGGCCCGTAAAGCCTCTCCCTTTAATAAGGGAAATGTCAGATGAGGAACGGCTTCCTTCAAGGACTCAGCGGCTTTATCGGGTTTCCCTTGAATCTGATCCAGCTTTCCTGCCAGGTAGCGGAGGAGCGGGTGTTCGGGGTTTTCAACCAATGCATCTCGTAAGGCTTTCCTTCTTTCTTTCCCTTTCATAGATGTGTTGATGAGGTAATTTCGGATTCCTTTTGCCCAGGACTCCTTCGCTTCCCGTGCACTTTCTCGCTTGATCCAGATGGCTCGGTGGCTCGCGGCGGTGAGGGGCTCATCCAATAGAGTAGAATAGAGTTGCCCGGCGGATTCGGGTTTTCCAGAGAGCCACAAGATGTCCCCTAATGCGTGAGTTGCCCGCGACCTGAGTCCAGCTGTTTCCTCCGGGTCGCGAGAGATGGGGGTGAGTACTTTGATGCTCTCGTCGTAACGCTTGAGTCCGGCAAGGCTCCAGGCCTTTCTGATTTGTGATGCTGTGTCTTTGGGATTCAACCGGCACACTTCTTCTCTAAGCAAGAGGGCCTGGTCCCACCTTTGTTTTTTCGATTCCATGGCTGCGGCTCGTTGTAAGCGGGCGACGACGACTGGACATCGCCGCTTGAGAACGGGCTTTCGGTCATAGACAAACCGCGCTTCATTGAGCACGGACTCATCAATCTTTACTTGGGATGAAAGGAATGTTCGCCACTCGTTTTCCAGGCTCCCCAAGGAGGTTCCGTAATTGGCCTCAACTCCCGAGCCGGAGTACAGGCTCAGGAGTTTTGCTCGTCCATGGAATTCGTCCAGGAACTGAAGGAATGACCCCGCGGCAGTGTAGGCCGTCGGTCCATAGGTAGAGGTGTAGCCAGAGGGGCCCATCATCTGCTCGACTTTCGGGAGCTTGTCCAGTTTCAATAAGGCAGCACTCCACTGGTGGAGAGACCGGTCTCCACGGCGACCTTCCAGGGAAGTGGCAAGCCCTTCCACAAGAGCCATCTGTGGAAGGAATCCCAGGGAAGTGGGAATGCCCAGCCAGTTGTCCAGTAAGCCAGCTCCAAAAACGTGGGCCATTTCGTGTTTGAGGACAGGGGCTCTCTCCTTAATGGCACTTAAATGGACCTGACCCAACCACGGTTTAGCGATTCTGACCTTTCCAGCACCCATGAGTTCTCGCTGCACCTTCGCATTGGGGTACATGTAGATGTGAACAGGACTTTCAGGCTCGAGGCCGAAGAACTGTTTGAGTTCATCGTATCTGGAGAGGGCATCATCAAGGACTCTGAGGGCTTTTCTCTCGTCTTTCTTTTTCTTCACTCGTGCATGAAGAACCACGTTTCCACTGGTGAATGTGTGGTCAAGTACTGAGTCGATCACCCTTTGACGGCCACTTAATCCCCAGGATGGGGGACTGTAGAGCCCACCAATGACTAGAGTCGTCATGGAGAGGGCAGCAATGACTTTCCATTTTCCCTTGATCTGCAAGAGGAGAAGGGCTGTCAGGAGCCACATGACCCCACATTGCATTGCCCGTGAGGTGAGGTAGGAGCTTGTGA
>Ga0115011_10003727_pt1 | contig 10364 bp, 10 predicted proteins | sample TroAtlMetagenome_2_FD_88705 | JGI IMG/M metagenome (GOLD analysis project Ga0115011, IMG submission 88705) | Marine eukaryotic phytoplankton communities from Atlantic Ocean - Tropical Atlantic ANT8 Metagenome | ecosystem: Environmental > Aquatic > Marine > Oceanic | place: Tropical Atlantic...
GTCTGGCTGGACTCCCAGCTCATGCCACCGATCAGCCCTATGGTTTTCATGGGGACCTCCCTGTTTTATCGCTTGGGTTGCAAGACAACGGCTGGGCCCGGGCCTGAAAGGAACCTCTGGCTGCTGCAATTGCCTTATGTACCAGGCCCAGCGTACAAAAGGAGAGGCACATGGCGATAGAGCCAGTTATTCCGGAATCAACCCATACAGAGCCCGACAAGCCCAGAACGTCGAAGACGGAATCGTCAGAACCGCAGACTGCCGACAGCCGGGCCAAGGCCACTGTGTATCGCATGGTAATGAAAAAGCACCTGTGCCCGTTTGGTCTGAAGTCGGTAGACCTGCTCGAGCGGCAAGGCTATAACGTTGACGACAACTGGCTGACCACCCGCGAAGAGACCGATGCCTTCAAGGAGAAGCACAACGTAGACACCACGCCGCAGACCTTTATCGGCCAGAAGCGCATTGGCGGCTACGATGAGCTGCGCCGCTACTTCGGCAAGAAGGTAAAGGCCGAGGGCGCGACCAGTTACCAGCCGGTGCTCGCGGTGTTTGGCGTCTCCGCCCTGTTGGCTCTGGCCGTAGGCTGGATGCTGGGTGGACTGTTCACCATTCGCACGGCCGAGCTGTTCATCGCGTTCAGCATGTCCATTCTGGCGCTGTTGAAGCTGCAGGACGTGGAGAGCTTCTCGACCATGTTCCTCAATTACGACCTGCTCGCCCAACGTCATGTCCGATACTCCTACCTCTACCCCTTTGGTGAGCTGCTCGCCGGGGTTCTGATGGTTGCGGGTGCATTGCTATGGATAGCCATTCCGGTCGCCCTGTTCATCGGTACCATTGGCGCCGTGTCGGTATTCAAGGCGGTGTATATCGATCGCCGCGAGCTTAAATGCGCCTGCGTCGGCGGGGGCAGCAGCGTGCCCCTGGGATTCGTGTCGCTGACCGAGAATCTGATGATGATGGGCATGGGTGTGTGGATGCTGCGGTACTACTTCGGCTGAGGTTTCGGGCCAAGCCCGAAACAAATTCACACGAACAATTCATTTTAATCGCATAGCCGACATCCAAAGGTGCTCGTCGCGGGTATAGCCTGCAGGGACGCAATAGCGATCGGGTACAGGACGGAGCATGGCAGACAGCGAGTTCGACTATGAAGGGGCTCTGGAAGCCTGCGCACGCGGCGATCAGGGCGCTTTTCAACGGTTGTATCAGCATGAGGCTGGACAACTGCTCGGTCTGGCAATCACCTTGCTGGGGCGTCGCGATCAGGCCGAGGACTGTGTGCATGACGCACTGGTCAAGGTCTGGCACAACGCCGATCGCTTCGACCGTACGCTGGGTCAGGGCCGGGCGTGGATATACAGCATCCTGCGCTACCGGGCTCTGAATCAGCTACGCAGTCGCGGCCGCCTGGTGCAGACCGACGATGGCTTTATCGAAGCCATGGCCGACGAAAGTCCGCAGGCCGAAGAGCAGGCCAGCGACCAGTCCGATGGCAAGCAACTGCGCCGCTGCCTGAGCCAGCTTGAACGTCCCAGACGCCATCCCATTCTGTTGGCTTTCTACCGTGGCCTCACCCATGAACAGATTGCGAGCCGGCTGACGACACCCCTGGGCACGATCAAGGGACGTATCCGCGCGGGCCTCCGCGCACTGCAGGAGTGCTTGCAACATGATTCCCGATGAATCGGAACCACGCCGGGCATTGATCGGCGAATATGTACTGGGCCTTCTCGGTGAACCAGAGGCCAGCGAGGTACGCGATCTGATTGCCAATGATCGTGAAGCCGCGCGCATGGCCCTGGAGTGGGAAAAGCACCTGCTGGATCTGGCCGACCAGCTTCCGGCGCAATCACCTTCGCCACATCTGTGGGAGCGCATTTCCCATAGCCTGGGCTGGCTGCCGGCACGTGGCAACGCGGCGCCAGAGGGTTGGTCACGCTGGTGGCAAAGCCTGGGGTTGTGGCGTCTGGCCAGCGGTGCACTGGCGTTGCTGGTGCTATTGAGCTGGTTGCCAGCCGTGCTCGAGGATGACCCCGCCGGAGCCAGCTACACGGCTGTGCTGCAGAAACCTGGCGAAAGTGCCAGCCCGGGCTGGGTGGTAACCATCGACAGCGACGGCGAGCTGCGCCTGACGTCACTGGTGGAGGATGAGATCCCCGCCGATCGCAGCGTGCAGTTCTGGACTCTGATCGATCCGAAGGATGGACCGCGTTCGCTGGGCCTGATCGAGCCCGGCACGGGCACAACCCTGAGTGCCGAGCAGATCGGTGCAGTACAGGCCGGCCAGTTGTTCGAACTCACGCTTGAACCGGAAGGCGGCTCGCCGCTGGATCGCCCCACCGGACCGGTGTTGTACATTGGCAGGGCGGTTCTGATTGCGAGCAATTAACCGGAATTGAAATTTATTTTTCAATCTCGACATCCAGGAGTGGTCCTCGCGGGTATTACTGGCAGGTGGCTGGAAAAAGCACCTTGCCAGGTGGGCTTTGCCCACCACTCATTGAACGCGAGGAACCACAATGAACACTTTCAACAAACTGATCCTGACGACTTCACTGACCCTGGCCGCTGGCACCGCGAGCGCCGCGCAACTGCTTGCCCTGGGCGCCGATGGCATGCTGCACAAGATCGATACCGACGCGCTGAGCGTGACTGCCAGCATGCCGGTAGATGGCGCCAGCGATCTGCGCGGCATCGACGTGCGCCCTGCCAATGGCATGCTCTACGCACTGGGCGGCGGCAACCAGCTCTATACCATCGACATGAAAACCGGCAAAGCCACTGCAGGTGCCGAGCTGCAGAAGAGTCTGCCCGGTAGCACACATGCCGTGGTCGACTTCAATCCCGTGGCTGACCGCCTGCGACTGCTCGCAGCGGACGGCACCAATTTCCGTGTCAACGTTGAAACGGGCGAAGTCGCTACCGACGGCAGCGTAGCCTATGCCGAAGGCGTAGCAGGTCCCGACATGATGCAGGAAGTCGTCGCCGGTGCGTATACCAACTCCTATGCCGGCACCGAGAAGACCGAGCTGTTCACCGTGGATCTGACCACTGGCATGCTGATGCTGCAGAACCCGCCGAACGACGGCGTGCAGCAGCCCGTTGGCGAACTGGCCAAGGGCCTGGATGCAGCGGCAATGGATATCGTCAGCGACGGCATGGGCGGCAACACCGCCTACGTGCTGACCGGCATGACCCTGCATACGGTTGATCTGAAAACCGGTGCGCCGACTCCGCTGGGCGACATCGCCGATCTGCCGGCCGGCATTATCGACATCGCCGTGCTGCCTGCGATGTAAGCTGAGCCCGGCTCAAGGGTCCCTGCATCTCTGTGCAGGGACCCTACGCCACCAAAGGCAGGCGCTCTCAGGCTGTCTGCAACAGATGATCTACAAAAAGCGGCACCGACGATGGCTCCTGGGAGCTACGCCAGGTTACATACAGCTCTTTCAGCAATCCGGTACCTGCAACGGGCACCGCGCAGAGCGTTCCGGCTCTGACCTCTTCCTCTACCGCTGAAGCCATTACCAGAGAGACCCCCAAACCGGCCTTGACCGCCTGTTTCACCGCTTCGGTACTGCCAAGCTGTCTGGATACCGTCGGCATGGGCTCGCCAGCAAAATACTGGCTGAGTAGCCGACCCGTCCCGGTACCGGGTTCTCCGCCCAGCAGCGCCAACCGTGAAAGCTGTTCCCGGCTGATTGCCGTTTCGTTGGCCAGTTCATGCTCCGGCGGCACGATCAGCACCAGTGGCTCGCGGCGCCAGGGCGCCGATTGCAGGCCAGAACCTGGCTCGCTCCACTCCATCAGCGCTATATCGAGTTCCCCCCGGCGCAGCTTCTCGGCGATGGCCGGATTCTGCTCGATGACCAGTTCATATCGCTGCCCATCCGTACTGGCCTCGAAGGAGCGCAGGACCGGCTGCAGCAGATAGATGCCGATGTTCGAGCTGGCGCCCACCCGTAACGTATTGCGCAGGACCGCCGCCCGCGCCTGCTGCTCCAGACGTAACAGACTTTCGGCGTAGGGCAGCAGATCCCTGGCGGCGGCAGTAGGTACACACTCGCGTCGGCCCCGAATGATCAAGGCAACACCCAGCTCCTCCTCCAGCCTCTGGATATGCTGCGAAACGGCAGGCTGGGACAGATTCAAGGCCTGCCCGGCAGCCTGGAATCCACGGTGGCGGACGACCGCCAGAAGGCTTTGCAGCCAGATCAGATTCAGCATGGCCCATACTCCTGAGCACGCGCCTGTTTGGGCGCATTCGCCGCATCCGTGGGCACATCTCCGGCCAGTGCCATGAGGATGTTATGCGCTGCACGCATCTCGATGGCCTGGCGTACCTGCCGCACGGCAGAGCCTGTATGGGCAGTAAACACTGTATTGGGATGATCCCGCAGCTCTGGCGCTATGGACCGGGGTCGGTCACCACGGGCCCAGTCTTCCATCTCGAACACATCTGCCGCATAACCTGCCAGATGGCCTGTCTGCAGAGCCGCCAGCACTGCCTGTTCGTCCACCACCGAGCCTCGGCAGGGGTTGACCAGAAAGGCGCCGGGGCGCATGGCCCGCAGAGCGGCCGGGTCAATGGTATGCAAGGTATGCTCATTCAGGGCCAGGGCCAGAATGACCACGTCGGATTCGGCCAGCAGCGACTCCAGCGGCCGACGCGACAGTGCCAGCGCACCCTCCTCCGCCTGAATCAGCGGTGCGGTATCGGCGTAGATCAGCTTCGCGCCCCAACCCTGCAGCCGACTGGCCACCGCCCGGCCGATAGCGCCCATACCCACGATGCCGACGGTGGAGCCCTCGATGCCGGTGCCATAGAAACGCGGCTGCCAGCCGGAAAACTCGCCCGAGCGTACAAAGGCATCCGCCTCACGCACATTGCGCATCAGGGCGATGGTCAGGCCCAGGGTCAGCTCGGCGGTCGGCACAGTCAAAAGATCCGGCACGAAGGTCAGCCACACACCGCGGCGGGTGCAGGCATCCACGTCGAAGTTGTCAAAGCCCTTGAGCGCGGCCCCGACCACCTTGAGCCGGGGACACGCCGCCAGAAACGTCTCATCTACCCGGTCCGGCATGAACGCCATGATGGCGTCAGCGCGGCTGGCGCGCTCCAGTACTTCACCTCGTGTGAGCGTATCGGGGGTCTGGTTGAGGACCAGTTCGCAATGGGGCGCCAGGGTCTGAATGACCTCTTCATGCACCCGGTGAGTGATGACCACAGTGGGCTTCATCGCATGTCCTTATTTGAATCGTTTACGCAGGCGGCCGCTGAGGCCGTCCACCAGGGTAACCATGAACAGAATGACGATGAGAATCGCGCTGACCTCCTGGTACTGCATGATCCGCAGCGAACCCATGAGCTCGAAGCCGATGCCTCCGGCACCGACCATGCCCATGACCGTGGAGGCGCGGAAGTTGTATTCCCAGCGATAGATCGAGACGTCGGCGAATTGCGGGAGAACCTGAGGGAAAACAGCGTGATAGAGCACCTGTAGCCGCGTGGCGCCGGTCGCGGTAGCGGCTTCCACCGGTGCCTCATCGACGTGCTCAATGGCTTCGGCAAAGAACTTGCCGACCATGCCAATGGAGTGCAAACCCAGCGCCAGAACCCCTGGTAGCGCGCCAAACCCCACTGCCGCCACGAAGATGATGCCCATGATCAGTTCGGGGATGGAGCGCAGCGCGTTCAGCGTCGTGCGAGTAACGTGGTACACCAGCGGATGGGGCGAGGTATTGCGCGCCGCCAGAAAGGCCAGGGGCACCGACGCGATCACTGCGATGGCGGTGCCGGCGATGCTCATCGCCAGGGTATCGAGCAAGGGATAGATCCAGTCGAGAATATTGCGAAAATCCGGAGGGAAGGATTCGGCCATCAGGGTAGCAATGGCCGGAATGCCGTTGGCTAGCGTGCGAAAGTCCAGCAGGTTGACGTACCAGCTGGCAACCAGAATGACGCTCAGCAATGCCAGCACCTGGAGGACCTTGCGTCGCCAGGCGCGGCTGTACTGATCCAGCATTCCCTGACTGGTGAGCGGCGGCATGCTAGCCGCCTTTTCGGAGCGCGTGGTCATGGGGCTTCCTTACATCTTTGAAAAATCGAGGTTGAGCAGTCCGCCCATGTCGCGGATCACGTCGTAGGCAGAATCATCGATCTCGACAAAACCCTCGGCTTTCAGGTTCTTGAGAATTTCCTCGTCGTCGATCGCGACAAAGGCTGCCTGGATCTGCTTCTTCAACTCGGGATCCAGATTGGAGCGCATGGCCCAGGGGTATTGCGGAAACTCGTTGCTGTGACCCAGCACTTTCACCTTGTCACGATCGATCAGACCGCGATCCATCACGTGCGCAAAGATCACCTCCGACAGACCACCTGCATCGGCGTTGCCGTTGGCCACGTTCACCGCGACCGCGTCATGGGTCCCGACAAAGTGCTGTTCGTAATCCTTTCCGCCCTCCAGACCGGCCTGCTCGAGCAGTACGGTTTTCGGGATCAGGTGGCTGGAGGTGGATGCGCGATCGCCATAGGCCATTTTCTTGCCGCGGATGTCGGCGTAGCTGTTCACGCCGGAATCCACATTGGCGATCAGAATCGAGCGGTAGGTCGGCTTGCCATCGACCAGCATCGCGGCAAAGGGCTCGATGTCGCTCTTGCTCTTGGCCATGACATAGGACAGCGGACCAAAGTAGGCCAGGTCAATGCGGCCAAAGCGCATGGCCTCGATCATCGAGGAATAGTCGGTGGTGACGATCAGTTCGATGTCCTTGCCCAGCGACTCTGTCAGGTAGTCCTTGAGTGGCTGGTTACGCTTGATCAACTCGGAGGCATTCTCGTCCGGCAGCAAGGCCACTTTCAGGGTGTCGGGGTCGCTGTCGGCTGCGTGGGCAAAACTGGTGAGAAATGACAGGCCAAGGGCCAGGATGGAAGAAGTCAGACGTTTCATTGCGCTATCTCCAGGGTGGGGGTGGTCGAACGATCGGCTGTGGTCCGCTCAGCCATGCCAGCCGAGCGGAGGTCGGGATTGGCTGGCGCGGATGCGCCACGGTAGATTCGGGAAATTTCGGCTTCGGTCAGCGCCGCCGGCGCGGCGTCGAAAACGATCTCGGCATCGGCGAGACCGATGATGCGATCGGCGAAGGATCTGGCGTACTCGAGTTGGTGCAGGGAGACCACTGCGGCGATGCCATCCTCGCGGCATATGTCGCGCAGCAAAGTCAGCACCCGCTCGGAGGTCGCCGGATCGAGGCTGGCTACCGGCTCGTCAGCAAGGATCAGACTCGGCTGCTGCGCCAACGCTCGCGCAATGCCGACCCGCTGCTGCTGGCCGCCGGAGAGCTGGTCGACGCGGGTCAGCGCCTTGTCCGCCAGTCCTACCCGTTCCAGGCAGTGCATGGACAGTTCCAGATCCCCCCTGGGCAGCGGAAACAGGCTGCGCCAGGTGGAGTGGTAGGCCAGCCGGCCCATCATGACGTTTTCCAATGCGCTGTGGCGCTCGATCAACTGATGATGCTGGAACACCATGGCCGACTTGCGCCGGTGCTGGCGCAGATTCCGGCCCATGGCCAGGTCGCCAAACTCGGCCGAGACGACGCGGCCCACCGATGGCCTCACCAGATGATTCAGGGTACGCAGCAGGGTGGATTTGCCCGCGCCGGAGAGTCCGAGCAGGACAGTGAACTGGCCACGGTCGAACCCGATTGCCGTGGGCTTTAGCGCCAGCACGGCGCCGGGATAGGTTACGCCGAGACCTTCGGTCCAGAGCATCGCTGATGACTCAGGTGCAGCTGCCATAGGATCACCATTTGCAATTCAAGTATCCGCTGAATTACGAATCTCAATGCAAACCCTAGGCGGCCAAGATGACAGGCCTGTGGCAGCGCGATGACGTCCTGGTGAATTTGAATGCGCGGCGGCCTGGCGAACTTGTACCGTCACCAAAGGATCACGGCCACGTCACACTGCGCCCGCAAGCTGAACGCCTCGCAGTTTCACGTAACAAGAGGAATGTTCATGCACCCTTTCCTGTTTCGCAGCGCGCTCTTTGTTTCGGCACTGACCCTGGCCGGATGCAACGGCTCGGACTCCGATGATGCCACTGGGGACGACACGGCCAGCCCCTACACCCTGCAGCTGCTGCATTTTGCCGACGTTGACGGCGGCGGGACGGCGGCGATGTTCAATGTGGACAACTTCTCGGCCCTGGTCGATCACTTCCGCACCGCCATGCCTGCCAACACGTTGCTGGTGAGCTCCGGCGACAACTACATCCCCGGTCCGATCTTCCAGGCCAGCGGTGATCCGCGCATGGATGCGGTCGTGGGCGTGGCCGATGAGGGCCGCGGCGAGACCCAGATCCAGAACCGCCTGGGCTTGCAGGTGTCGGCAGTGGGCAACCACGACCTGGATACCGGGCCTGCGGGCTTTGCCGGCATCATCGCGCCGGACGGTGCCTACCCCGGGGCACAGTTCCCCTATATCTCGTCCAATATCGATTTCTCAGCCGACGCGGCCACGGCAGGGCTTCTGGTCTCCGGGGGCCAGGAAGCCAGCACCATTGCCGGTAAAGTCGCGCCTTCCGCGGTCATTACCCTCAACGGCGAACGCATCGGTCTCGTGGGCGCAGTGACACCCACTCTTCCAGCGATCACCTCGGTGGGCAATCTGGCCATTCTGCCGGCCGGCTTTGTGGTCAATGACGAGGGCAGCCTGGATGCTCTGGCTGCAGTGATCCAGACCGAAGTAGATGCCCTGCGTAGCGATGACATCAACAAGATCATCCTGCTATCCCATATGCAGGTACTCAATGTGGAGCGTGCGCTGGCGACGCGACTGGAAGGCGTCGACATTATTGTAGGCGGTGGTTCGAACACCCTGTTGGCCAATAACGGGGACACCCTTCGCGACGGGGACGCCGCCGCAGACGACTACCCTCTGATGTTCACCAGCTCGGTCAACGAGCCTGTCCTGCTGGTCAATACCGACGGCGACTACAAATACCTGGGACGCCTGCTGGTCGACTTTGACCGCGAAGGCGTCATTCTGACCGACAGCATCGACAACAGCCAGAGCGGCGCCTGGGCCAGCATCGACAGCATCGTCACACAGCAGAACGCCACACCTGTTGCCGGTGTGACGGCGGTGGCCGATATCATCCGCAATATTCTGGGTGAGATTGACGGGACGGCCTACGGTGTCACAAACGTCTTTCTGGATGGCCGACGGAGCTTTGTCAGGAGCCGCGAGACCAACCTCGGCAACCTGTCAGCCGATGCCAACCTGTGGTACGCCTCCGCCATGACACTGACTGCTCCGCCGCTGGTTTCGGTGAAGAACGGGGGTGGTATCCGGGCCCCGATTGGCCGGATCGTCAGCCCTGCCGGCTCCACTTCGGCTGCCGACCTCCAGCTACTGCCTCCTGCCGGCAATGACTTTGGCAAACCCGAGGGCGGGATCTCCCAGTTGGACATCCAGACCGCTTTTGCCTTCAACAATGGCCTGGCGCTGGTAACCATGACGGCAGCGGAGCTGCGTGATCTGACCGAAGAGATGATCAAGGGCAACTTCACCCATACGGCTGGTCTGCGCCTGCGTTTTGATCCCACCGCCACCGCACGCTCTGCCGGTGATACCAACCGCGGCCTGCTTACCGATGGCCAGCGGGTGATTGATCTCGATGTACTGGTTGATCCGACAGCTGTCAGCGAAGCGGCGCGTTGGGATCGAATCGTCGAAAATGGCGCAGTCGTCGGTGATCCCAACCGTAGCTTCCGGGTTGTCGCGCTGGATTTTCTGGCCAATTGTGCGGCGCCGGCTGCCTCTCCCTTTGCCACAGCCAATTGCGGTGACGGCTGGCCTTTCAAGGGCCTGCTCAACCCGGATCACAAGTCCCTGCTTGAGGCGGATGTAGCCAACAACGATCCGGGCGAAGTGGACTTTTCCCGCACGGGTGGCGAGCAGGACGCTCTGGCCGAGTATCTGATGGAGTTCCACGGCGACAGCGCGCAAGCCTACAACGCCCCCTTTGACGTCAACGAGCGCCTGATACCCGTCTCTCCCTAGACTCCGAGACTCCCGCTGTTACCGACCTGACCCCGGCGCGCCGGGGTTTTCCAGTGTTTTTGCTGCAGGTTTTGCCGTGTTTGACAGTCTGCTTCAGGTCACCTTGGCCACATAGGCTTCTGCACACTTGGGCAGATTGTCGTTGCATTCGAACCAGTTGGCCCTGGAGGCATAGTAGAAATGCGCAACCGGTCGGGTCGCCAGCTCACCGTCCAGGCTGCCGGCCCGAACACGCAGGACATCAGGCAGGTTCTCCCTTCGACTGAACAGGGGAGAACCGCACACGCCGCAA
>Ga0115011_10003730_pt1 | contig 10360 bp, 8 predicted proteins | sample TroAtlMetagenome_2_FD_88705 | JGI IMG/M metagenome (GOLD analysis project Ga0115011, IMG submission 88705) | Marine eukaryotic phytoplankton communities from Atlantic Ocean - Tropical Atlantic ANT8 Metagenome | ecosystem: Environmental > Aquatic > Marine > Oceanic | place: Tropical Atlantic...
AAGTAATGATGTTAAAAGTATAGGTGTGGAAATATTCACCAATTATAATTTTCATCTTCAAATTTTGGGAGTTCTTCTGCTTGTTGCAACTATTGGGGTTGTTATTTTAAGTCGTCGTCAAAGTAAAGAAACCGAAGAGAACTAGATTTTTCATTATGCCCACCTTAAACGAATACCTACTAATGAGCGGTCTGCTTTTTTCTATAGGTCTGGCTGGCGTTCTACTTCGTGGAAATATAATAATCATCTTAATGAGTTTAGAGATGATGTTAAGCGCTGCTAACCTGGCTCTTGTTTCATTCTGGAGATTTGGTGGAGGGGGAGGTTTGCCATCCGATAGTTATAGTCCTCAGGTTATGGTTTTCTTTGTGATTACTGTAGCAGCAGCAGAGGTTGCAGTTGGGTTAGCGATAATTGTAGCTCTCTTCAGGTCTCGTCAGACCGTTGAAATTCATGAACTAAGCAGTATGAAAGGATAATTAGTTGATGAGTTTAGGATTTTTAGTACTTTTTTTACCTCTTATCGCATCGGCGATTACTCTTCTCGTTTCTAGAAGGAGAGCTATGCTTTCTTCTTACATTTCTACAGCCTCAGCATTGATTTGTTTATTGATTACAGTTTCTCTTATTCAGAATGGAGATAATAAAGAACTAGGTTCCTTCAATTGGATTCAAGTTGGTGATTTTCAACTTAATATTGCCTTAGAATTGACTGGGTTGGGTAAGGGGATGCTATTAGTCGTCACTCTAATAGGTTTTCTAGTTCACTTGTTTTCTATTGGTTATATGAAAGAGGATTCTGGTATGGCCCGGTATTTCGGAGGTCTTTCCCTATTCATGTTCTCGATGACAGGAATTGTGTTGGCAAACAATCTAGCCATGATGTTTATTTTTTGGGAATTAGTCGGGGTTAGTTCCTATTTGTTAATAGGTCACTGGTATCACAAACACAGTGCTGCTGAGGCAGCAAAAAAAGCATTTTTAGTAAACAGGATAGGGGACTTTGGATTTATGATTGGCATCCTTTTAATATGGGGTGCTTTTGGTTCAGTCAATTTTGCAGAGATTAGTAATTCTTTGTCAGTAAATAAATATGATCAGAATTTGCTCAACTGGGCCATGGTTTGCATATTCTGCGGAGCTATTGGAAAGTCCGCTCAGGTGCCTTTGCATGTTTGGTTGCCCGATGCTATGGAGGGACCGACTCCGGTGTCAGCGCTTATTCATGCGGCAACCATGGTTGCCGCTGGAGTGTTCATGCTAACCAAGGTTTTATTTATTATAGAGGTAGCTCCTGTTGCAGCATCTTTGATCCAATATGTCGGAGCTTTGACAGCCTTATTGGCTGCCCTTATGGCTACTCAACAAGATGACATCAAAAAGGTCCTTGCTTACTCTACACTTTCGCAGCTTGGCTACATGATAATGGCTGTTGGTTTTGCTGGTTATTTATACAATGGAGAGACTCTGGGTGAAAAAGCTTCAAACGCGGGTTTCTTTCACTTATATACACACGCCTTCTTCAAGGCGTTATTATTCCTTGGTTCAGGAGCCATTATATATGCCTGCCACCACGAGCAAAATATATGGAAAATGGGAGGGTTGCTTAAGCGCATGAAAATAACATCCATAACTTTCTTGATTGGTACAGCAGCTCTTTGTGGTGTCTTTCCGTTGAGCGGATTTTTTAGTAAGGATGCCGTTATGGCTGCAGCTCAAAATAATCCGTTGCTGTTATCAATCGGCTGTTTCGTTGCCTTTCTGACTTCTTTTTATATGACTCGACTTTGTGTGATTGTATTTTTTGGAAAGTCAAAATCATGGTCTGCCGAAGAAGCTAAAGAGGTTCCGATAATAATGTTATTACCTCTCATTGTTTTGAGTTTTGGAGCTATTTTTGCAGGATACTCCTTCAGTTATGATTGGTTTGTCAGTTATGATAAAATTATTCACCCCAAGGGTGCTCTGCCTCTGATGTTATCATTAATTGGTTTGTCAGGAGTTTTAATGGGTGTCTTTTTGTATAAGGGGAGAACTTCGGAGCCTTGCAACATCAAAGTTCTGAAAAATAAATTCTATTTGGATGAAATTTATTTAATTATTGTTAGAATTTCTCAAGAATTTATAGCTAAATTCGCAAAAGTTATAGATAGAGTGTTTATTGATGGTTTTTTTGTCAGAGGTGGTGCGAAGTTGGTTTCAGAAGTTGGTTCAAAACTAAGAGGAATTCAGTCCGGTAATTTACAAGGCTATGCTTTTCTTTTTGCTATTGGTGTGATTTTAGTTCTCTTCATTATAAATTCTTTAATTGGATAAATTCAATCTCTGTACTTAATGATTAATATAATTGTATTTATCCCAATAATAGCAGCCCTTTTAATTGGCTTTTTAGGTTCAGGAAAGAAAATTTCACTATTAGCTTCTGGTACAAATCTAATACTTGGAGTTTTTATTTTCTTCGAATTGATAAAAACTGGAGGTAAAGAAATTATCTATGAGTCCTCATTTCTTATTCTGGAGACTCCCAAGCTTGCTTTGAGTTTTGGGGTGGATGGAATGAGTGGAATATTGATTCTGTTGACTCTAATTGTCACCTTCTGTGCTGTTCAAGTTTCTCCTGAGAAGGGGCCAGATGGTAAAGAGAAGTTATTTCATATTTCATCTATGTTGATTTCTGCAGGTGCTTTGGGTGCTTTCGGTGCAACTGACATGTTTTTTATGTTTGCTTTCCATGAGTTGGCTTTGATTCCTACATTTTTGATGATTGCTATATATGGGCACGGGAGAGATAAAGTTGCAATTGCATGGAAAATTACAATTTACCTTGGTTTAGGAAGTCTCGTTCTCCTCGGTGGCTTGATAGCACTCTACTCAAATCTACAAGGATCAGGAAATCCAACTTTCAATATAGCTGAGCTAACAGATTTAGCTCAGAGTCATCCAATTTCTGATTCACTGCAAAAGTGGATCTTCCTGTCTGTTTTTCTCGGTTTTGGTATTTTAGTTTCGTTATTCCCATTTCATAGTTGGGCGGCTCCAGCCTATGCTGCAGCTCCTACCCCCACAGCGATGCTTCATGCTGGCGTTCTCAAGAAATTTGGGCTCTATGGAATTATTAGAATTGCAATGCCAATGTTACCTGAAGGCTTGGCTTCTTGGCATGGATTAATACTTGTTTTACTACTTGGTAATATTCTTTATGTGGGCTTTGTGACTATTGCTCAAAGTCAGCTTGATAAGATGTTGGGCAATTCGAGTGTTATGCACATGGGATATGCTTTTCTAGGAATAGCCTGCGTAAACGAAATAGGCACTAATGGAGCTGTTTTTATGATGTTTGCTCACGGAGTGTCTATAGCGTTATTATTTGCTCTTTGTGGTTCGTTGAGAGAAAGGCTAAATACATTAAGCCTTAACAGGATAGGTGGTCTTTCAGGCAAAGTGCCATTCTTGGCAGTTACTTTTGGCTTCGCCGCATTTGCTTCAATTGGCTTGCCTGGATTCGCGAATTTCGCATCAGAAGTAACAATTTTGTTTGGAGCGTTTAAAGAGGCTCAACAGATAAGCAGTCTCCAGATTACTGCTATACTAGCCATTTGGGGTGTCGTAATATCTGCCGTTTACATGCTGAGGGCGTATAGAGGGGTTTTTCAGGGGGAATCAGATAGAAGTTTAACCTTAGTACGAAAAGATTCGTTACCGAAATCGCCTATAGTGATTCTTATTATAATTTTAATGATCACTGGATTTTTTCCTAACATAATCCTTTCGCTTTTGCACTTTAAACCATAATGCCTGCTTATTTACTAGAAGTTATCGTCTTGGTCCTAGGTTTTTTAATGCTTGGGATAGAAGCCTTCTCGAGGACTGGGTCTAGGTCGAGAGTGGCCCAATTTGGGGTTTGTGGACTTCTGGTAGTTTTTCTTTTTCTCTTTGTAGTTGATTCGGATGAGTCCTATTGGAATGTCTATCATTTTGATAATTTAGCAGCTTTCTACAAAGGGATTATTATTCTTTCTACCCTAATGGTGTTAGTCATGGCTAGAGACTTTGCTCCTGTCCTCAAAAGGTATACATCAGACTGTAATGAATCCTCAGGTATTGGGGAGTATTATTGTATTCCTGTATTCGTATGCTGTGGGTTGATGTGGATGGCTTCAGCTAAAGATTTAATTACAATTTTTGTGTCATTGGAGTTAGCGACGATTGGATTCTACGTACTAGTTTCATTTATGCGAAGGAACGTAGGTTCCTTAGAAGCAGGAGTTAAGTATTTAATATTAGGAGCACTTTCAACTGGTTTTTTTGTTTATGGCATTGCCTGGATGTTTGGCTCGACGGGAACCTTTGAGCTTAATGAAATAAGCAAAGTCATTGATTCCGGAGTCGTTGAGAGGGCTCCAGTAATTTTTGCAATAGCATTAATAATAGTCGGTTTAGGCTTCAAGATCGCAGCTGTGCCATTTCATATTTGGGTGCCTGATGTTTATCAAGGGACGTCAATGCCAGTCACTGCTTATCTATCAGTGGCCTCAAAAGCAGCAGGATTCATAGTACTTCTGAGAGTAGTTGAACCTTTTATGAAATCTTCAATGACAGCAGGAGCATGCATTCTTCTTTTTAGTGTTCTTGCAAGTATGACTTTGATTTTTGGAAATCTTGCAGCAATTAAACAAACTAACGTCAAGAGATTGTTGGCTTACTCAAGTATAGCTCATGCAGGATTTTTGATCATGGCTATTCCAGCACTTGAGAAGAATTTTTCTTTAACTCTTCAAGGCCCAAATCCAATCCAATCTATTTCGTTTTATCTTGCTGGGTATTTGTTAATGTCGATGCTTTGTTTTTTAATTCTGACAATTGTCAGAGTTTCATCCGATAGTGAGAATTTGGATAGTCTCAGTGGGCTAGGTTCCAGATCACCCTTATTAGCTTTTTCGATGACGGTTGGAATTGCATCATTAGCTGGAGTTCCACTGACTGTTGGTTTTTTTGGAAAATTTTTAATCTTTAATGTAGCGATCCAGTATGCGATGCATTCGGGCTATTGGTTCTTGGTTTCATTTGCAATTTTAGGCGCTACTGCAGGATTTTATTATTATTTTAAGATCATTAAAGTAATGTATTTCAATAAACCTAAGGATGATGAAGGGGAATCTATTAGTGTTAATCCGCTATCGAAGTTTTTGATTCTTTCATTAGTTGTATTGGTTATAATTTCAGGTGTTTTTCCAAATCTTTTGATGAGTTTTCTTTAATGTTCTCTTAAGGCATGAAATCAAGTAATAATTGATAAAGAGCAACAGGCGATTGAGAAATTGGGTTTCATGTTCTTGTAATTTCACAGTATTAGTTTAAATTATACACGTGAAGATCTTATTGGTTGAGGATGAAGCTGAAATTGGAGGGCTTATTAAGGATGGTCTTGAAAAAGAAGAATTTGCTGTTGATTACTGCAAAGACGGGGATACAGGGATGGAGCATGCCATGTCACACACGTATGACGCCATTGTTCTTGATGTTATGCTACCCGGTAAGAGTGGTTTAGAAATTTTAAAAATGGTCAGAGCTGGCCATAATAATGTTCCTATTATCATTATAACCGCTCGGGGTGAGACAGAGGATAGAATACAAGGGCTTGATTTGGGAGCTGATGATTATTTGCCCAAGCCATTTTTTGTTGAGGAGCTAATTGCACGTTTAAGGGCTATATGGAGAAGATCTTCTGAGACAGGAATGAGTGTTCTTAGTGTTGGCACATTATCGGCTAATTTGATGACTAGAGAGGTTGTGAGATCTGGTTTGCAAATTGAGATGACGCCAAAAGAGTTTTCATTGCTTGCTTTTTTAATGAGGGCTCCAGGACGAGTTTTAACAAGGACTCAAATCTTAGAGCAGGTTTGGGGTTATCATTTTGATCCTGGAACGAACTTGGTTGATGTTTACATTAGAAGACTCAGATCAAAAATTGATATTGAGAATGAAATTCCACTCATAGAGACATTGAGAGGGGTTGGGTACCGAATGCAGGACCCAGATCATTCCGAAAAGGAATAGTCAAAGTGGCCTTTTCATTTAGACTAAGAATTGCCCTTTGGTCAGCATTATTGTCCGGAGTTGTTCTTCTGATTTTTTTAGGAGTGACTTCAAATATGGTTAGAAAGACTATGACTGAAGAGGCGGACTTCGAGTTGAAAGGTTTCACGGAAGATATGGTATTGACCGCTCAGGCAATGGAGGAGGGAGGACTATTACAAACTCAAATGGTTGGAACTTTAAGTGCGGAAAGAGCAGAGGTTAGGTTGATCGAATTGGCAGAAATAGATAATTTTGAGGATGAACTAGTTAATCGATCTCCATTGGCTATTGAAGATACTATAGGAGAAGCTCCGCAAATTTACCAAGAGCCTGACTGGCCGAACCCTAGTCCTACTATTGAATGGAAGCCTGATGGGTCTAATGAAACCATTAAATATAAAGGAAAAACATGGAGGGTAATGGCAAGGACCTTTGCTGGATATAGAGTTCGTATGGCGATTGACTTGAAAGAGATTGGCGATGAGGTGAAAAAATTAATGGTTCGGTATTTAGAGGCTCTGCCATTAGCCTTACTGGTTATCGGTTTTGGTGCGTGGTGGATTGCCGGAAGAGCTGTTAGGCCGGTACAAAAGATTATTGCAACAGCTGAAAAAATTACAGTTCAGGGACTTGGCGAACGTGTTGAGGGTATTAATTCCAAAGATGAGTTGGGTAGGCTTGCAGGTGTTCTAAATCAAATGATGGATAGGCTAGAAGAGTCATTTCGTCAGATTAAACGATTTAGTGCAGATGCTTCACATGAGCTTAAAACTCCTTTAGCTGTTATGCAGGGTAAAATTGAAGCTGCATTACAAGACCAAGACCGAGCAAGTGAGAGTAATTTAGTGCTTGCCGATTTATTGGAAAGGGTTGGTCAGCTTAGGTCAATAATTGATAGTCTTTTAATGCTTTCGCGTTCTGACGCTGGTGGCTTCACAATGGAAAATAATAATTTGGATATTTATGATATGATGTCGGAAATTGTGGAGGATGCAGAGATTGTTGCTTCGGAAGAGGGTATTGTATTGGAGGCAGAAATAGGTGCTAGAGGAATGTTTGTAAATGGGGATGAGAGATTGTTGCGTTTAGCAATATCAAATTTATTGACCAACGCTACAAAATATAATCTTGAGGATAATGGAAAAATAAAAAGTAAAGTTAACCGATCTGATTTAGGGTATGAAATTTTAATAGAAAATACTGGTCCAGAAATCAAAAAGGGAATTGAAGAGAAAATATTTGAAAGGTTTTATCGGGTTGACCCTGCTAGAGGTACAAGTAAACCTGGATTTGGTTTAGGTCTTAGTTTAGCAAGAGTTATAGCTAGAGCTCATGGTGGAGACTTGAAACTTAATTACTCGGAAGGGGGAGTTAATTCGTTTATAATGAGTCTTCCAAAATTTGGAAAAGAGGATTAGAGGCTTTTAGATATGGATCCGTTATTTAATTGTCCTATCGAAAAAATGCGAATCGCTGGCCTCTCTGAGGCTGCGGTAAAAGCTTTTCAAAGAGCATATGAAAAGATAAAAGGTGGTGCGTATGAGTTAATTGAAGAATCCTCAATTGACACTATTGATGAAGTTAAAAAATACGATTATTTAGATGTTCCTAATAATGAGGAGTTAGAGTCCGTTATTAATAAAAGCGTTGTTATTAAGTTAAACGGAGGATTGGGAACAAGTATGGGGCTTAATACTACTAAGTCATTACTGGAGGTCAGAGAGGGGTTAACTTTCCTTGATGTTATCGCAAAGCAGGTAATGCATATCAGAAAGGAGCACCATAATGATCTGAAATTCCTATTAATGAATAGTTTTTCTACGACTGATGAGACTAGAGAATTTTTATTAAAATACCCTCAATTAGGTGAACCCAGAGAGATAGAACTACTTCAAAACCGTATACCTAAAATTGATGCCAATACCTTTGAGGCTATTGCCTATAGCGAGTCACGAGATTTAGAATGGTGCCCACCTGGGCATGGTGATATTTATGCAACTCTTTTAGGAACAGGTGCCTTAGATAAACTTGTGGATTCAGGAGTGCATTATGCATTCGTCTCAAATTCAGATAATTTAGGAGCTACCTTTGATTTTAATTTACTTAGTGAATTTATAAATAGTGGATCTTCATTTATGATGGAGGTAACAAGAAGAACTGATGCTGATATAAAAGGAGGTCATCTAGCTAAGGATTCGCAAAGTGGAAATTTGCTTTTAAGAGAAGTAGCTCAATGTCCTGATAAAGATCTCAAGGAATTTCAGGATATTTCAAAGTATAGGTATTTTAATACTAATAATATTTGGCTTAGATTGGATAGACTAAGAGACTTGATGCGAGATTCTGGCGGTTTTATAGATTTGCCTTTAATAGTCAACCGTAAGCACGTTAATCCAGTCGGCTCTGATTCGACCAAAGTTATTCAGATTGAAGTTGCCATGGGTGCTGCAATTCAATGTTTCAAAGACTCAACGGTAATAGAGGTTCCAAGGTCAAGATTTTCACCAGTCAAAAACTGTGAAGATCTTTTTGCTTTAAGGTCAGATGCTTATCAATTAGGTGAGAAGTTTCAGGTTCAACTGATTCCAGAGAGATCTAATGTACCACCTACAGTTAAGCTTAATGATGAAGTCTATAAGAATTATCAAAGTTTTGAGAATGTCACTAACCTTGGAATTCCTTCATTAAAAAATTGTAAGTCTATCCATGTAAATGGTCCATTCACGTTTTCTAGTGATATTGAATTTGAGGGCAGTGTCAGTATTACAAATAGGGATACATTTATTAAGGAGATACCTCCTCGTCGATATAAGGATAAAAAGGTTGTTTTGGCAGAATAAAACTAAAAATCTTTAATAATATGGGTAATATCGATTATTAAGGACTGAATATTTGATTAATTCTTAAAATTAACAATATATGAATTGAGTCAAATTAGTTGTTTTTTCAATAAATAGGGTGCAAAATTGTATATTGAAATTTGATATTTGATATTTGATTAATTTCTCAAGGTCTCAAACAATAAAGCTACACAAAAATATACCCATGATAAAATCTCCCTCGAATTTAAGACGGTCGCTACTTGGCAGGAATTTCATCTTCTTTTCAGCAATCTTTGCTTTTCTATTAGTATTTATTTATTCGGCTCCAGAACTTTTAGCTCAGGAAGTTGAAGAGGAAGTAAAAAAGAAAACAATGCTTGATAACGTACTTGATGCGGGTCTCTGGATTGTTCCCTTACTTATTGCTTCAGTGGCGATGATAGGGTTTGTAGTTTATAATTTTATTGAACTGAATCAAAATAAGTTTAACCCGGTTGAATTAAAGGCTGGCTTGCTTGACCATATGCAAAATGTTAGGGTTAGGAGTGCGATTGAAATGGCCTCAGGCCATCCTAGTTATTTAGGGCGTATGGTTGCAGCTTCATTTTCTCAATTTGATGCTACAAATAGTGATGACTTTGGACGAGAAGATGTCGATGATGCGGTTGCTGAGTTCACTGTGAGTAATAATAAGAGGTATTTAACTAATATTGGTTACCTTGGTGTCATTGGTCAGATAGCTCCCATGTTAGGACTGCTTGGAACAGTTGTAGGTATGATGGGTGCTTTTAATACTCTTGCAGCAGAAGGTCAAGCTGATCCTAGTACTCTAGCTGGTGACATTGGACTTGCGATGGTTACAACTGCTTCTGGTCTAATTATTGCTATCCCATCAGTATTCTTTTTCTTTTTCCAAAGAAACAAATTTAATCGCCTGGTAGCAGATTGTCACCAAGACGTATCAGAACTCCTTGATGCTAGCTATGAAGCAGCTAATGCAGATCAGATGATGGCTAAAGTTCCTGAAGGATTTCAGGCTTAAAAGAACCTATTTTTATTCTAAACCAATTCTAAATTGAACAAAAATTAAGGAATATGGCTTCATCAAAGCTACAGTCCGCAATGGAGCATGAGGGGGATGATGCAAGGATGGACATGTCGCCAATGATCGACATGGTTTTTCTGCTGCTTATCTTTTTCATGGTGGCTTCTAGGATGGTGACTGTGAAAGTTGATGATAAAATTAAGCCCCCTGTCGCTGATGAATCTATCAGACCTGACAATGCAAAAGGTCGTATAATTTTCAATATTAGATCTGATGGAACATTTACCGCAGGTGACGGTACAGTAACTGTTACTGAGGATGAAATTACAGAAAGAGTGTCTAACTGGAAAGAAAGAATGGAGACAGTTGGTAATGAGCCTTCACTGCTTTTGAGAGCTCATAGAGATGCCTCTGT
>Ga0115011_10003731_pt1 | contig 10360 bp, 4 predicted proteins | sample TroAtlMetagenome_2_FD_88705 | JGI IMG/M metagenome (GOLD analysis project Ga0115011, IMG submission 88705) | Marine eukaryotic phytoplankton communities from Atlantic Ocean - Tropical Atlantic ANT8 Metagenome | ecosystem: Environmental > Aquatic > Marine > Oceanic | place: Tropical Atlantic...
CCGCCAACGCATGCGGGCGCCCGAACGTGACAACGTCACTGGACGAGCAGGCGTTTCGGAACGTACAGGAACACCCTGATGATACGGCCTATCTGCTTGAAACGTTCAGCCCCGATACACGATGGCTCGTGGTGCATCGGAACCGTTTTCAGTCGTTGATGAATCGGCTCGACGCGCTCGGCCCGAATGCTGTCGACCTCGACGCGAACACAACCACGGGCCTGTCTTTCCACTGCCACGTCGACGTATCGTGCCCGCATCTGGCCATGTCGCCGCGTCGCGCGCAGCTGCCGATGTCGGATGCGACGTCGCCCGCGCTCGCAGACTTGTCGACGCCGTTGGAGTGGAAGAGGCGCCACTCGACGCTCTTCAACGCGATGCCCGTCTTCGATGCGTTCGTCGTCAACGCGGGATCGTCGGCGCACCCGCCGCTGGGCGTCGCCGATGACGGCCACGCGGCGGCCCTCGTTTTCTGCCCCGCCCAAGGCTCGTGGGTGCTAGCGACGCGGCGCAACGCCTCCCGCGAGACGTCCGCCGCGACGGCGACGTCCGCGGCGTCGTTCCCGTTCGCCGATCGGGACCTCGCCATCGGTGGCCGCACGGACGACCCGTTCTCGTACCAGCGCCGAAGCGGGGCGGTCCGTCGCCTCCACAAGGCGCGGATCGTCATGCCCGGCGCCAACGGCAGCAGCAACGCAGCTGCGGTGGCCTTCGTGAGTGACGGCGCCAGCGACACCCCGCTCCTCCGAATGTACGACGCCTCATGCGCAAGCGTGCTCGACACCGGCACGCGCATCGTGGGGGCCGCGGCGCAGTCGCTGGGTCCCGCGGACGGCACCTCCGCAAACGCATCGCTGCTGGTCCCAGTGGAGCTTCGCGCCGGCGCAGATGCCCCCGGTGTGAGTTTCGTCCCTGCCGCGGGCAGCGCTGCCACGCGGCTCGAGTGCGCATGTGGCCCGCTTCAGGAGGGGCCATCATCGTGGCGTGGGCGAGACCGCCTTGCGTACCCGAACCCGACGCCGTCGATGTCGCAAACCATTCCGGCCGTTGACTCCGACGCAATCGTGCCGCCTCTGCCGCGCTTCTGGAAGTGGCTTACACCGGCTGCCGCGGCCGCGTTGAAGCAACGCGTGGCCGCCGGTGCATTCGCCGACCCCGACACAGCGACACCCTTCGCGTCAGCCGCCGCGCGGGAGACTGGGATCTTCGAAACGGTGGAGGAAACACCGATCCCGCTCTCCGACTGGTCTGACGCGTCCCTCGGCGTCGGCGGCCGCGGTACGTTTCGTGCCGCGGGGGCTCTCGTGCAGCTGATCCCCGATGATTCCGAATACGCCTCTGCGACGACGTCGTACGCGTTTCGAAGCGAGAGTGGTATGACGGGGCAAATGCGAGTGACGTGGCGTGACGCCGAGCAGCTGAGCCTTGCCCTCGAGCTCCTCAGTGCCGGCTCCACCGGCGTCGCCGTCGACGGCCTGACGGATCTCTCCAGTCTGCGGGCAGCCACCTGGCCACTCGCGCTCCAGCGCCAGTTCCCGCTCATCGTTGCCGAATTCGACGACGGGTCAGCTCTCATCGAGCAAGACGGTGCATGGGCGGCATGGGCCGTCGGCGCGTGCGCCCGCATCAACGTGTCGGACCCGTCCGCGTCGCCGTTCGTCGCCGATCCCGGCCAGCGTGGCCTGCCGATCGCGTGTCTGCGCAACGCTTCCGAGGCGCGCAGCGCAGGTTCGGTCACCGTCATTGGGACCATCGAAAACGTCAACGCCTCCAACGCCACAAACTACAGCGTCTGGTCACCCGTGCGAGTGGGAATGCCGAGTGGCCGTCAGAGCTGGCCGCTATTCGGTGACGGGGGAGGCAATCTGAGTCGCAGCGTCGCTTGGTCTGCCAACTACACTGCCACAGCTGGGAGCCTGGAAGTCGTCCTGGATTCTCCGCGCGCGGCCGTCGAGCGTTCGGAGCTGACGAACGCGGCGTGGCGCACGCGGCGGTTGGCCCTGGCCGACGACCGTCCGACGCACACGTCGTTCGCGATGCTGATTGTGTTGCCTCCGGCGCCGCTCCACCTGGGCCTTCGCGCGCTTTGCGGTTGCCTCACAGTGTACATCAACGACCAGCCGGTCGAGCACGTTGTCCCTGACGGCACCGACTGCAACGATTTCCACGTCGTGCGTGTGGTGGACCCGTCCGGCGAAGCTCTCGCCCCCTTCGCCCGCTGGACGGACCAAAGTGGCGCTTCGCTGCGAGTGCGGCTGAGCCAAAGCTGCCAGGCTTCGCCCCGCGACCGCCCTCTCGCAATTTCTTCCATCGCGATCGTTCCACTTCGGTCGTGGGCTGGGCCAATCGCTCCCTCGCTCGTGGCAACGGTGGTGCCGGCGCCAGGCCGCGCCTTCGCTTCGGCGTCGATGGCTGCGCCCACGACGGTCCGCTGCACCGACGATTGGGCGACCCTTGGCGCCTGTACGTGCGTTGGAGTCAGCGATGGAACGCGCTGCGGGCCGTCTGCGCGAACGGAGCGCTGCTTTGGCGGCGAGTGCATTCGGTGCGTCGGCCAGCCGCGGGTTCGCGGTGCGCCATTGAACTACAACCGGCCGACGCCGAGCGACGGTTGGGCACCTGTCGGGTGGGGGTGCGGCAAGGTGTTCGCAGACGTCGTGCCGCAGTCGAATGCCGCGGGACGTTGCGCCCAGCATGGCGCGGAGCTCCCATCGCTAACAACGGCGAACGAGTGGGCCTGGCTGACCTCGCTGGCGAACGCTACTGCAGGCCCGGTCTGGACTGGCGCGTTCGTCGGTCGTGGTGACGCCCTTCCCCAAGCCCGATGGCTTAGCGGCCTCGGCAACGTCAGCGACTCGCCGACTGCACCGTTGTGGCTTCCGCAGAACCCGCGTTTCCAGTCGCCGTCGGGAATCCTCAGCCCCGTCGTCGCCGACCAACCCGCCTGCCTGGTCGCGAACGTCACGCACCTCTTCGCGGCTGCCTGCGACGGGTTTTTCAGCGTTGCGTGCATCGTTCTTCACGTCCGCCCGAGCACCCTGCGCAAGGACCAAGTGACCAGCGACCCCGCGCCAGGAACCGCCGTCGCCGTCGGCACAGGCACCGTGGCATCGTCGGCCGCTGTCGACGGCAGTCGGACCGCGATGAACCCAGTAAACCTGACGTTGGCCGGCCCGCTTTCGGCGGTCGTCAGTGCCTCGCTCCCGCTTGGGAGCACAGTCACGCTCCCTGTCGGCTTCGAGCAAGAGGCCTTCTCAGCCTGCGTCGCCATCGACCGGACATCTCTCTGCAGCCCTGGCGCGGCCAGCGACGACAGCAACATCCAAGTCGGCATACAAGCGCTCCAGCGGCAGAGCGCGGGGACGTCGGCAAGCACAGGCCCGACGCTGGCAAGCTTCACGCTCCTGCGGACGACGTGCCTGACGCTCCCGACAGCCGGCGCGACGCACGTGCGCGTCGCCGCTGTTCAGATCGACCCGGCCCGGCCCGCGTGCGACGCTGTCGACATCGTCGCGCCCAGGGCGCTGCGTGCCCCGCAAGCAGTGCGGGCAATGTCGTGTCCCGGTGACGGGGGGTGGCTCGCCATCGCCGCCACCAACGTCGCCCGGGGCACCCGCGATGCGAAGCGCCGCTGCATCAAGCGCATCGCCGCGCCGCTGGCATACGACGATATGCTCGCCCACTGCCGCAGCCGTGGCTACGCGCCCTTCGTCGTGAACACGGAGTACGAGGCGGCAGCCGTCTCGATGCTTGCCGGCAGCCTCGCGGCTTGGATCGGCGTCGTAGGGCCGCGCACGGCGCGTGACACCGCGATCTGGTCCGCCGAACCCGCCCGCGCCGACGTCCCCGACGACCAACGTGTGCGGTACACGTCACCTGGGCTGGACGACAACAACGCAGACACGCAGCCACGGATCGGCGCGTGCTTGGCCATCGACTTTGGCGGCCTGGGCGGCGCGAAGCTTGGCAGCCCATCGTGGACTCGGCTCGTGTGCACGACGCCGTCCGTCGGCTTCTGCGAAGGGCGGGAGAGCTACTCGCAGTCGCACTCTTCAGAGATCACTGACACGGACGACGCGGTCGACGAGACCGAGAGTGCCACCGACGTCGGAACCGCGTCACCGCTTGACCGGTCGCCATCAGGGACGCTCGAATCGAGCCCGACGGTCTCTTTTTCTGAATCGGACTCGCACCCGTCGCCGTCCACGTCCCTCGACGCCAGCGGCTCGACGTCAGTCAGCCCATCGGCTTCGCACACACAGCCCATCATCCCAGGTCGCATCTTCGCGCGGAACCTGCGCGAGTGGTACTACGATGCTGACATGTGGTCCGACGAGGGAATCACAGTCGAGCTGTACCTCGAGGGAGGGCAAGGTTTCACCACGGACACCGCTGCCAACCTGACCGCCAACTCCGGCATCCGCGTCACGTCAGATCTGTGGCGGCAAGTGTGGGGAATCGGCGTCGCGCGCACGCTCGAGGTCGCGCCAGAGGACCAACAACGCGACTTCATGCGTGTGGTGGTCGAGGAAGGGGAGTCGCGCTCCGTCAACATCACGTTCCGCAACCGGCCGCAGCTCGAGCTGCGCAATGCAGAATTTGTCGTTCTCGACTTCGAGCCGGAGGCGTTCAACTCAGGTCGAAAGCCACTCGGATTGCCCATCACGTTTCGCGTTGAGCCGACGCCCGTCTGCGGCCCCGCCTGCCTGATGCGCCACGCGATTCGCTACGCCGCGCTGCCCTTCCTCATTGTGCACCTCGCGCTGGGGGGCGACTTCCTATACTTCGTCGACTACGCGACAACGATCGTCCTCGTTGAGAGCGACTGCAACAACGAGGCGCAGCCGCTCCCGTTCATCGTCCACCCGCTGCAAGTCCCCATCGGCGGTGCGCCGTACCGGTACTACTTCGGCGCCGCAGTCTGCAACGTACTTCTGCTTCTTGCCATCATGGGTCTCTTCGAGATTGCGATCTGGCGCCTGCGCTCGAAGTTCTTGTACACACGCCCGCTTGCCGAGGCGACGCTCTTCTTCCCGGGCGTTTACTTCTTTCCGTACGTGTTGCTGACGCCCGGGGCCGTCACGGGCACCGTGTCGCTGATGGCCTTCGGCGGCTGGTGGGAAAAGTTCATCGGTTCGCTCGGGATCGCGTTCGTTCTGCTGCTGGGGCTACGCTTTGTCATCATCTTCCGGTCGTCATCTCTGATGGCGCGCTTTGTGTTCAATCCCCGCATCGACGACACGTACTTCGACATGGTCGATGACGAGTTCGAGCGCGCGCAGAGCCGCCACCTCAAGCGGAAGCGCCGCAAGCTTCAAAAGTTCACCCGCGCGGGGGTTGATCGCGACGCGAGTCGGGCGCTGGTGGCAGTATGCAGCTTCGAAGGGCTGTACGGCGCGCGTGGGGTCTGGGCGCCGACTGACAGAGAGCTCACTTTCGTCACACGGTGCCGGTATATCTTCGCTGACATGTACAATGAACACTACCAGCTCGGGCTGATCAGCGTCGGGGCGTTATGGGTCAAGGCGGCGATGCTTGCACTGCGCCCTTTCGACTTCAACGTCTGCGTGTTCGAGATGGGCTCTTTCATGGGGGTTGAGGCACTCGGTGCGAAGACGCCGCCCGCCGTGTCCGGCCGCACCGGCGTGCCGCGCGCTGCCCCGCATCCGCACGGTCGTCGCTCGACCGGCCCGCGACGTCGACTGCAGCGCCGGCGGGCGACGGTCGTGCTGCCAAGCCCGTCGCCGCCGTCCCCCGTCGGCGCGCCAGCGATGGCGGCTTGGATACCGCGGCCGCCGCCGCCGCCGCCGCGGTTCGTCCGGCGTCCAGCGCCCCCGTGAACACCGCGCAAGAGAAGCGCGCGCGCGAGGCCCTCCGCCGCCGCGTACAGCGCGACCTGCAGTACGGCGGCGTGCAGATGAGCCGCATGCTCCGCGACCACTTCGGCGGGAGCGCGGAGGACAGCCCCCGTGCCATCCCCGCCTGACGACTCACTCGCTGCCGCCGCGGACCGCCACACAACGTCGGCCACACAACGTACGCTCGATACGAGCGTGCTCTATCCCCCCATCCCACCTCACCTGCTCGCGCCACGCGTTCGAGGTTTTATCAATCGCACCCCGCTTCCGAGTGACCGTAGCAACAAGAGCAACGCTACACTGATCACGATCATTGATGGGTGCCCTCCGATGGAGCCACAGCCGCCGCCGATCACTACCCTCTGCTGGTGGGTCACCGACCTCACCTGCTAGAGCCACGCACGGCTTCCGAGTGATCGTAGCAACAAGAGCAAAAGCTACTGATCGCCCACCGCCTTGGTCGTGGCGCCGCCCGCCCCGACTCCTCATGCAACGGCTCTTCCAACACGGCACAGCAACTGAACAACTAATGAGCCGATGGAATGGGTTCGACATTTGGCTTCTTGGCGTCCGACCAGCGTTTTCTCGCCGAACGTTCGACCGAGCCACAGCAGGGGCCAACACGGTACTCTCAACCGCTCTGACGACGCAGCGGGCACGGCTCAACGCTTCGCCTCTCGCAGCCTCCGGCCGACGGCCGCCATGTGTGTGTGCGTCCCCGTCACAACTTCACAAAGAGGGTCGGCGGCATCCGCGTACCTGCGCTCCCCCTCGCATTGACGAGGCGGGCCCGGGTACCTTTGAGCGCATGCCGACGCCGCCTTCGACGATCCCGCAACGCGTCTCTCCGGCCCGCGGATCGCAGCAACCTAGCCTGCAACGACTCCGTACAACACCAATGCCTCCCTCACGCCGCCATTGTCAGTGCACAATGTATTTTCTCTGTTTCGATGACACCGTCTCTACTGTACTTCTTGTTCGTTGCGGGTCTGAGGTTCTACCAGGCAAAGACCGACGCGCGAATACCTTCCGTCGGCGGATCAGCAAAACTTATCGCAGTTTTCGTTTGTATTTTTGTAAGACGCCTCCCTCGGTTTCCCCGGCGTCCGACCGGACTTCCTCCTCCCCGAACGTGCGCCCAGCGCTCACCTTCCGCTTCGGAAAGCAAGTGACCTTGCCGCGAGTGACATGTTCGGTTCGCCCCCCTTGCCTCCACACCAACGCGAACGTGACCGCCCACCCCATTGTCGCCCCACGCGATACCCGCGGGCAGAACACGACTGCGGGCTGGCAGAAGTACATGTGCTGTACGAGAGTGCGCCCACACGCACGGCCACAACAACTGCGCCCCCTTCTTACATTACGCCACAACAGCAAAAACAGCAGCACCCCTCGCCGCACACGCACTCCCTCTCTCTTTGTTTTGTTGGCAGCGGCACTTCTTCTTCTTTCTCGTTGCGGGCGTTCCTCTTGATTCCGGATTCCAGCCCGCATCTAATCACCGCCTGACGACTCACTCGCTGCAGCCGACCCTACCAACAAACGCCGAAGACCGGCGGCTTGCACATCTGCGTATTTTCATAGCTGGACGCCTTCTATCTCTCCCAAAGCTGCGCGTGCGCGTCACTGGTTCGATGCACCAGCACTATGCATCGTTGCCTCTCGGGGTTTTCCAGCCCCAACGGTTCACGTCACGTCGACCCCCAGAGAACACCGTGGCAGCACACGCTGCCGATCACTTACCGACCTCCATTTGCGATGACCCCCCGCGCCCGAATCAGGGGAGTTCGAACATGAATCGAATGCCGACGCGAATACTTTCCGTCGGTGGTTCGAGCAACAGCACGTTTTTTCTTTGGTTTGCTTTGATTCCCTTCTGCATCGGGCTCGCGCTCTCCGAGATGACTCGGCACGCAGACACAGGTGTTTTTTATGTGTGTTTTTGGCTTTTTTTCGCAGCACACAAGCGCCCTTCCTCGCATGCACGCCCACAACCTTCTACTGTGTTCTGAAGAGCCTTCCTGGCCCGTTCCGAACACCCCCAGAGCGGCCCCGTCCGCGTGCCCTGCCCCTTGGCCCGTGCCGAGCACTTCCGCACAGAGGATGGCGGGGCACATTGAGCGGACGTCGCCTGCCACGACCGCCCGCGTGCAGTACCCATTGCGGGCCACCGCAACAACATCGCTCGCCCCCCACGGCCAACAACGTCTCAAACGTTTCGCCGATCAGCCGATCGCCACGGCCGCTATGAACCGCCACAACCGACGACGACGACGACGGAAGTTCCGGCGGCGGCATCCGCGGGCCTTCGCCTCCCCCTCGCATTGACGAGGCGGGGGCCAGGGTACCTTTGAGCGCATGCCGACGCCGCCTTCCGATGCCATCCATACGTACCATGCTGCCATCCGTACGTAAGCAACGTCTGTCTACACGGGGTTTTTTCGTCGCCCCCCCTGCCCAAACAAACCTTCAACCAACATGCCCCCCCGCGAAGCTTGCGAGAAAGCGCGCACCGCGCCCCGCCGGCATTCCCCCCTCCTCGGGCGTAACACGTTGTTCGATTGGTTGACACAGCAACCAGCACACTGGCGAAGCGACGACGGTGTGTGTGTGTGTGTGTGTGTGTGTGTGTGTGTGCGTGTGTGCGCCTTTTCAAGTATCGGCCGTGTGCGATGCTGTTCATGTGGTGCGGTCGAGTGTGTAGTCAACGCCCAACGGTTCGGCGGAAATTTCCACCGTCCACTGCATTGCTCAAGGTGGACTTCAACGCGCAGTTTATTCCTTTCTCGGACGACACGCCGCCAATGGGGTGTGCAACGTCGAAGGAGGATCCCATCGTATCACCACGCGAATACTCGCGATCAACCGAGGATGGGAGCGTTCCCGGGCCAACTCGCGCCATGGAGCAACGGCCCCGTGCGACGGCTGCGGCTGCGGCTGCTGCTGCGATCGGGACTCGTGGCGCAGCTGCTGTTGCCGCGCCACGAGCTGCCACAGCGCGCACCCGGGGGACGGAGCAGCCGACCGGTGCCCCTCGCCGGACGGCTTCAGGCGCGACTCAGCCTGCCGCTTGGCGTTCGTTGGCGGTTTCAGACCCATTGGCAATCACGGACACCGCCGCAACAATCGCCCCGGCAGACGACCACCGCAACGTGTCGTTCCGTGGACAGGGAAAGCGCGAGCGCGAAGCCCTCCGCCGGCGCATTCAGCGCGACCTGCAGTACGGCGGCGTGCAGATGAGTCGCATGCTCCGCGACCACCTCGGCGGGAACTCGGAGAACAGCCCCCCTGCCACTGCGATCAGCGCTTCATCCAACAGACCAGGTGCTACAACCAGCGCTTGACAACAGGAAAAATACTCCTTCCCCTTCTCGACACTCCAACGCCAGCATCTCCCCCCACCGACTCTTCGCGACTTCCCTCAGACCGAGGCCGCGCCATCTCCATCTATCTTCCTCTCCGCCTCACCCACCGTGGGGTATTCGTCGTTCAGGTCACTAGGAACAGCACTGCGCAAGCGCCATGCCGACGGCGCATCGAATGCGTTTGTGTGCGGACTCTTTGAAAAACGGCGCGCGTTTAGACGACATTGAATATGTGGGGCCACCCACCAGATACGGGAAAACTTACGAAGCGAATGCCTTTGAGCCGAGAGCGCACTCCTCGTGGTGCCTCAATATGTAGTGTCGCGGTGAGTGCGGCAAAGAGCGTGGATGAGAAAGTCGAGTGTGTGTGTTTGTGTGTGCGCGCTGTACTGTAGTCAAACTGCTTTCCATCGCAACCTTTTTCGTGCTTCAGCGATGGGCTGCACTCCGTCAAAGGATGATCCTGTGCGACCGCACAGCGGCTCGGGATCTCCCCGGGGGCAGGAGGGGCGCAGGCACGCTGCCGCCGCAACTACTTCTTCCGGCACTCCGCAGGGTAGACAGCGCCGCCGCGCGACGCCCTGCGCGGCGCGTCGTGCTGTCGCGCTGCAGCCGCCACGGGCCAATTCGGTCCCTATGTACCCACGGCAACCTGCAGACCGTGACAGCGGCGCCCTGCCTCACAGCCCGCCCCACCCTGATCGTAGTGTTGCCGTCTCTCGCCGGCAGACAAGCGGGGACGGCACTGGTATCGTAGCGTTGTCGGCTTACGACGCACGTTCACGTGCTTTCTCGCACCCAGCAACTTCTGCGGAAGCGCGGGCGCCCAGCACGAACGACGACCACAATACGTCGTTCCATGGACAGGGAAAGCTCGCGCGCGAAGCCCTCCGCCGGCGCATTCAGCGCGACCTGCAGTATGGTGGCGTGCAGATGAGCCGCATGCTCCGCGACCACTTCGGCGCGGCATCGGCGAGAGCGCAGCCGGGTGCCGGCGGACAAGGACTGCACGTGTGCATCAACACGAACGTGACGTAAATTTAAGTTCACAATCCGCTCCCATCGCCCACCATACTTCGAATTCAACAACGCGACAGGCCCATTGCGGACCATATTCGAATTCAACAAAAAATGGCC
>Ga0115011_10003733_pt1 | contig 10354 bp, 10 predicted proteins | sample TroAtlMetagenome_2_FD_88705 | JGI IMG/M metagenome (GOLD analysis project Ga0115011, IMG submission 88705) | Marine eukaryotic phytoplankton communities from Atlantic Ocean - Tropical Atlantic ANT8 Metagenome | ecosystem: Environmental > Aquatic > Marine > Oceanic | place: Tropical Atlantic...
ACCTTAATATAATTAGCGTTACTACTACTTATAGGTAAGAACGTGATGCTCATAGGGAGTACTCATAACACCGCAGTAAGCGGCTGATAATAGTTGGCTAAAATGGAAAGGAACGAACACAGCCTACTATCCTGCGTCCGCCCATAACTTGTTTGTTAGTTTATCGCTTACCCGCAGACCTTTTTACTTTCAAAAGGAATGTTCTTATGACCTAAATATTGTTGAAGCTCACGTCTAGTTTTATCTCCCGCAGTATCGCCATATAAAAAGAAAGACGTTAGCGTTTGTTAACCATACCTGGATTTGTACAACAAACTTATATCAAATACTCTTTTTTGGAGCCATAGTGACTGAATTAATTCTCTAGACTCTTTTTACTTAATACTTTCAAGAGCCTCTAGATAAATAAATGAATCTACTTCTTTCATCCTAAACTCGTCTCAATGAGCGAAGCAAAGGATATTATGTTTTTGTAATATTTCATTGTGTAAATATCAAAAGAGGAAGATCACCAGCCTGTTTAGGAACCGTTACAGGGCCAATTACTAGTTCACCAGTATTTTTATCAACTACTGAAAAATTCACTTTAGTCCAACTATGTTCGCCAAGTTTAATTTGATACTCTGCGGTAGTATCAAAAGATGCTTTAATTGGAGCTTCGGCATGATTGGCACCTTCGTTGTAACATATACTTATTAGCCTCTCTCCAAGTGCAACTCTTGTAGGTTTATCAAATGAGTAACTATTCTGAAAAGCCCCATCGACACGACACAGGTAAATTTTTTCATGACCTTTACCTAGAAATTTTCCGGGACTTTCTTCACCTAAAAAAATAACACTAGGTTCTGATTCTGGTGGCTGTGAATATAAATTTGCATTTCTACCAGTAGAAGAGCAACCAAGCAGCAATGTGGAGAGAGTAAAAATAACTAAAAATTTCATCTGATTTTTCCTGAAATATAGACACAATGACTCTCTGTGAAATGCTAGCCTCCGCATTCTCTTGGGTTAGCTTAAAAAGCCACCGGAACGCAGCACGGAATCATGATTAGTTTGCTTAAGACTAAATCATTTGGAGGCTAGTATGAACAAACATAACATGATTTTTATCGGGTTGGATACGAATAGAGAACTTCACACGAGGTTGCCTATTGTGAAGAGCAGCGTGGAGCACCCCCAGTTCACTTCGGACGTATTCCCTCGTTTAAGGTCAATGTGAAAAAGCTGCTCCGTCAGTTTGAATCTCAATATCCTGGCGCAACACTTCACGTTATTTATGAAGACACAGCCGACTGGTCGAAGAAACACCAACGCCTAAAACAGCGGCGCGCGTTAGTTCGTCCAGCCCGCAGGGCGATGCTGCCTTTGCTTGTGAGGTGATGTGCTAGTACTTTTGCAAAACAATACGCGCCCACTTTACATTCTCTTTATTTGGCAAGATGCTGGATTTATCTTGCACTTCGAAAATGCACACGAAACCATGCTTTTCAAATTGTTGAATAGTGAATTTCGTGTCTGTCGGATAGACCCTTGACCCTAAACCAGCAGGCCCATTTCTGAGTGATATGGCACATCTCCCTCCTTTTTTAATTAGTACGGAGAGACGAATTACCGCCGATTCCCTTTCAGTGCTATCAATATGGTGCCATACCCCATCAATGAGAACAAAATCGAATTGATCTGTGCCCGCATTTAAGCATGCCATATCAGGAAAGCTACCTTTAAGCCAGGTGATTGATGCGCTTTTATATCTCTTTCTTGCAGCACTCAAGAATTCTGGCATGGGCTCTACAGCTGTAACAGTAAAACCCTCTTGAGCTAATGCTGCTGCATTTTGGCCAGCGCCGGAACCTGCATCTAATATACGAGCAGGTTTAGAGGGTAGAAACGCGATAAAATCTTTGCAGACTTCAAAGAAATCTAAGTCTTGGCTGACCTCAATGAAGCGTGAAACAAATTTTTCGTAGCCTTCAGTTCCTGCCACCATGTTTTCACCTAACTCTTAAAAAACTAAAAAAGACATGCATAATTCGCTTCTGCTTTTATCTAACCATCAACTAAAAAGAAGCGTTTACCTAGACAATTGGCGACAAATATAGCCTTCGTAAAACCAGCTTTAACTTCCCAAAGATGCCTGTCTTGTTAAGTTACCTGTTTAGACGGTATAAGCCACATTCATTAGCCCACTTTTCGATTTTTTCTGCATGTTTAGGATTACGTAAGTAGAAAACATTAGTGTCGTCCCAACTTTCAAAGTACACAGCTTCCAACTCAGGTAGCACCACTTTATAAAAATGACTACTACCTACATTGTGTGGGGCGCACATTAGGTAAGCTTCTTTAGCAGCATCCGAGGTAAATTTGCGAAATTGTGGTTTTGCTGAACTCCAACGTCCTTTAAATGTAAAGTTTAGAACTTCAGTATTTTCGATTAGCTTCTTCGCAAATTTAACGAACTTTAAATCTCTACTGAGTTGCTCCTCTTCAGAAACATCAGATAAATATTTAATTGAGTCTTCTGCTCCCAGCCAACGGTCGAAAACTGAAACTGCCATGTAAGTATATTCATCTGTATCATCTACAGCATACAACTTACCAAGATCAGGATACTTTTCTCGCAACTCTATTTGAGATTGTTTATCCAATGCCAGAAATTTACGCATATTTTACCTTGGTAACTTAGACACAATGACTCCCTATGAAATGCTAACCTCCACATTTTCGTGGGTTAGCTGAAAGCCACCGGAACGCCGGCCGGAACCATAATTAGTTTGCTTAAGACTATATCATTTGGAGGCTAGCATGAATAAACATAGCATGATTTTTACCGGATTGGATACGCGTAAAGAGTTTCAAGAATTTGATTAATAAGAAGAGCAACTAGCTGCGATAACTATTCAATTGTGGCCGTAACCAGATATGCCTGTCTTGTTTAATCTGTTTAGCCCCTAATTTAGTTCCCTTGTTAGCTACCGGCTAATTCAACTACCTCAATAGAAACAGTTCCTAATAGTACTAAACCCCATAAAAAAGAAAAAAAGCCTATTGTACCAAGGATAACAATAAGTCCCCTGAGCGCTGACAAAGTCGTATTCCCAGTTATTTGATCATCACTTAGAGGGAGTCTGCCATCCCAATTTTTATTGATATAAAAACCTTGAATGAGCAATGTGTAATAGCAGACTGAAAATGCAACAATTGTGAATAGCAGCAGTCCCCATGAGATCTTCAAATCCTGTAATATTGAAGTAGTTACTTGGGGAGAATCTTGTTTTAAAAAAAGGCTCATTGAAATAGTCAACGCACCACCAGTAAACAGCAATACTGTTTTCGTGAAAAGGTCAATCCTTTGTCTAAAATCTATACGAAATCCACTCTTTCGTTCTAGGTACTTGTGGTGATCTTCTGGAGATATTTTTCGACGCTCCTCGCCACGTATATTATTTGCTTCCATGATTTAATATTCCCTGTAAGTAGCTAACTTTTAAATAAGGGGCGCAGGCATGTGGGTCATAATGGCGAAGCCGCCCCGCATGTATGCGTCCCAGCCCGCGCAGCGGGTGAACTTAATTTTTAACTCAACAAGACAGGCATAATACAAAAACACAAAACTGTCCCTTATTACACTTTCTTTAATCTGTATGGCTATTCAAACTGGTAAACGAGTCAATCACAGTCAGACTAAAAAGAAGCGTTCACCTAGACAATTGGCGACGAATATAGCCTTTGTAAAATCAGCTTTAACTTCCCAAAGATGCCTGTCTTGTTTAGGATTCGCTGTCTTGTTTAGTCGAGCTTGCGAGCGTCCTGATTGACACGATTGTTATGTAATTAACGCGCTCATTTTTTGGAAACACTCAAAACACACTCCTTTGGTAGTGCATACAATAGAGATCGCTTTATGACGCCTTTGTACCCTGTAGATGCTCGTATTATATGCTTAACTGTTTCATACTCTTCAGGAGACTTTCTAGGGTCTACCATAATTTGATCAATCAAATCATTTGGATCTAAAACGTACTTAAAAAGATCGCAACTGCAATCATCGTGACCCCAAGCGTCGATCAAAAATCGAACTTCGTTTTCATGTTTGAAAGCTGCTCGCTTTACCAAAAGGCTACGAAATATATTCTGTTTGGATATTCCTTTATCATTGAAAGTAGTATTAGCTCGTTTCTGCAATCCTTTATCAGATAAGTACTCCACTTTCCCAATACAGGGTGTTACTTTTTTTCCTACCGCTTCATAAGAGCATGCGCTATTTATTAGTTTTTTAATTGTTGTTCTTATCCTTAATCCGCCTTTGTCTTGTGAATATATTCTCCACATTGCATCGGAGGACTTGTGTAACGTCCAGCACTGCCCATACATACTTTCATGTAAATCATAATTCACTACTAGACCTGAACTTAACTGGACAGGAGACTGGAGAATGAAATTTTCGAAAGTGTCTTCCCATAATTTTGGTTTTACAAGTGTATTTTCTTTTGAAACAAAGAGTTCCACCAATCGTTCTAGCGATACAACCCTATAAATGTATTTATCGTAATCTTTTTCTGCTAAGTTTAAATACACGCTACTAACCTGTTATGAATCTATTGAAGTTTAACCTTCAAATAGCGCCGCAAGAAAGTAAGACAGGCACAAAATGTATACCTTTTTACACAAAGATGCCTGTCTTGTTTAGTCTCGAAAACGCGACGGGAAAATTGCTCGCCGTTACTCAACTTGTTATAACTATTTTTTATCAGGCATCGCTTCTTCTTTAGTTTTAGACGAATTTCCTGAGGTGGTATACCCACAAGATTTACAGATTCTATCACCTGTATCAGCACCCATTATTTTCTCTTTATAAGTATCATCTGAACCGCACTTTGGGCATATATATTTCTTGCTCATATCCTATATCCTCTATTCGTCTACCTGATAGTAAATAACGCAATTGAAACTAAATAAGACAGGCACAGAATGTATACCTTTGGACACAAAGATGCCTGTCTTATTTAGTCCCCATTTATTTTGAATAAAAAAAGAATACTAATTATGGGCTGAAAGAGTGTCAGGGAAGCTCTTGTTCCGGGTTGACAAAGGGAGTCATACCAACGCTTTGCTAAGCGGCAAAAAATAGTTGGCTGAAATTAGCGAGGAACGAGCAAAAGCAAACTGTTTTTTGTCCGTTTGAGCAACTTGTTATAGCTACCAACTTGTAAACTCTAAAATGTTTTCCAGCCTAACTAACTCGAAACGATTGAATCCTGTTTTAGTTTCCCAAAACCTTTTTCTTTCATGCTCAGAGCCAGCACCTTCCCACTCAACAATTAGAAGTTCTTTTTCATCTTTTCTTAGTTTTATTCTATTGTTCAAGTGTTCATCGTAACCTGAGTAACCGAACAAAATAATCTGAGATGATTCTTCAAATGCTTTTTCAAGCCTACGCCAGTAGGCGCTCAATATATGGGATGATCCAATAATTAATGGCTTATGTTCGACGTGAGTTAAAACTATATGGCATTTATCTTCTGGATCTAAGAAGTCTCTGCCAGCATACATAACTTTATTATTTTCAATAAATAATGGTGAACCATGTAAATGCATATACCAACCGTGCCTATTTACATTATGTCGGTCTAAATGCTCCTCATCAAAACCTGAACTCCAAAAACCATCAATTAATGCTCCGTGATAACCATTGAGAATTTTCTCGGCAATAAATGCATCATATAGCAAGTTATCGTAATTTAATGTGACAACATGAGTTTTTGTACTTCTAACAAATTCAGATAATGGTTCAACAAATGTTTTAGGTAAACTCTGTCCAGAGCGCTGATAATGTAGGGCAACCTCATGGATATATTTTCTAAATGTAGAAGGTAATTCTTTTGCAGGTTCAGAAATCCATGAAGTACCGCTAACTTCAAAATTACTCAAAAACTCAGTTGCAACAATTGCCACTTGTAATTTATCCAATTGGTCTTCTGAACTTGGAGGTAATTCATCAGTAGTTCCCTCTATTGCACTCAGAATTAAATCTTTGTGATCATTACTCAGATGTTCCGTATTGTTCCAGACGCTTTCTAGTCCATTTTCTAAGGAAAAGAAATTAGAATCAAGAGCAAGACCAATTCCATTACCTGTAATTAATATTGAACGTGCCACATATCCCTCCGTAGCTATAACGCCTTGCTGAGCGCGCGAAAAATAGTTGGCTAAAATTAGCGAGGAACGAGCAAAAGCCAACTGTTTTTTGTCCGTTTAAGCGACTTGTTATAAGCACGTTTCACTTTGGTAACGATATTATTTTTGCTTTTTTTGAACTATCAGACCAACAGCTACTGATATTTTTTTCTTTGCAAGTTTTGTATTCTTTCTCGCCAATTAGCTTTCGAGTTTTATCTAGATTTTGTTCTGTGACATTACTCCCACGAGCAGTTTGATCTCGCCACCCAGTAAAATAAACTTTCTTTTCTTCCTCTGCCACGATTACATATGGTGCTATCAGTGCTGGTTCTACTGGACGATTAGGAATAGCTGTTTTTGGGATAGAGTTATTAAACTCATTAAAAAACTTAAAAGGGCTAAATTTATTATTTGGATCATAGGTTAAACCTAAAACTATACAGAGTTCTTTAAAGGTTGATTTTTCAAGGTTAGTCTCGATTTTAAAACCTTTGCCAACTTCCACTTCAAATCCAAATGTATGCCCCTTTGCTCCGAAGAGTAATTTGAAAGGACTTCCATCAATAAAGAAAAAAACGTTAAAAACTGCCTTACCTGTCTTAAAGTCAAAACGATACCTTTCGATTTTTTGAGTCTTCATACTTTTGTATAAATCTATAATTCCATCCAGCTTTAGTTCCATTAGTGTTCCTTTAAATTTTATATGGCTACCTTATAAATCAGACAATCGCCAAGTTTTACTGAAGTGCTTATAGACACAATGACTCCCTGTGAAATGCTAGCCTCCGCATTTTCGTGGGTTAGCTGAAAGCCAGTGCCATAATTAGTTTGCTTAAGACTAAATCATTTGGAGGCTAGCATGAATAAACATAGCATGATTTTTATCGGCTTGGATACGCACAAAGAATTCCATGAAGTAGCTTATTGTGAGTAGCAGCGCGGAGCGACACCAGTTCATTATGGGCGTATTCCCTCGTCTAAGGTCAGTGTTAAAAAGCTTATTCGCCAGTTTGAATCTAAATATCCTGGCGCAACACTTCACGTTGTTTACGAAGCAGGGCCATGTGGCTACTGGATATATCGTCTCATTACCAGTCTTGGGCATTGTTGCTATGTCGTGGCACCGTCTCTTATTCCCAAAAAGCCAGGAGAGCGAATTAAAACCGACCGACGGGACGCGCTTAAACTCGTTAGGTCACTAAAGTCTGAAGACCTTACACCCATCTATGTGCCCGAGCCGGAAGATGAAGCTGTGCGGGATTTATCCCGAGCTCGAGAAGCTGCAATGAAGGATTTAAAAGAAGCGAAGTACCAGCTTAAAGCCTTACTTTTGCGCAACAACATACGCTATGCAGGCACTGCCAACTGGTCGAAGAAACACCTTCGCTGGCTCACAGAATTGATATTGCCTCATCCAGCTCAGCAAATTGTTTTACAGGAACAGCTACAAACCATTGAAGAACGTATTAGGCGATTAGAACGTTTGGATAATGAATTAACTCACCACGTTCACCAGTGGCGTTATTATCCAGTAGTGAAAGCCATTCAAGCGATGCGCGGTGTTCGATTATTAGTCGCCGTTGGTGTGGTGGCGGAACTGGGTGATTTACATCGCTTCGACCATCCAAGAAAACTCATGGCGTATTTAGGGCTAGTGCCTAGTGAGCAATCATCAGGTGGAAAGCGGCATTTAGGCGCTATTACTAAAGCCGGCAACGGCAGAGCAAGGCGTTTACTGATTGAGGGGGCGCACAGCTATCGGTATCCGGCAAATGTCTCTACTGAATTACAGTTGAGGCAGGAAGGTTTACCTAAAGACATCGTCGATATTGCTTGGAAAGCACAGCTGCGTCTGTGCGAGCGCTATCAGCGCATGAGTAAAAAGGGTAAGCACTACAATTTAATCATTACCGCAATAGCCAGAGAAATGGCTGCATATATCTGGGCTATCGCAAAAGAAGTGGTACTTACACCGGTTAATCCAAAACTGCGGTTAAGCCGAGTACCTGCATGATAAACGAGTTTGAGCTAACGCATTCGGATCAGGCCGCGGGATGTAGCACAACCTTCGAGGGCGTTATGATGGCAATCACCTAACGGTGATTGATCTACGAGCATAGACTGATGGAAGGTGCTACGGCGGAACATGTAAGGTCAGCTCTGCTTATTCAATGAATAAGTAACCTACGAATACCAGCATATCAACCGACGACATTACTGCCTCATCCGGTGCGTTAGCTCATTTATTTTAAGTGAGAAATAAAGCTAATTATGGACTGAAATAATGTCAGGGAAGCGCTCGTTCAGGGTTGACAAAGGGAGTCATACCAACGCCTCGTTAAGAGGCAAAAAATTGTTGGCTAAAATTAGCGACGAAGGAGCAAAAGCCAACTGTTTTTTGTCCTTTTAAACGACTTGTTATATTTTTTACTCACCTTCCAGATCATAAAGATTGATGGGGTTTATGAGAGTTATTATGCTGACGATAGTATTACTAAATGATTCATAGTAATCATCATTATCATCTTCGGAATATTCTTTAGCTTCCATACGTTTACTAAGCCTAGCAACTTCAGCTAAGTATTTTTCTTCGAATACTTTCTCAGAAAGAGAGTTAGAGTCAGATAGCATTTGTTGTAGTGCATCTCTCTCGCCCAGATCTGAGTTATCGCCATCCCACGGACAAATGTCATTATTTAAGAGAAATGACAATTTACGTTCAATTATTTGATTCAGCGATATTTCACCTGCTGATGAATTACTCATACTTAATTGGAGCCTCGATGAAAACATAACGCCTCAATAACCGGCGCGTTTTAACGCGTCCGGCGCCGTAGGTGCGAAGTTAATTGATTTGTTATGTGATTCACCGATTGAAAATAATAGTTCTCACCATTTCTCGTGTTATTTTCAACATACGTTTATTTCTCATCATCCCGACTAGCATTAGTACGTAACCTGAAATGAAAAGCGCCCCGCCAATCACTCCTCTTGAAATTTCAAGCCCAAGTATTGAAACTATTTCGTCTTTCTCAAGGTTGGGGGCCGCAAAGGCTATAAGCACTAGAGCAACAATTGTTAATATAACAAAAGATACCTGTCCTTCCTTGAAGCTAGTTATCGACTTAACACCATTTATTCTTCCATCAATTTTTGGTTTTCCCTCTAAATCACTGATAAGTGCTTTAATAGAAAAGGTATCCTTCTCATTAAGTAGAACTGGGCTAACGGTCATAATATTTTTTTCAAGCTTAATATCTGCACCTAAATTATCAGGATCTTCATCAATAATTTCATGAGTTAGTATTTTTGCCTCCGAATTGACCTCAATACTAATAGGCCTCTCAAAGTCTCCTGAAGATATTGATTGGTTTCCGCTATTTGTAAATTTTAGAGTGAGAAGGTGGACGTTTTTTACTTCTTTTCCTTCATATAAAACCTGAACCTTTCCTTGGATCTCATCCTTTACACCTAACAATTGGGTATTTGAAGTAATTTCATAAGATAGCTTTTTAGTTTTACGTTGAGCCCAAAAGATACCAATAGCTACCAAGACTGCTAATATTGCAAACACAACGCCTACAAACGTCCATAATGGATCTCTTAGTATTTCTTCCATATCTCTCAATTCTCGTTTTTCACATAACAGCTTATTATACGGAAAAATTCCTTTATACAAGATGGAATCTTTCCGTACATCACAATCCTAATCCACAAACTTTCGCACGAAAAAAGCCTATTATCAATAAATTACAATCCAACCTTTAAAAAGCGCCGCCGCATTCCGGAATAATTCCGTTTTATGTTTCATCGCTCCAAAATGCCAAATCACTGTATAAAAACACACCCCACCAACATCCCTCAACCCAACTCAACCAAACACCAATCTATTCCCCTTAAAAGCAACCCTGTCGTTCAACTCCAACCGCATATACTCCAAGCCCCCTACTTCTTCTAACAAGCTCGTCAATTCAGGGTTCGGCTGTTCAATACTATTAAACACATCCAACACCCGTTGTAATTTGTATTGATGAAAGCTCGATATAAAACGTTCCTCTTCTACATTACCTGTTTCGCCCCGCCCTATTTTAAAACTGTGCTGCCCTATTGTTCTTGGGATAAAGTGCGGAGTATTTTCATTACTCGCATTCTTTTCTCGCCAACCAGTTAACGCTTC
>Ga0115011_10003734_pt1 | contig 10354 bp, 6 predicted proteins | sample TroAtlMetagenome_2_FD_88705 | JGI IMG/M metagenome (GOLD analysis project Ga0115011, IMG submission 88705) | Marine eukaryotic phytoplankton communities from Atlantic Ocean - Tropical Atlantic ANT8 Metagenome | ecosystem: Environmental > Aquatic > Marine > Oceanic | place: Tropical Atlantic...
TGACATTGCCGGGAACAGTTCTTGGCGTGGTTGCGACCTATTTAGTCGGACATAACATCGGCCTAAATCCCGAGGATGGCCTGATCGGGGCCTTGTCGGGGGCTGGCTTCATCGTCGTTATTATTGTCGGTTACGGACTACTTACTGGTCGCGAAGGCATGGGTGGTGGTGACTGGAAACTCATGGCGTTTATCGGGGCGTTCTTGGGTTGGCAAAGCCTCGGATTCGTCCTTCTTGCTGGCTCTATTCAAGGTCTGATCTTTGCGGTCATTTTTCGCAGGTCTTTTGCCGTTGACGAGATCCCACCCGATCCCTTGGACGTTGCCCAACACGGTGTTCCCCTGCCCACACCATCGGAAAATGAGAACGTTGAAGCTGTCCCCAATGAAGAAACTTCCTTTTCCCAGCTTGCAGTTCCTTTTGGACCCTTTCTTTCGCTAGGTGCGATCGAGTTCCTCTTCTTTCGCCATGATATCTTGGAGTGGATGGCCACACTCGTGAATCCATTGTAGCGTCCCGATAGGAGGGTTCTTGAGGTGAAGTGGGGTATTCGAACACAGGTGCTTCTCGCTTTATGCGTGATCCTGGGCTTTGGCCTCTTCGCCTCCTATTGGATTACATCCAATGTGACCTCGGATGCCGTCTACCAAGGTGCGATGGAACGTCTGGCTCAAACGGCGCGCTTCGCAAAACGGGCCTACCGCCAGGAAGGGCAAGCGGGTCTAAACACATTGAATGTGACCGTTGCTCCCGATCGTATCCTGCTCTTGGACACGGAAGGAAAACCGACTAACGCAACGGGTTCACCTCTGGAAGCTAGCATCCTCAATCAGCAATCAACCTTGCGGGATGGCGCCCGCATTGAAGACTCCGATGGCCAACGTTGGATGATCATCGAACGGGAACTTGAAGCCTCGAAGGAAAGACTTGTCGTCGCCTCTCCGATGACAGACACATCCAAACGGGTAGAGCTCCTGCAGCGACTTCTCCTTCTTTTTACCGTCGTGATTGTCTTACTCGCACTGGTTCCCGGTTACGTCCTACTTGGACGACTTGTTGTCCGACCCCTGCATCGACTCGTCAGAATAGTTGATCGGGTAGGCGGAGGAGAATTTACCAAGGAGAATGCACTCGAAACTGGAGGCAACGAGGTAAGCCAACTCGTATCAGCGTTAGAGCGAATGCAGACCCAATTGGCAAAAGACCGAACTCAAATTGAAGACCAACTCAAAGAACTTACATCAACAAACACAGAGCTTCGAACGGCCAAAGAACGCTTGGTCCTGTCGGAAAAACTCGCAACGGTCGGAACATTGGCAGCTGGAGTAGCCCATGAGATCGGCAATCCGATGGCCGTACTTCAGGGCTACGCAGAGCTCTTGGGTGAAAAAGACCTCAGCGAGACCAGTCGCCTAGAATACGCCTTGGCTGTTGAGCAAGCAGTTCAAAAGGTCTCGACCATTATTCGAGACTTGCTTGAATTCGCTCGACCTGTCGACCAAAGCGACGACACATGTGACATCCACGTGGCCATTCAACGCGCGATGAATTTAGTCGCTCATCAACCCTCATTTAGAGCCATTGAGATGAAATTCGAAGGTTCCAACGAACCTCTCTTGGCTCAAATCAACGGTGGACGCCTAGAACAAGTCCTTTTGAACCTACTTTTGAACGCATCTCATGCAAGCCCCAAAGGGGCCACCGTTCACATTAAGACACAAGAGCGACAGAACGACGTTTTACTCAACATCAGCGATACGGGTGACGGTATCGCTCCTGCGCTTCAATCCAAAATCTTCGACCCCTTCTTCACAACCAAAGAACCCGGGTCCGGTACAGGTCTTGGTCTATCCATCTGCCATAACATCATCACGAGTTTTGGCGGTGATATCGGCGTCGAAAGTGTCGAGGGGGAAGGAACAACCTTTCGCATCACCCTTAAGAAAACCTAACTATCGATGATTCCGTAGCTCTTAAGCTTATAGAGTAAGCTTCGATGGCTTATCTCCAAGAGCTTGGCCGCATGGGTTCGATTACCACCTGTTTCCTTGAGTGCTCGCTTGATGAGCTCCTCCTCAATGTATGCACTCGCCTTCTTGATAGATAATTCGTCAGAAGCCAAAAACGCATGGGCGGGACTGGTCGATTCCCGCAGCGCGGCAGGAAGACTCTGTTCCGTGATGGAGCTTCCGTCGCTTAGAACAACCGCGCGTTCTAAGACGTTCTCCAACTCGCGCACATTACCTGGCCAGGGGTAGCCCATAAGCAATCTTAATACCTTCGGCTCACAAGACACCTGACCACGTCCCAGACGCTTTGCCGTTCCTTCCAAGATGTGCTCGACAAGGTCAGGTACGTCGGTCGACCGATCACGAAGGGCTGGCACCTCGATAGGAACTACATTGAGACGGTAAAACAAGTCTTCTCGAAACGTTCCGTCATGAACCGCGCTCTGCAAATCGCGGTGAGTCGCAGCAACGATTCGAACATCCACCTTTCTGGTCTTCCCTGACCCAACCGGACGAATTTCTCCTTCCTGTAAGACACGAAGCAACGCGACTTGCGTCGCAGCAGGAAGCTCTCCGACCTCATCTAGAAGAAGTGTTCCACCATCAGCCTCTACAAATAGCCCCTGTTTATCAACGTGAGCATCGGTGAACGCACCCTTCTTATGTCCAAAAAGTTCCGACTCAATCAGCGCCTCAGGAATAGCACCACAGTTGATAGCAACGAAGGGCCCCTTTGAGCGCTTGCCCACCCGATGGATAGCCCGCGCAACCAATTCTTTTCCCGTTCCAGACTCCCCTGTTATCAGCACTGTGGTCCCGTAATCTGCAACCTTAGCAATCGTCTCCTTAAGCGTCGTCATACGATCGCTTGCTCCAACCAAAGGACGATCGCCGGTTTCTACCGCTTTCCACCGGCTGACCCGATCTTCTAATTCCCTCACGCGAGCTTTGAGTTGTTGGCGCTCCTCGGCCTTTCTCAAGGTCAAAACTATCTCGTCGCTCTTGAAGGGCTTCGAGATGTAGTCATAGGCGCCGCGCTTGAGCGCCTCCACTGCCAGATCGACCGTTCCAAAGGCACTCATCATGATGACTGTTGTCTTCATGCCCCTGTCGGCAATGGCGTCCAGGAACTCTAATCCATTCATTCGAGGCATCTTCAAATCACACAGGACCAAATCGAAGACGTCTGTACCTAGCTTTTCAAGCCCCGCCTGCCCGTCATTGACGGCAAAAGCATCGTATCCCTCTCTTCCAAGGAGCATGACCAGCATATCTGCAAAGGTCTTCTCATCATCGATAACTAGGACACGTAAAGCCAAAACCCACCTAATGTTCTAAATGTTTGCATCATAAGCGGCGAAATTCTCGCCGATTTCCCTGTTACGTATTCTTATGGTTGTCGTCTTGTTCCTGCAACGCTCAAGAAGGTATCGCGGATGGGGTCCAAAAACTGCATCGGGTTGGATATCGGCGCAAGCTCGATAAAATTAATCCAACTAAAGGAGGATCGAAAAGGGGTCCACCTCGGCGCTTTTGATGTCGCGACGCTTCCAGAAGAAACCGTCGTCGACGGCGTTCTGATGAACTTTGGCGTGGTCACAGACCAAATCCGTGAGCTGGTAAAAAACAATAAGCTCAAATCCAAGGATGTCGCATTCTCGATCTCAGGTAATTCAGTCATCATCAAGAAGATTACATTACCAGAGATGACGACCGAAGAACTCGAAGAGTCCATCCAATGGGAAGCAGAGCAGTACATTCCCTTCGACATCAATGATGTAAACGTCGATGTTCAAGTATTGAACCCCCAAGCGGGACAAGGACAGATGGAAGTCCTTTTGGTGGCGGCCAAGAAAGACGTCATCCAGGACTATATGTCGGCGGTGCGCGAAGCAGGTCTCAAGCCCTTGGTCGCGGACGTCGATACGTTCACGATTCAAAATGCCTTTGAGCTCAACTACGGATATCCCCCCAACGAGACTATTTGTCTGATCAACGTGGGTTCCGCAGTGACAAACATCAACGTTATCGGTGATGGAATCACCACCTTCACACGCGACATATCGCTGGGTGGAGGCATTCTAACCAACGAAATCCAGCGCCACCTGAACGTATCGTTTGAAGAGGCTGAGCATTACAAGACGTTGGGACAGGGAAACATCACCAACTCCACCATCGCCAAAGAAGTCGAGCGCCTCTCACAAAAGGTTAGCCAGACCATGGTGACTGAAATCCAACGGTCTCTGGACTTCTTCGCTGCAACGACGGTGAACTCAGACATCTCAAAAGTTTACCTAAGTGGTGGCGCTGCAATGACTCCCGGACTCATCCGAACCGTTGAGCGAGTCCTAGAAGTCCCGGTCGAACTGGTTAATCCGTTCAAAAATATCATGATCGACGCGAAGAAATTCGACGTCGACCTCTTGCAAAGGGTCGCACCGATGGCTGCCGTGGCCGTAGGCCTCGGTCTCCGAAAGAAGGGAGAGAAGCGCTAATGAACGCAGTTCTCTTCCAAACCAAGGAGGTGGCGGCATGATTCGCATTAACCTCCTACCGGCCAAGGCAGGGCGCAGTAAGGCCAAAAAGGTCAAGAGTGGTGAAGGGCAAACCTTTCAAGCCATCTTGATCGCCATCATCACCGCAGAATTACTCTTCTGCTACGTCTGGTATCAAGACGCAGACGAAGCAATGGTTATGGCCAACGCAAACGTTGCACGCCAAAAGAAATTGCTCACTGACACCAAAGCCAAGAAGGACAAACTTGGCGGAGGCGACCAGAAGGAATCGTCGGGCGAAGAAGTAAAGTTGCTCAAACGCGAGACCAACTACTTTGACCGACTGATGCCAGAACGCAGTGGTTACGTAGAATTACTTCAGTTTGTCGCATACACACTGACCAAGCTCGAAGACAACAGCGCCAACAAAGACGAGCTTATTAGCCAGCAGCAAGCAGGTTGGAAGGACAAGGTCATACGGGTCGAAGAGGAACCATTCGACCGCGGCGGTGACCGAGAAGAAAAGTCACTGCCTATCTGCCAAAGGCTGACCGACACCAATTGCAAAGAAAATTGGCACCCGAAGTTTATCTGGCCCACTAAATTCTCAGTCAAAGAGAAGAAAATAAGCATGGAAGGAATTGCACGTAGTCACGAATACGTCGCCGAATTCTATAAGCGCCTAAAGAGTGGCATCTACTTCCTGAATTTCAGACAGGGCAAACAAGAGAAAGTTACGGACGATACCTTTCAGAATATCGAACTCGTCCAGTTTGAACTTAGCGCGTTCTTCAACCCCGTCAGCATCTTCGATGAGAAGTCTCTTGAAGCCATGGAGATTCGTATGGCGGCCGGCGCCGTACCTGAAGAAATCAAACACATGGTCATAGAGGAGGCCAAACCCGCTGAGGACAAAGGCAAGAAAGGTAAGAAAGGCAAGAAAGCTAAAAAGACTAAGAAAGGACACTGATGGCGAGCAAACTCCAAGAACTTGAGAAGCTAGATCCCAAGAAAAAGGCAGGGGTTCTTGGCGGCAGTGTGCTCGTAATCTACATACTCTTTAGCTTTGGTGTAGTCGGAGACCTTGAGGAGCAAGCGAACGCCAAAGTCGCCGAAGCAGCTAAGGTTCAAAAAGAGGTCGACGAGCTCAAGAAGAGCATGACGAAGAAAGAGGTCAAAATTGACCCTGAAAATGATCCCAAAATCCTGAAGCCTCGACTCGAGGCGTATAAGAACGACCTTCCCACCTCCGAGAACTGGCCTGAATTCGTCAAAGACTTCAACAAGCTCGCGAAGAAGAAAGGGATCGACATCCGTTCCTTCGACCCACAGGCGCCTGAAAACGACGACTATGTCATGTTCACACCCGTTAAGGTCACTGCGGAAGCGAACTTTCAGGTTCTCGTGAAATTCTTATCTGAACTCGCGAAGCCTGGAACAAAGGACAACCCTAACCGAATCGTCACCATCACCTCTATCACGCTCAAGAGCGAAGGTGTCAAAGATTACCTACCGAAAGGCATCTTTAACCAGGCAGGTGCGAAAGGTAACGCAGGGCTGACAGAAGACGAAATCAAGCAAGGTATCATCCGGCAGTTAGACGCTTACGAGTTTGCCGCCAGGAAAACGAAACTCGAAATCAAGCTCATCCTGCGTGTGTATACGTACACCGGAAAGATGCTTACGGAAGAAGAAATCAAGGCAAGAGAAAAGAAGAATCGACGATCGAAGAAGAAGAGCCATTAGGACCCAAAGTACGAGAATCTAAGCGATGAAAGCTCCCTCATCTAGCAGCACACAAATACGGCGAATCGCCGTCATACTTGCGCTAACTTCGACCCTTGTCGCCTGTGGTGATGATGAGGCTGAGAATCAATCTAATAAAGACGATATCGAAAAGATGATGGCAGCGCGGAAGGCGAAGTTCGGCTCCAAGAAGAAGGCTGCCATCCCAGATAGCCAAATGGTAAGCCTCAAAGTTGGAAAACCGGGCTGGAAGCTCCTCGCCGCTCCCTTCAAGAAATACCTTGAAGAAGGTTACACCACGAACGTCTTTCAACCTCATGCCAATGAGATGATTCCACGCCCGAAGATTCTTTATCGGACGGACGATTTCGACGGTGCACCCATCACAGATGGTGACAAAAAGAAGGCACTCAAAGAGAACGTTCATCCTCTCGAAGCATTTACGCTCGCTGAATACACGCTTGTCCTCACAATGCTGGGAACGTCCCAACCTAAAGCAATTGTAGTCGACCCCAAAGGCGTCGACCATACGGTGACAGTGAATCCACCGACATGGATTGGTAAGAAACGATATCTCGTCAAACGCATCTCGAAATACAATGTCGAATTGGAAAGCCAAGGCGAGAAGAAAACCTTAGGCAGTATTCGTCCACCCTATATCGGCGAGAAACAGCCGGAAGCGCTTAAACTCGTTAGGGAAGGTTTAGAGGGTGTTGACGCGCTAGGATTGAAACCAGAAGGCAAAAACTAGGCTGAATGTCGGTTTTTTCTAACGTTTTCTCCTATTTTTCGACCTTTTCGACCCTTTAGAGGCCGAGACGCAGATCGATTTCGATCAATCGCTCAAGAAAGCCCTCATTTTTTGACCGACTTGCGGTGCGGGCCTACGATCCGAAGCAATGTGGTGCACGTGCAACAATTAACTTCGGGCGTTGGTCTCAACCGCGTTCGGTTAAAAATCGGGGAATATCATGCGAGGAAAACATCTCGCGTGCGTGGGTTTGGTTATGGCAGCAGCAATGCTGACAACCCCAGCTCTCGCCCAGTCAACAAAGTCGAATAACCTTCAAGGTCTCAAAGTAGAGGAAACGAGAGATAAGACGATTATCTCTATCAACGCGTCCTCGAAACCCACCTTTACGGTATTCAAACTCACTCAACCTCAACGGGTGTTCATCGATATCGTCGATGGCGACATCTCAAAGGTGCCCGTAAAGCATCTGGTTCGAAATGGTGTCATTAACGACATCACGCTCATCCAGTATGATACGCGAAGCCGCCGGGTTGCACGTGTCGTCATTAGCTTTGACGACGCAGCGAGTTACGACCTGGACACTGTCGGCAAGACCCTTCGCATCATGGTCGATGGCGCCGCACGCCAAACTCCTGAGCTTCGTCTCAACCATGCTCAGGCTGAAGCTAAACGAATCGAAGAGACCCTTAAACGCGAACGAAAGTTACTGACCGAAATCAAGCAAGCACGTCTTCGTGAAGAGGAACTACGTGTCAAAGCCCATCGCACGCGCAAAGACACAGAAGGCCTCCTGACCAAAATTGAACAAGCACGGAAAAAGGCTGACAAGCTCCGTCTCGCTGCACAAAGCGACGCTGACCGCGTGACCCGAGAACTTCAGAAACTGAAGAACTCGAATCGCCTCGCTACAGAAAAACGAGAAGCCCTTGCGAAAGCCATCAGTGCGAACAAGGCACGCAAGAAAGCCATCGCTCAAGAGAAGAAGAAGTTAGAAGCTCTTCGTGAAATTAATCAAAGAGCACTGCGGGACGAGCAAGCCAGACTCAACGCCGTCAAAGCCAAGGCCGCACGGGCACTTGCCCAACAAAAAGCAGCAGAGAATGCTGAAAAGGCTACACGTGAGCGCAATGCTGCCGTTGCACGCCTGGAACAAGCACGCGAAAAGGGAGAATCCCACAAGATTCGAGCTCTCCAGGCCACCCTCAAGCGCAAGGATGCGGCCCTGACGAAGGCGAGCAAAAAAGCCGTCGCAAAACAGAAATCATTGCAGGAAGCCCGTATTGCACAGGCTCAGGCCGAAGCTAGACTTCGAACAGCAGAGCGCCAAAAGGCCTCACTCAGAGACGAACTGACGAAGGCCTCTGGAAAGGCTTTAGCCGAGGAAAAGACCCGCTCTGATGCTCTTGCGAAAGCCCTCAAGCGACTAAAAATAGAGGTCGGCTCCTCGAAGAAAGTCACGCGAGCGAGCGAGAAGGCACAGCGTGCCCTCGCCCAGCTAGAAGCTAAACTCGCAGCTAAACAGAAAAAGGTCGCGGACGTTCAGCGAGGCGCTGAAGTCGAGAAGGCCCGAATTGGCCTGCTCAAAAGTCAGCTTAAAAGCCAAAAGAAGGCACTAGCTGACCTCAAGAAGGTACGTGCGGGACAAGAGGCGAAAATTGCCAAGCTCAACGACGCAGTCAAGTCCGCAGAAGCCAAGAAGGAGGAGGTAACCTCCGACTACAAGCAAATGATGGCTGACCTTCGAGTCATCATCGCTAAGAAAGGCCAAGCAACCGCTGCGCATCGAACCCAGGAACGCAAACGAGTTGAAGCTGAGCGTGAAGCGAAGCGAGCAAACGACCGTGCCAATCTCGCTGAAAAGCGTCGTCTCGCAGCCGAAACACATCTCGCCGACTTAAAGAAACAGGCCAACTTGGCTGCTAAGTTTCAAAAGGAAGCCACCAAAGAAGCAAAGAAGGCCCGTGCGGAACGCGAAGAACTTCAGTCCGAAATCGCTAAGATTCAAGGTTCCGCAGACCTGGCACTAAAGACGAACACAAAAGCATCCAAACAAGCAGAAGCAGCAAAAAAAGAAGCTCACCGCGTCTTATTGGCAGCCAGGGACGAAGCAAAACTGGCACAGAAGGCTAAAAAGGCAGCAGAAGCCGCAATCGCACGTCTAAAGAAAGCCCAAGCTAACGCCCAAGTTCGCAATGATAAAGCGACCACGGCGGCCCTACGGAGCGCTGAACGGGAAGCTACCAAACAACAAAAGAAAGCTCTCCAGGCCCAACAAAAGGCATCACGCTCCAATGAAGGTGCTCAGAAAGCTCAACGTAATCTCCAAATCGCTCTTAGCGTCGCGAAGGCTGCCAAAAACAAGGCTCAGAAGGCCACGAATCAGCTTCACAAAATGACTACCCGTCTCGACCGTATGCAGGTTCAGACCAAGCGCGCAGAAAAACGAGCGGAAGCCCTCAAGACGGAAATTGCCAGCCTTAAAGCTGCAGCGAACGCTCAAAGGGCCAAGCAACGCGACATTGAAAAGCAGGTCGTTGAGGCCCGTCTTGAAACCAAGAAAACCCAGCAAAAAACTATCAATGCGCAGCAGCGTGCATCCAAGGCTGAATCAAAAGCCGAACAAGCGCGCGTCGAACAAATGAAAGCGGTTAAGAAAGCTATGGCCGCCCAAGCTAAGACACGTGACGCTCTGAAAGCAGCAGCCAACGCTGAAAAAAGAGCGAAGGTCGCCGAGTCACGCTCCATCCAAGCCAATCGACAGCTTCAAGGTGCGCTTCGCAAACTCGCCATCGCGCTCCAAACCAATAACAAAAAACAGACTGCTGAAACCAAACGGGCCCTCAAGCAGGCTCGAGTCGATGCTCAGAAAGTCCAAGCCGCTGCTCAGAAGTCCGCCAACGAATTGAACTCAATCCGTGAGCGTGAACGTCAAGCGCTGCAACTTCTTCGAAGTGCAAAGACCGAACTCAAGGACGCTCAAGTCCTGCTCACAAGGCAGCAACGTCGCGCGGACAAGGCAGAGTCGCAAGCGCAAACGGCACAAGGCATCGTCAACCGACTGCGTCAAGAACTCAACCGGCGCCTTGAAAACCTCGAAAAAGAACGCAAGGCCCGTTTTACAGCCGAACAACTCGCGCAAAAGTCCGAACGCGATGCTGCAAGACAACGGATCCGTGCGGCTCAGGCTGAAAAGAAAATGCAAACGGCCAAGTTTGCAGAGAAGACCGCACTGGCTGAAAAAGCAATTGCTCTCAAAGATGCACGAACGGCTACCAAGGCCGCCAATCGAGCGATTCGTGAGGCCGCGAAACACCAAACGACGGCTCAAAAAGCAACACGAGACCTAGAAA
>Ga0115011_10003735_pt1 | contig 10354 bp, 5 predicted proteins | sample TroAtlMetagenome_2_FD_88705 | JGI IMG/M metagenome (GOLD analysis project Ga0115011, IMG submission 88705) | Marine eukaryotic phytoplankton communities from Atlantic Ocean - Tropical Atlantic ANT8 Metagenome | ecosystem: Environmental > Aquatic > Marine > Oceanic | place: Tropical Atlantic...
CACCGAAGGTTCCATCGATCACGCGACGTAACTTTCTGGCATCGGGAAGCGCCCTGCTTGCTCTGCCCGTGCTTGAAAGCATGACTCCGCTGACCGCTGCCCCGACCTCAGCCAAGCCGCCCACCCGGATGATCTTTTGTGGGGTCGGCTACGGCTTTACTGAAAAAACCTTTTACCCCACCGAAGCGGGACCCTTGGAGACTTTGACTGAGGGTCTGTCTCCACTCAAGTCTCACAAGAAGGATTTCAGTATCATCAAGAACCTAACCAACGTCGGAGCTACTGATCCCCATGGTGGCAGCACCTCCTACCTGACTTGTGCCAACGTAACCGGCACGCCCGGCAAGCGCTTTTACAATTCAATCTCCTGCGACCTGCTGGCGGGTAAGCAACTGGGCAAGAACCAACGCTATGATTCCCTGGTGCTGGCCAGTAAGGAAGAGAATGCCGGCGGACATGGGAAGGGCATGTCCCTGGCTTGGAATGAAGCGGGCAAACCGGTTGCAGGCACCCGTGGACCAGTTGAACTCTACGCCCGACTTTTCGGACAGTCGGACGAAACTCCGGAGGAACGGGAGGCTAGGTTGAATAAAAAGAAAAGTATCCTCGATATTGTTTTGTCAGACGCAAAATCCCTGAATGGAAAAGTCAGCTCGCTCGACCGGGATAAACTGGACGAATACTTTCAATCCATCCGCGAAGTCGAATTGGGACTACTCAAGGATGTCCAGTGGGCGGAGAAACCCAAACCCAAACCCGACCGTAAGCCACCTGAGGAAGGAATTGAGGGGGAAGCCGAGATTCTTCTGACCTACGAATTGATTGCCCTTGCGTTACAGACTCAGCAGACATCGGTGGTGTCCTATCGCCAACCTGTCGCCTCGGTCATCAAGAGTATGGGCATGAGCTACGATCCGCATGCCCTCAGTCACTATGGCGGATCTCCCACCCGAACGGATGCCAACCGCTTACGGGACAAGAAATGCACCGAGATGCTGGGCAAGTTTATCGATATTTTGAAGCGAACCAAAGAAACCGATGGTTCCAGCCTGTTTGATCATACCATACTAAGCTGGGGCACAAACTTGCGCCACGGGCACATGATCAAGGACGTTCCTGCGATTGTGGCCGGAGGTGGCGGCAGGCTCAAGTTAGGTCAAAGTATTATTCTGCCCGAAGAAGATACACCCTTGGGCAACCTCTGGGTAACACTGCTCCAGCAGGCCGGGGTGCAAGTTGATTCCCTCGGAAGTTCGACCGGAATTCTGCCCGAGTTGATTGCCTGATCAATTCCCCCCGATTAGGTGCAGGAATCACAATTCAAAATTGAATAGACTTAAAAAAACACTCAAAGTGCCCAGGAAGATAACTTTCTAAAAACTAAATAAATACAGAAGTCATAAGCAAATGATCATTCACTTTTCGAAATCACTGGCGATTTTCCTCTCGATTTTTTTAATATCTGCAATCGCGCACACCGCCGAGCGCCCTAATATCATCGTCATCCTCAGCGACGACATGGGCTACTCCGACATCGGGTGCTACGGCTCCGAAATCGATACGCCGGCACTGGACGGTCTTGCGGCCAATGGGATGAAGCTCACGCAATTCTACAATACGGGCCGTTGCTGCCCTACAAGGGCATCCCTGCTCACTGGCCTGTATCCGCACCAGACCGGGCTGGGCCACATGACCGCAAGCCGCTATCTGGAACCTGGATACGTCAATACGATCGGCCCTAATTCTCTGACCATCGCGCAGGTTCTCAAGACCGCGGGTTACCGCAACTACCACGTTGGCAAATGGCATGTCTTCAAGGAAGCCGACAGCTCGAACACGGCGAACCCAAACTTCAAAAACTGGCCGAAACAGCGCGGTTTCGATCGTAATTACACGATGCTCAGTGGTGCCGGCAGTTTTTTTGACCCAAAGACAATGGTGCGTGACAACACTCGCATCTCAGTAAAAGCAGACAAGGCTTACCAGCCGGAGACTTATTACTTCACGGATGCCATCAGCGACAACGCCGTAACCTATATCAAGGATCATCGCAAAGAACATGCCGATAAGCCGTTCTTTATGTATGTGGCCTACACGGCAGCGCATTGGCCGATGCATGCCCTGCCGAAGGACATTGCCAAGTATAAGGGACGCTATGATTCGGGCTTCGACGCAATTCGCCGTGCCCGCTATGCAAAGGCAAAGAAGGAAGGTGTCATCGGCGATGAATCACCCTTTACACCAACAGTCGGCGACTGGGATAATGTCAAACATCGCGAGTGGGAATTGCGCTGCATGGAAGTATACGCCGCGATGGTCGACAATATGGATCAGGGCATCGGTCGAATCATCGGCACGCTTAAGGACGAGAAGATTTTTGATAATACGCTGATCTGCTTCATGCAGGACAACGGCGGTTGCGCCGAAGGTTTGGGGAGGAAGGCCCGCGGTAAATTAACCAAACGTCCAGATAAACCGACATTGCCGCCAATGAAGGCCAGCGACCTGCAGATGGATATGATCCCGAAAAAAACACGCGATGGTTACCCTCTGATCATGGGGCCGGGCATTATGCCTGGACCCGCTGACACCTATATCGCATATGGCCGAGACTGGGCAAACGTCAGCAACACGCCCTTCCGTGAATACAAACACTGGGTCCACGAAGGTGGCGTGGCGACTCCTTTTATCATCAGCTACCCGAAAGGCATCAGTAAGAGTGGTAGCATCGCCAAGGATCCCGGACATTTGATCGATATCATGGCCACATGCGTTGATTATGCGGGGGCCAAATACCCAAAGGAACATGGGGGAATAGCAATCACTCCAATGCAGGGTGTCAGCCTGCGACCGGTATTCGAAGGAAAGACTCTTGAGCGTTCCGAGCCTATTTTCTTCGCCCATGAAGGCAACTCGGCGATTCGCGATGGCAAATGGAAGTTGGTCGCCAAGAAACAGGGCGTCAAAGCGGACAAGTGGGAACTATACGATATGAGCGTAGACAGATCGGAAACCAACAATTTGGCGGAAAAACATCCGAAGCGCCTGGCAGACATGAAAAAACGCTGGTATGCCTGGGCAAAGTCGACCCAGGTATTCCCGTCAATCCACTTAGGCGAGAAGCCGTTGCATTAGTGCCTCGTTGAGCAACCTCTGGGTAATCCTGCTCCAGCAGACCGGGGTGGAAGTTGATTCCCTCGGGAGTTTAACCCGCATTCTGCCCGGGCTGCTTTCTTCCCTAATACTACCGCCTTGCTCCCATGCTTGAATCTGTTTCAGGAAAGACGATTCGTTACTAAGAAATGTATCCATTTGCAAAAAAACTGAAAAACATTCTCATCACCTTGGCATGCCAGCTGGGCATTCTCGCTGGAACCAGCCTAGAGGCCAAGCACAGGGGGCCCAATATCCTCTTCATCATGTCAGATGACCATGCCTCCGAGGCCATCGGGGCATACGGTTCATGGCTGAAGAAATACTGCCCAACCCCGACCATTGACCGCCTGGCAGCAGAGGGCATGCGCTTTACCAACGTCTGCTGCAACAACTCCATCTGCTCACCCAGCCGGGCGAGCATCCTCACCGGCCAATACAGCCATAAAAACGGCGTTCCCAACCTCAATGGCGCCATCAATGAGGACTCCCCGCAGGTGGCTGCCGGGTTGCAGCAGGCCGGTTACCAGACGGCGGTCTTCGGCAAATGGCACCTCTCCTCAAGGCCCAAGGGATTTGATACCTTCAAGGTCACCCGCGGTCAGGGAGCATGGTTTGACCCCGTGTTTTTCTCCAAGGACACCCAATGGTATGGAAAGAAGAAAAAACGCGAGGTGATCCCCGGCGAGAAACACACCGGTTACTCATCGGACGTCTATACCACCGAGGCGCTCAAGTGGCTGAAAGGCCGGGATACCAAAAAGCCCTTCTGCATGATGCTGCATTTCAAGGCACCGCACCATTCCTATGAATATCCAGAGCGCTGGAAGGACTACCTGAAGGATACCCTGATCCCAGAGCCACCAAGCCTGCATGAGAAAGTAGCCAAGAGCAGCCCCCGCCTTAAAGGTGTGCACACCTGGCACATGCTCGAGAAGAACGGGTATTTCGGCCGGCACGATGAAGACGAGGAGCCGCCCATGTGGCCACATGACGGCAGTGTTCGCGGTAAGACTTCCGCCGCCTACCAGCATATGATCCACAAGTATTTGCGCGCGGTGGGTGCGGTGGATGACAACATCAAGCGCGTCATTGATTACCTGCAAGAGCAGGGCATCAAGGATGACACCCTGATCATCTATACCAGTGACCAGGGCTACTGGCTGGGTCAGCACGGCCTCTATGACAAGCGGCTGATCCTTGAGGAATCCCTCAAGATGCCCTTCATCGTTCGCTACCCCAAGGAGATCAAGGCGGGTTCGGTCAATGAGGCACTGTGCAGCAATGTCGATTTTGCCCCAACACTGCTCGATATTGCAGGGGTTGCCGTTCCAAAGGCCATGCAGGGAGTCAGCCTGCGGCCGCTGTTGCAGGGAAACAAGCCTGCCAACTGGCGCAAAGGCATCTGGTATGCCTACTGGGCCACCGGGCATTTCCACTGGGGAGTGCGCACCACCCGGCACAAGCTGATTCGCTTTCCGAAAACTGCAGATTACGAGTTCTACGACTTGAAGAAAGACCCCTTTGAAATACACAACCTGGCCGGTAATCAGGACTATCAAGAGGCAATTGCCGACACCGGCAGGCTCCTGAATCAATTAATCAAGCAAGTTGACATCAAGCCTGAGCAAATGCCCGGATCAGCAGAAGAATGAAATACCTCAAGGGCACTAAGGCTTGCTAATCACGGCACGCAACCATGCCCGGGCGGCAAAACGCGCAGCGGAGGGGCGCAATATCCAGGAGTCATCATGGTTGCGGAAGCCGCTGTCCATGAAGGTGAATTGCCCATGCCCGGCACCGTGTTCGTCAAGGTAAGCCCTGGTGGGGGCAAGAAACGAGGAACCATCCCGGCCACGCTCATTGAGGATCAGTTGTGGTCGGCCGGCAAGATCCTCAAGCCGGGTCAGCGCAGACTTCCGGTCACTGCCCGGGTAGCGCCACCGGCGCACCCCGTCATAGTGGCTGAAGGGTATAAAGGCACTCCATAGCCCGGCAATCTCCTTATCATGCAGACCGATGAAATTGCAGGCAATGGCACCGCGGGAAAAGCCGCACAGGATCACCTGCCTTGGGTCACCGCCAAATTCCCGGCATACCCGCGGCACGATTTTTTTGCAGTAGGCAATGGTCGGGCCCGGATCATACCCCGGTGCATTGCCCCACCATTGGGAAACGTTGCTATCCCCCTTGCCGTTAAGATAAGGCAGGCAGAGCCAAATGTAACCGCGCCCGCCGCTCAGTCCATACCCAAGCCGACTACCCTCGACAAGGCCGGTGCTGACATCGCCAAACCGGTTACGGTAAGGCCCGTTTCCAGCATACTCGACAATCACCGGGTAACTTTTCCCCGGCTGCCAGCCTTTGGGCAAATACAGGACATGGTATACTCCCGGAGTTTGATCCGCCGGGTCACTGACCCTGACCCTCTTCCCCGGTCCCGCCTTTCCGGGCACCAGAGGCGGAATCTCAAGGTCAGGTGCAACCTCATTCATATCAGCAACCGGATGATTCTTCCAGCCCGAGGCCTCAAGGCGAGCCAGTTCAGCCTCAATATCCTCCCCTTCATAGAACCACAAGCGCCCATGTGCCCTGACCGTTTTACCGGGAGCACAATCGGCAAACCCGGGATCCGAGTGCAGGCAGGGCACCGGGGCATTCTGCCAGGCCCGGTGGCAGGGCTTCCAGGCAGTGATGATCCACCGCTTGCCGGTCCCATCGTGACAAAGCGCATAGTCACCGTGAAAGCGCTTGTTTGCCTTGTCCTGCCGGGTAAACCCACGGGCCCCCTTGAGTATCAGGCAGACCTGCGCCCGCAAGTCGGTGAGCATCTTCTCGGCGCCGTTGTGAATCCACATCTCCATGGCAACCGAGTCAGCCAGTGGCTCAAGTCTGGTGCCAAACCGGATACCATTGGGCAATTTGCGCTCAAGACTCAACCGTCCACCGGGATGTTGTTGCCATTCCAGCGGTGGCAGAGAAACTCCCCGCTCGGTCCAGATCGTGTCGATGTGGGTATGGGCAAGGTAGGTCAGGCCCAAATTCGACCAGATCGCCTCAGGCAGATCAATCACCACGTAACTGGCAGGATCCCACGGTGTAAAAACACTGGCCTTGGTCTCACGCTGAGGCTCGACGGCTCCCTCAAGGAAACCGATGCGTGGATGCCTTCCTCCCGGATAGGGGAGAACCCGCAACGAGGCATCTTCCCGGCGGGCGGGCCTTGTGGCCCCAGATATCGCAAAACGCTTCAGCGCCGCTGCCACGGAACCCTTATTAAGGCCCGTGGCCGCACTCACCTCAGCAGAACTGAAACGATGGTGCCAAACCATGTTCTCCAGCCAGTAGCGCAGCTCATCATCATTGGCCGGGTGGCGTACGTTTTGCCCAAGCACGCCCCCTGCCATCAGGAAAAACAGCAACAACGCCCGATAAAGCATGGCTCCACCCTCAATCCTGTTATAGGGGACCGCAAGGAGCACCACAGAAAGAAAAAGGAGACTCATGCTATGCAACTTGATCTGGAGGCATTTGCCCCTTAACTCTCAGTAGACATGGCAATGTTTCAAAAAGCGACCCTGCAAAGCCTTTCCAAGACCTGCGGTTGAGCCGCAAAAATCGACCCGGTCGGGCTCGGTAAGCTCCTGGAAAGCCTTCCAAAGAACAAGGACCCCAACCTTCTCGTTGGTTTTGATACCAGCGATGATGCCGGTGTCTACAAGCTTAATGATGAAACCGCCATCGTCACCACTGCCGACTATATCACACCTCCCGTCAACGACCCCTTCACCTATGGTCAAATCGCTGCGGCAAACTCCATCAGTGACATCTATGCAATGGGGGCCCGCCCGATCACCTGCCTGAATCTGGTGAGCTTCCCTTCCGGCAAACTTCCTCCCGAACAACTACATGGCATTGTTGCAGGTGCCCTGGACAAGATCACGGAATCCGGCGCCGTGCTCGCCGGCGGCCACTCCGTGGAAGACAGTGAGCCCAAGTTCGGGCTATCAGTAACCGGTGTCGTCCACCCGGAAAAAATATGGCGTAATATCGGTGCCCGTGAAGGAGATGTGCTTATCCTCACCAAGGCAATCGGGAGCGGGGTGCTATTCAATGCCGAGCTAAAGGGCAAACTGAAAGATCCTGAGGCATTTAATGCATGCATTGAAAGTGTCACTGCCCTCAACAAGACTGCCGCGGAGATCTTCGCACAGTTCGAAGTGCATGCGGCCACGGATATCACCGGCTTCGGCCTGGCTGGACACGCCCTCGAGATGGCACAGGGCTCCGAGGCGGCACTGACCATCGATCTGAATGCCCTGCCCGTGATGGCACAGGCAATGGAAATGTACCAAGCGGGTGTCACGACAGGGGTCAACAAGCATAATCGCGAGAAAACCATGCCGCACTTACGCCTTGAGCAATCTGCGGCACTGGAAAGGCGAGAGATCCTCTTTGATCCGCAGACCAGTGGTGGGCTTCTTGTTGCCCTTCCGGAAAAGCAAGCTGATGAAGCCCTTGGCCAGCTGCACCAGTCCGGGCTTGATCAGGCAGCTATTGTCGGCCACACGAGCCAGCACGAGGATAAAACCCACCTTTTTATCAAATAAAAAGTCTCTCCGCCTGGCGGCTATTGCGCATTATCCGCAGGAATAATCTTTTCAGTCCCGTATGCCATGCTGGCCTGAACAGGAAAGCTGCAGATGCACCCTGAACTTCCCTCCGGCACAAGCAGGAGTCCATTGGCGGGAATAATGTTTATCCAGCACCCGGGCCGGGTGGCCGTGGTGATCCAGTTTTGCTTCCTGCTCTTTAAGTCAAACTCAGTGGGATGTCCGGCCCGATAGTAGAGCTTATTGGAGGAAGCACTGATTGCCCCGCATCCACCCCCTCCCTGCCTAGCAAAGGTAAAGAGTATTTTGCCGTCAGTCAGGTTAAACACTTTTGGTTCCACGATCAGCCGATTCCCTGCAATCACCGGGTGCAGGTCCTGTTCCCCATGGGTTAGGTTTGTCTTTCTACCGGTATCAAAGCCATGCTTCCACATGATTTTTCCATTGCTGGATTGCATCACTTCCACCCCATAATGAAGGGTAGGGCTCTTTGGAGGGGCTGGTCGCCGGCTTCCTTGCTCCGGGGATACTTCCCCGACAGAAGGGTCTGGAGCAGTCAATGTATTGACCGAGTGAACTGCCACCATGGAACCTTCACTGGCAGATAGATAAAATGTCTGCATTCCGGAATCCGGCAAATTAATCGACCGCCGCCACAATGGACGCCCATCGGCAATATTGAGCGCCACCAATTGCGCTCCCTTTCCGCCAGCCAACTGGTCATACGCCCAGCGGCCTGCCTTTGATTTTTCCTTTTCACCTTTTTGTGGGACAAGAACACGGCGCATTGTCTCAGGATTGCCACTCTCAAGAAAAAACAAAGTTCCTTTTTCAATACAAATGGAAGGATTGGCAATAGCTCCACGAGGATGATACTCCCAGATTTGCCTACCGGACTTCCAGTCAACAGCAAAGAGACGTCGGCTGCACACAACACGCTTATTGTCGCCGTAACCTCCCTCCCAAATTGCAGCATAGCTTAATTCCCTCCGAACAGCTCCTTTTTCAACCGCAGAACCAACCAGCACGTCATCAACAACTGCAAGGTATCCCCATTCTTCATCAGAGGAACGCACGGAAAGCTTCCGCTCGGTAGACCCGTTAGCCGAATCAATAACCAGGCAATTCGCACCACTGGCAGCAAAAACTCGCCCAGCCCGTGAACCGATGGCAAGATTCCCGCAGTCACGTAACATCGAAGCACGCATGAAAAGGGGAAGTTCCCGCTTCCACAAAACAGTGCCGTTATGCGCGTCTAGGCCAAAGAGTTTATCCCGCCCCGGGACAAAAAGATAACCACCCGCCGCAAGGGGAGGGGGTGCACGTAAATGACGGTCTACCATATGCTCAGGACCGGGACGGCCAAACCAGCGAAGGCGCATCCTGCCATCCACGAGAGTATCATTGCTGGAAGCCGTATTGCTGACATCTGCATAGGCATGCGTCCAGCTCCCAGCACCATCAGGAATCTGACCTATAAGAGTTTCTTTGCCGAAAACGGCAATACCGTCCCAAGGACGCAGCAGCCGCTGAAGTTCCCCGACAGGAACCCTTGCAGCTTCACTACCATTGGTCACAAGATTAAAAATACCATCCACAAATGGCAAACTCTTGAAATCCTCCACCTCCTGCAGCGCCACACTACCACGCCTGCCTTCCTCACTTTTCATGGCTCCATAAAGGCCAAGTTCAAGGAATTCATTGCGCAACCGGGCAATGCGCTCCTTGTCCCTATCAATACCCAGAACGTGCAACCGGGTTTGCTGAACAAGCGCATGGATGAGAGAACTATTCTCCACACCCACGACCAGCGCATAACCCTGTTGCCTTGGAAGTTTACCGGTCAGCTCCTCAACGAAAGACGCAGTCGCACTGTCGATAACTGTTGCTGGCTTGTCCCGGCTTGATTCCCGATGTCTCTGCAGCCCGAGTTGCGCTCCGAAGGCATAAATGCTCCCATTGGTTGTACTGACAAACAACTTACCACCGGCAACGGCAAGGCCACGGGCAGGGGAATCAACCTGAGCCTGCCAGAAGGGAATGGTACTACCGTGCTTGAAAGCCGCAACACTGTCATTTCCACCAGCCACGACAAGTTCCCTAGTCCGCACAAGTGCATGGGGAAACTTGGCCCGCACTGACTTGGGCAGCGTATTCTCAAATGAAGCGGATTTTTTACCACCGGTGACCTTTGCCACTCTTGAGAACACCTTATTGTTCGAGGTCCGTCCCGCTTGGGCAAAGATTTCTCCACCGTCTTCAAAAATGTAACCCTGCGGACTGAAATTCACCGGCTTTTCATCTATAATCCGGCCATCACGCAGATCCACGGAGCAATAATAACTCCCCTCCCCGGGGAACAACCCGGCACCAAAATATCCGGTGTTGCCATTCACCAGAATACCGGTCCGCAACGGCCAAACACTCATGATGCGCCCATTGCCAGGCAGACGCCTATCAGTGACTGATGAGGGTCGTGTCTTCCACTGCAAGATGCCATCGTCTGCCGAAAGACAATAAAGCGCACCATCATCGCAGCCAAAAATCACACGGCCATCACTGACTGTCGGCGCCAGTCGCACAGGACC
>Ga0115011_10003737_pt1 | contig 10350 bp, 9 predicted proteins | sample TroAtlMetagenome_2_FD_88705 | JGI IMG/M metagenome (GOLD analysis project Ga0115011, IMG submission 88705) | Marine eukaryotic phytoplankton communities from Atlantic Ocean - Tropical Atlantic ANT8 Metagenome | ecosystem: Environmental > Aquatic > Marine > Oceanic | place: Tropical Atlantic...
CGAGCTGGGTTTCGAGTGGGATCAGGTCTTCACATCCAACAGCCGTGTCGTCTTCATCGGACACGTCAACGCACTCTATCCCACCGAGACCCCGGGCCAGAATTTTCGCTGGCGGGCGGAACAGGTGACGGTGATCACGGTGCGCGACGGATTGGTTGTCAGCCATCAGGATTTCGCCAATTACGCCCACCCCGAACAGGGCCTGGTCGCCGCGACCAACGCTGACTGAGGCCAAAGCCCGCCGCCACTTTTGCCGGAACAAAAAAGGGCGGCCCTGGCTGGGGCCGCCCTTTTCATGTCAGTCGTCGCCGGATCAGGCTTCGAGCTTGCGCGCGACCTCGATCACTTCGAAGCACTCGATCTGATCGCCCTTGCGCAGGTCTTCATACTTCTCGAAGGCCATGCCGCACTCTGTGCCGGCGCGGACGTCGGACACTTCATCCTTGAAGCGCTTGAGCGTCTTGAGCTTGCCTTCGTGCATGACCGTATCGTCGCGCAGCAGGCGGACACCACAGCCGCGCTTGACGACACCTTCGGTGACACGACAACCGGCGACCTTGCCGGTCTTGGTGATGTTGAAGACTTCCAGGATCTCGGCGTAACCGATGAAGTTCTCGCGCTTCTCCGGCGCCAGCATGCCTTCCATCGTGTTCCGCACATCGTCGATCACGTCATAGATGACCGAGTAGTAGCGGATCTCGACACCTTCACGTTCGGCCAGTTCACGCGCCTGCTTGTTGGCACGGACGTTGAACGCGAAGACCGGCGCACCGGACGACTTGGCGAGGAGAACATCGCTCTCGTTCACACCGCCCGGAGCGGCGCGAATGACACGAGCCCGGACTTCGTCATTGCCGATACTCTCGAGCGATTGCTTGATCGCCTCGGCCGAACCCTGGACATCCGACTTCACGAGAAGCGGCATTTCCTGGGTTTCGTCCTGCTTGAGACGCGCCATCATCTGCTCGAGCGACGCACTGGCCGGCGAAGACCCGCCGGTCGCCTCACGCCCCTTGCGCTGGCGATAATCGGCGATTTCGCGGGCGCGCGATTCACTGTCGACCACGGCGAAAACCTCGCCCGGATCCGGAGCACCATCGAGACCAAGGATCTCGACCGCCATGGATGGACCGGCTTCGGACAATTGCTGGCCGCGGGCATCGACGAGCGCGCGGACCCGGCCCCACTGGGCACCAGCAACAACGATCTCGCCACGCTTGAGCGTACCGCGGCGGACCAGAAGCGTTGCGACCGGGCCACGACCCTTGTCGACCTGGCTTTCAATCACGATGCCTTCGGCACTGCGCTCGGGGTTCGCTTTCAGGTCGAGCAATTCGGCCTGCAGGGCGATCGCCTCGGTCAGCTCGTCCAGACCCTCGCGGGTCTTGGCCGAGACATTGACCGACTGCACTTCACCCGACATCGCTTCAACAACGATCTCGTGCTGCAACAGGTCGGTCAGGACTTTTTGCGGATTGGCCTCATGCTTGTCGCACTTGTTGACGGCGACAATGATCGGCGTTCCAGCGGCCTTGGCGTGATGGATGGCCTCGATGGTCTGCGGCTTGACCGAGTCATCGGCAGCGACCACCAGGATCACGATATCGGTCGCCATCGCGCCACGCGAACGCATGGCCGAGAACGCCGCGTGGCCCGGGGTGTCGAGGAAGGTGATCTTCTGACCACCGGTCAGCTCGACCTGATAGGCACCGATATGCTGGGTGATGCCGCCTGCTTCGCCCGACGCGATGTCGGTTGAGCGCAGGGCGTCCAGCAAGGACGTCTTGCCGTGATCGACATGACCCATGACGGCGATGACCGGAGCGCGGGGCAGCTTTGCCTCGTCGGCATCATCATCATCGATGAAGCCCTGCTCGACATCGGCCTCGGATACACGCTTCACGACATGGCCGAAATCCTCGACCACCAGCTCGGCGGTGTCAGCATCCAGCACATCGTTCATGCGGACCATCTGGCCCTGCTTCATCATGTATTTGATGACGTCGACCGAGCGTTCCGCCATGCGGTTGGCCAGATCGGCCACGGTGATGGCTTCCGGAACGACGACTTCGCGTTCGATCTTCTCGCGACCGCCGGACGTGTCCTGGCGGCGCTGTTTTTCGCGTTCGCGGGCACGGCGAACCGAGGCGAGTGAACGCTGTCGTTCCTCATCGCCTTCCAGGATGTTCTGGATAGTCAGCTTGCCGCGGCGGCGGTTGTCAGTCTTGGCGCGTGCCGGCTGCTGCTTGGCTGCCGGACCCGGGCCGGCTGCCCCGCCCTTGCGCTTGACGCGGCCACCGAGGGCCTCGAGCGCGCTGGCGTCGTCCATCGGGACGACATCCGGCGTACGCTTCTCATCCTTGGCCGGCGGCCGGCGGCGGGACGAATCTTCATCGCGCTTGCGACCGCTGTCCTTGGCGGCCGTGGCAGCTTCGGCCTCGGCTTTCAGGCGGGCTTCGTCGTCGATCGCCTGACGGGCCGCTTCCTCAGCTTCACGTGCCTCGCGGGCAACGCGCTCGCGCTGCTCTTCCAGCTGGCGCTGCTCGCTGGCAGCGCGCTGCGCCATCGCAGCAGCGTCCTGTTTCTTCTGGGCTTCCCGATCGGCGGCCTCGGCGCGGGCGCGGGCAATCGCCCGCTGGCGTGCGACCAGTTCCTCTTCGGACAGGCCAAGCTGGCGAGCCTTGGCGGCCAGAGCGGATTCGCCACCCTTGGCGCCTCCACCCTGCTTGCCGCCGGGACCGCCATCCTTGGCCGGCGTCGCCACGCGCTTGCGCTTCTTCTCCACGACGACCGCCTTGGAGCGGCCGCGCGCAAAGCTTTGCTGCACGGTACCACCGCCGGAGCGTTTCAGAGAGAGCGGCCGGCGGCCGGAGGAGTTGTTGTCGTCTGCGTCGCTCATGCGAGCCTTCCAAATCGGCTTCGTTCCGCGGGGCTTTCCGGTAGCCGAATGCCGGAAATCCGCACTGTTCAAACCACTGCCCGGCCTGAAGGCTCGCTAAACTAGCCAGCTCAAGGCCGATATCAACCGCTATCGCGGCAATCTCCGCACGTCAGCCTTGCGGGACGAGCGGCCGGAAGCCCAAAAGCTTCCCCATCACGGTCGTAAAGGCTCGCGCTTGCGAACCCGTCGACATGGCGGCGTGGACCACCGGAGCGCGACCCGTCGCGTCACCGATGGCTTCCGCCGTGAAACAACCAGCGACCGGGACATCGCCCCAGGCCGCAAAGGCCAGCCGGTCCAGTTTGGAACGGCCATCCTCGGCACCGTCTGACGCTTCGATGCGCCAGGCCGGCTTGGCAGCTTTCAGGGCCAGACGCACCGCATCATAGCCCACCGCCAGGTCTCCGGAGCGACGCGCCAACCCCAAGAGGTTCAGCGCGCGCGCGACCAGCTGGCCCTCGATCAGGCCCGGCAGGTCTTCCGGCATGCTCACCGGACACCCGAAGGCCCGGTTGAAGGCGGATTTCTTGACCGCCTTCTCAATCAGTCCCCGCTCCGCACTCACCCAGGCACCACGGCCGGGCAGTTTGGCAGCAAGGTCGGGAACGAGTTGGTTGCCCGGCCCGAGGGCCATGCGGATCAGATCCACTTCCTCGCGGACCTCTCCGGTGACAACGCAACGCCGCTCCCGCATCACGCTGGCCCTGGGGCTAGTCAGCCTTGACCTCCTCGCCCTCTTCCGGCAGCTCGGCGTCGAGGTCGAGGCCAAGGGCCTCGGCTTCGGCCTCCAGAGCCGCCAGATCCATGCTCTCGACGTCGAAGGCAGCGGCGGCCTCATCGACCTCCTCTTCCACGACTTCCGGCTGCGGCAGATCGTCTTCAGAGATCCAGCCGGCAGCAACGCGAGCCCGCATGATCATCATCTCGGCATCTTCAGCGGCGAGATTGAACTCTTCCAGGATGCCTGGCTCACGCACGCGCTCGCCATTCTTGGTTTCGAACCAGCCACGCAGGTCATCGGTGACCAGACCGGCGAGATCATCGACGGTCTTGACGTCGTTCTCACCGAGCTTGACGGCCATGGCGAGGACAACGCCCTCAACCTCGAGCACCGCATCCTCGACACCCAGCTCCTTGCGCTTGGCATCCTGCTCAGCGGACAGACGGTCGAGATAATCACGGGCACGGGCCTGGATTTCTTCGGCCGTGTCTTCGTCGAAGCCTTCAATGGCGCCGATTTCACCGAGATCGACATAGGCCAGGTCTTCAACGTCGGTGAAGCCTTCCGTTGCCAGAAGCTGGGCAATGACTTCATCAACATCAAGGGCCGCAATGAAGAGCTGGGTCCGCTCGGCGAACTCTTTCTGGCGACGCTCGGACTCTTCTTCCTCGGTCAGGATGTCGATCGACCAGCCGGTCAGCTGCGAGGCGAGGCGCACATTCTGGCCGCGACGGCCGATGGCCAGCGAGAGCTGCTCATCGGGCACGACAACTTCGATGCGCTGATCTTCCTCGTCGAGGACGACCTTGGCCACTTCGGCCGGCTGCAATGCGTTGACGATGAAGGTCGCCGGGTCATCCGACCACGGGATGATGTCGATCTTCTCGCCGGCGAGCTCGGAGACAACGGCCTGCACGCGCGAGCCGCGCATACCGACACAGGCACCGACCGGATCAATGGATGCGTCATTGGAGATGACGGCAATCTTGGCGCGGGAACCCGGGTCGCGGGCGACCGACGGGATCTCGATAATGCCTTCATAGACTTCCGGCACTTCCTGGGAGAACAGGGCAGCCATGAAGTCGGGATGGGCGCGCGACAGGAAAATCTGCGGGCCCCGGACCTCTTCACGCACATCGTAGATATAGGCGCGAACACGTTCGTTGTTCTGCAGGTTTTCGCGCGGAATGCCGTCGGCGCGGCGGATGATCGCCTCGGCGCGGCCAAGATCGATGATCACATTGCCGTATTCGACGCGCTTGACGATGCCGGAGATGATCTCGCCGACACGATCCTTGTACTCTTCGAACTGGCGCTGGCGCTCGGCTTCGCGAACCTTCTGGGTGATGACCTGCTTGGCGGTCTGAGAAGCCACGCGGCCAAACTCGATCGGCGGCAGCTCGTCGGAGAAGACCGTGCCGATTTCGGCGGTCTTGTCGATTTTCTTGGCGTCAGCGAGGTTGAGCTCCTGGCTGTCGTTTTCGACCTCTTCGACAACGGTCATGTTGCGGGTCAGAGCAAGCTCACCCGTCTTCGGATCGATTTTGGCGCGGATATCGTTTTCCGCCCCGTAACGGGAGCGCGCTGCCTTCTGGATGGCTTCCTCGATGGCTTCGATCACGATCGACTCATCGATGGACTTCTCTGCCGCAACCGCACGTGCGATCTGCAGAAGCTCCAGCCGGTTGGCACTAACACCAATGCTCATCGGGTGATCCCCGTTGCGTTGAACAGCGACATCATTCGTCTCCTTCAGTCGTCGCGGGCCCACGGCCCCGCGCTTTCAAATCTGCCTCGATCAAGGCATCTGTCAAAACCAGTTTGGCCTCAACGATCCAGTCAAACGGGATCATCGTCGTGTCGTCCTCGCCGTCCATGTCGAGACCGACATGACCGTCCTCGACGCCGGCGAGGATCCCGCGAAAACGCTTGCGACCCTCGGCGAGGCGATCCAGCTCGATCTTGACCTCATTGCCTTCCCAGCGCGCAAAATGCGCCGGCGTGGTCAGCGGGCGGTCGATACCGGGCGAGGAGACCTCCAGGTCATATTCGCCGGAAACCGGGTCTTCGACCTCGAACACCTCCGACAGGGCCCGTGAGAAACGCGCGCAGTCTTCGACCTCGATGCCGGTACCGTTGGTGCGGTCGGCCATGATCTGGAGCCTAGGCCGCTTGCCGGACATGATGCGCACGCGCACGACCTCGAGCGCGAGGTCGGCAGCGACCGGCTCGGCGAGCGCAAGGATGCGATCATCCTGTGGCGACTTTGTTTTCAAGGCGTCGGCCCCGTTTGCAGAAACAAAAAGAGCGGCCGCCGAGGGCGACCGCTCGAATGTATCATCCGATACAATCGAACTTGTAGTGAGCCGCCTTATACGCCGGGCAGCGCAGATTGGCAAGTCCATGGAGTCTGTCAGACCCGAAGGAAGTCCATGAAGACCGGAGCGCAATCACCAAGGTTTTTGGTTTCATACCGGGTGGTGATGTGGTCGGCCGGCGGAGAGGTCCAGTCAGCCGCCGATCGCGCCTGCCACACGAAGCGGGCATCACCGGTGAACTCGACCATGCAGTGATCGGCATAGGATTTGACGTCCGTGGCAATCCGCAAGCGTCCACCCGGCTTGAGCAGGCGCGCGAACTCGTCGCGGGTGGATTGTTGGACAAAACGCCGCTTGGCGTGCCGCTTCTTGTGCCAGGGGTCTGGAAACAGCAGAAAAATCTGATCGAGGCAGTCCGCGGTAAAGCGCGGCAGGATTTCGCGCGCATCGGCCCTCGCCAGACGCACATTCTGCAGACCGCCTGCATCGATCGCCGTCAGGGCCTTGGCGACGCCGTTGAGAAAGGGTTCGATGCCGACAAAACCGGTGTGCGGATTGGCCGCCGCCTGGGCGACAAGATGTTCCCCGCCACCGAAACCAATCTCGAGCGTCTGCTGGTCGCGCCCCGGCATCAGCGCCGGTGGATCAATCGCACCGTCATCAGGCAGGCCGATGCGCGGCAGGAGATTATCGACAAGGTCCTGCTGTCGCGCCGAAAGGGGTTTGCCCTGGGCGCGGCCAAACAGGCGATAGGCGGGGGGCTGTGTCGGCTCGTTCGTCATGGGGCGCGGGTTTAGCGGTTTCCGGTCCGGCTTGCACCGGGAAAGTCAGCAACTCAGTCGCCGGCATCCTGGTCTTCATCGGCCAATGTCCGGACCAGCTCCAACACGCGCTTGCGGACCTTGGGATCCTTGATGCGCGAAAAGGATTCGGCCAGCGAAACCCCGTCGAGACTTTGAATGAAATCATAGACAATCGGGGTCTGGTCGTCCTCCGCCATGCCGGTCAGGGTTGTCTGCTCGCCCATGCCTTCGAAGAAGAACTGGACCGGAACCTCGAGGACGCGGGATAGCCGGTACAACCGGCTGGCGCCAACGCGATTGGCGCCGCGCTCATATTTCTGGACCTGCTGGAATGTCACGCCGAGATCGTCTCCCAGACTCTCCTGGCTCTTCTTGAGCAATTGTCGCCGAAGCCGGATCCGTGAGCCAACGTGGAGGTCTATGGGGTTGGGCTCTCGTGGGTTCACCTTCGGCATTGAGTCACCTCATTCAGGTTGAGTCAAAGTGCAGGTCAGTTCCGGCAAACTAGCACAATCCGGGATCTGCGAGCCAATCAACTCGCTTCACGATTGAGCCTCTGAAGCCTCACGCATGCTGCGGAAACGCTGCCAGGCCATGCCTATCAGGACCAGCAGACAGAATGCCAGGAAAGGTGCGTCGCCCCAGAAGGAGTAGGGCGTCCGGCCAAGCTCTCCCGGCAAGCTGACATCGCGCACACCCTCGCCACTCGCATCCAGTGTCACCACCGGTCGGCCAAGCGCGTCAACAACACCGGAAACCCCCAATGCCGCCGAGCGGACCATCGGCAATCCGCTCTCGATACTGCGATAGCTGGCCTGGTTGAAGTGCTGGCGCGGGCCGGCGGTCGGACCGAACCAGGCATCATTCGACAGGTTGTAGATCCAGCTCGCCCGCTGGTCGGCCGACCGGACGAATGCCGGGAAAATCGCCTCGTAGCAAATGAGCGGCAGCATCCGCGGTGCACCGGGCACATCGAGGACGTTGGCCCCCGGGCCAGGCGTGAACTCATACCGTGCCAGATCCTGCAGGGCCGGAATACCGGTCATGGCCATCACCCCGGAAAGCGGCGTGAATTCACCGAACGGGGTCAGGCGGACCTTGTCGTAAAGAGCAGCAATCCGCGGCGTGCCCGATTCATATCGCAACGCCGCGAGCGTGTTGAAATATCGAAGACCCTGCCCATCAGAAGCGCGGCGATTGACGCCGGCGAGCAAGGTTTGTCCACCTGTCAGCGTATCGCCGATCCGGGCCAGCGTATTGCCATCCTCCAGCATGAAGGTCGGCAACGCGCCCTCCGGCCAGACGACATGGGTCACCGCGTCGATACCGTCCCGTGCCGTCAGCGCCAGATAGCGGTCGCGGGTCAACGCGACGCCGTCTTCGCCCCATTTCTGCGATTGCGGAATGCCGGCCTGCACCAACCGTATCGTGACCCCGGGCACGTTGTCCGGCGGGCTGGCGGCCAGTCGGATGGCGCCCGTGGCCAACACGATCAAGGAAATCCCCAAGGCCGCAAAGGTCGGCAGCGTCCGTCCCAGTTCCAGGCGCGGCGTGATCGCCAGCAAGGGCGCGGTCAGCACAAACACCGTCAGCAGGCTGAGGCCATAAACCCCGAACCAGGATGCAGCCTGGCTGACCAGGCCTCCCGCCGGCCAGACATAGGCGGGCAGGTTCCAGGGCAGGCCGCCCAGAAGGTGCCCTCGCAGCCATTCGGAGAACGCCAAAGCGGCGGCGAAAACAAGAACACGCCAGACCGAGCGGGGAGCCAGCGCGACATAGATCATTCCGCCGATGCCCCAGAAAACCGCCATCAAGGCTGCCAGGGCGGGCAGGGCGACCGGCGCCAGGTACTCGACGCCGTTGCCGCGGGTCAGGAAGGCATAGATCACCCAGGACATGCCCGCGATGAAATAGCCGAACCCGAACAGAAAGCCGCGCAGAAAGGCACTGCGCAGGGGGCGGTCAAAGCGTCGCGACCCGTCCAGGCCGGCGAACAAGACCCACAGCCCCAGCATCAGGGCGGGAACAATATGAAAAGGTGCCGCGGCCAGGGCACTGAACAGGCCGGCAACGACCAGCACGATTCTGGGCCGCCAGCCGGACCGGGTCGCCAGCCAGGTGCGTGGCCACCAGATCAGGAGGTGGGCCCGCCGCATCAACTTGCGTCCGGGCTGTCCGGTTGGGAGACGGTCGGCTTGGGCTTGTGCGGTGCCCTGACGCGCATGCGCTTGATGCGCCGCGTGTCAGCCTCGATGACCTCGAATTCATAACCGGTCGGATGCCGGATAACCTCACCGCGTTCGGGGACGCGACCGATCAACGTGAAGACCAGCCCGCCGAGGCTGTCGACGTCCTCATCCTCGTCTTCGGCGGCGATCTCCTCACCCACAACCGTTTCGAACGCATCGATCTCGGCGCGCGCCTCGACGTCCCAGACGCCCGGGCCACGGGACCGGATCGCGGGCGTTTCCTCATCATCATGCTCGTCTTCGATATCACCGACGATCGGCTCGATCAGGTCCTCCAGCGTCACCAGCCCGTCAGTGCCGCCGTATTCGTCAACCACGAGGGCGAGATGCATACGCCGCCCCTGCATGCGGCGCAGGAGGTCGAGCGCCTTCATGGACGGAGGCGCGAACAAAAGCGGTCGACCGATGGAGGGCAATACCTGTTTGTGGGCCCAACCGGCCGGACGCTTCCCGGAGGAACCCGGCGCCAGATGGCTCACCACGTCCTTGATGTGAACCACACCGACCGGGTCGTCCAGCGTATCGCGATAGATCGGCAGGCGCGAATGCGCAGCCTGGGCGAAAATCTTGGCCAACTGCCCCAGCGGCGTCGCGACATCAACGCCGATGATATCCGCCCGCGGGACCATCACGTCCTCAACCCGCAGCTTGTCCAGCGCGTCAGCTTCGATCGAATGCGGAACAGACTGTGTCGGTTGCGCGGAGACGTCACCCGGCGAACGCGGAATCGCGCCAACCAGGCGTGACAACCAGGAGCGCGGGTTAGGAGCGGATGGAGAAGGCGTGTCAGTCATTCTGATAGCAGGGCAGCGCCCGGGTCCTCATTGGCATAGGGGTTGGCAACACCGAGACGGGCGAGCACACGGCACTCGAGTGCTTCCATCTCTTCGGCCTCGTCGTCGTGCTGATGGTCGTAGCCCTGAAGGTGCAAAAAGCCATGAACAACCAGATGGCGCAAATGGTCGGCCAGATCGATGGCGCGATCAGCGGCCTCCCGCGTCACCACGCCGTAGGCTATGGCGATATCGCCGAGATGATTGTCGGCATGTTCGCTGGCCGGGAAGGACAGGACATTGGTCGGCCCCTGCTTTCCACGAAACTGTGCGTTCATGGCAGCGATCGCCTCATCGTCGCCCAACAGGATCGCGACAACGCCCGGCGCCCGGTCAGGCAATTCATGGCAGGCTGCAGAGATCGCCTGCTCAACGAGGCGGGTCTTGCCGTCCAGCGATGACCAGGCGTCATCTTCAACAATCAGATCAACGGCGTTCATCGCGGTTGCGCAGGGCCGGACTGGCGCCGCGCATCTTCCTCATAG
>Ga0115011_10003742_pt1 | contig 10341 bp, 13 predicted proteins | sample TroAtlMetagenome_2_FD_88705 | JGI IMG/M metagenome (GOLD analysis project Ga0115011, IMG submission 88705) | Marine eukaryotic phytoplankton communities from Atlantic Ocean - Tropical Atlantic ANT8 Metagenome | ecosystem: Environmental > Aquatic > Marine > Oceanic | place: Tropical Atlantic...
CGACTTGGGACAATCAATTCTATCCTGATATTAGAACTCAAGGTGGTGTTATGCTTATGATTGACTGCGATGTAGAAAATGGTGGGATGAAAATTAATGAGAATTTTATTGTTGATTTCGGTCAGGAGCCTAATGGCCCTAGTCGATGCCATGAAAGTCGCTATCCTGGTGGTGATTGTACGAGTGATATATGGTTATGACGCAGATTACTATTGCAAACAGAGAAAACAGCACCTTTAAAGTTAAAGGACACAAACCCTTGTTAGAAGAATTACTAGCACAGGGTGTTGACCTGCCATATGGATGTCAATATGGAGGATGTATAACTTGTGCTGCAAAATTGATTAAGGGTGAGGTGGATCAAAGGAAACAGCTTGCGCTTAATAACAGACAAATTAATAATGGGTATATTATATTATGCGTTGCCCGTGCAAAGACAGACTGTACAATTGAAATTGGTGTTGAAAGTCATGATAAGCTCTATCGTAATCCATTTCTTGACCCCCTTGCTCCGCATGAACTGAAAGCTGACATAGCTACTCGAAAGGACCTATAAACATGAAATACATGAATCATGATGAACCCTATACTGAAGATTATTTACGAAATATTCTAAGCTCAGTTAAAACTATTGCAATGGTAGGCGCCAGCCCTGATAAAACCAAATTTAGTTATGGGGTGCTTCGAGTTTTACATGAAACTGGCTATGACATGATACCTGTAAACCCAAGACCAAGTGTTACAGAAATTAGGGGTTTAAAAGTATTTCCAAGTCTAGCTAAAATAGATCGTCCGGTGGACATGGTAGAAGTTTTTAGAAAATCTGAAGATCTTTATGGCATTGCTGAAGAAGCAATAGCAATCGGTGCTAAGGTTTTATGGGGACAGATTGGAGTGATTAATGCCAATGCAGCACGCCTTGCAGAAGAAGCAGGTTTGAGAGTTGTTATGAATCGTTGTCCAAAAATTGAACTCTTCCGTCCATTTTGGAAGCCTCGTCTTGATCTAGGAATTTAATGAATAAAGCTATAAATTAAATTTATTACATCTGAGCCAATAATTATTAAAGGTCAAAGCCCTTATGCAAAATAGAACATTATTGGGAATAAGTTTAATGATAATCACTACTTTTCTTTTCTCCGCGATGGATGGAGTATCAAAATATCTAGCAGAAACTAACAGTGTACTTTCATTAGTTTCTTTTAGATACTGGTTTGTAAGTGCACTAATGCTAATTTCATGTCTTTTTATTAAAAGTGGTTTTAGGAAAGTAATTTCAACAAGGCAACCATTTGTTCAACTTAGTAGGGGCGTCATCTTATCCATCAATAATTGTATAGTGATTTATTCATTTACTTTAATTGGCTTGGTTGAAACTCATGCGATTATTGCTTGTTACCCATTGATTGTTGCTGGGCTTTCAGTTCCTTTTTTAGGTGAAAAGTTTGGTTGGAGAAGATGGAGTGCTATTGCAGCTGGTTTTGTTGGGGTTATTATAATTTTAAGACCAAGTGCCGAAATTTTTTCAGGAGGGTCAATTTTCGCCCTCATAGGTGCAATTTTATTTGCCATTTATCTAATTTTGACTAGATATGTTTCCAAGGATGATTCGTCAATTACAAGTTTTTTTTGGATGGGGTTAGGTGGTACAATTACAATGAGTTTTGTAGGTATTTATAGTTGGGAAAATATTTCTAAAGAATATTGGCTTTGGCTTCTTGTTATGTGTGTATTAAGCGCAAGTTCTCATTTTTTGATGGTCAAAACTTTGCAATTGGTTCAGGCATCTGTAATTCAGCCATTTTCATATTTACAATTAGTTTTTACATCTATTATTGGCGTAGCAATATTTGCAGAAACAATAGATGAAATGATATTAACCGGAACATTCATAGTGATAGGATCTGGCCTATTTACTTTTTGGAGGGAATATAAGTTAAAGAAAATTAATTAGCTATTTATTTAATTCATCTAATCTTAAATCTCTTCCACATCTATATCTATAAAAGTTATATTGAAATGGATTTTTTAAATAAAAATCTTGATGTTCTTCTCTAACAGGAAAGAATTTAGATTCTGGTTCAATAGGTACAACTGAAGATTTTGGAGCTAATGAAGAAATTAAATTTTTTTCATAATCATTTTTGTAATAAATTGCTGGACTATATGACCTTCCTCTATCACAAAATTGTCCTTCATTATCTTCATAGTCTATCGATTTAAACACATGCTTAACCAGCTTTTCTAAAGATATCAATTTTGGATTATAGTTGACCAAAGCAGCTTCACGATGGTCACCCCATTTACCAGGATAATATTTAGGATTTGGAGTTGTACCAGATGTGAAACCACTTATCACACTTGATACACCTTGAAGCTTTTCTGTGTCAGATTCAGTGCACCAAAAACAACCTCCAGAATAAATAAAAGTTTCGGAAAATGAGAGACTACTTTGAAATATGATTAATGGGATCAAAAAAATTTTAATTTTTGTTTTTAAATACATTTATTATAAATAAGGTTTCTTTAAATTTTTTAAAGTCAGAAAAAATCAAAAATATTGAAAAAAAATTTTAAAAAATTAATATTATTTTAATGGATGAAATTACAAAATATATATATCTAATAATTGGAATATTATGTTTTGTTTTATATAGATTCTTAAAAAAGAAATTTTATAAAAAATAGATAATTTACTTTATACTCCGTAAGCGAAAAGTTTAATTCATCTTGAAATAATTTTTAATGACAACGCTGCAAAAGGGAATTTAAACACAAGTATGAATAATGTAAAAACGATTTTATGCAAACAGGTTTTGGTCTTACCTCTGTTTTTGTTAATTTATATAATTTGTAAAAACGTTAATGCTAATAATTTAGAAAAAAAATTTCATTTTGATATTCAATATAAAAATTTCAAAACAGGACAAATTTTTGTTTCATACGAAATAAAAAACAAAAAATTAATTTTAACATCAAAAAGTGTGTCTGAAGGTTTCTTAAGTTTTTTTTATAGTTACCAAAGTCAATCGATAAGCGAATCTATTCAATATAATAATGAATGGTTGCCCAGTTCACATGTTGTTAGGGGTTTCGTTAATGATGAAAAAAGAATTTCTAAAGTAAAATGGATAGATGGTAAAAATATTTTAAAGTATGAAATCAATCCCCCTTTAAATTTAAAAAAAGTTTTTCCGATACCAGAGGAATCTTTGTCAGATGTTATTGATCCCATAACAGCTTTTTTACAAATAATTCAAAATTTAAAAGCAAATAAAGATTGTAGCGGTAAATATAGGATTTTTGATGGAAGAAGAAGATATGACGTTATTTCAAAGAAATTAGGCAAAGTTTTTTTAGAAAATGATAGACCACGTTCTTTCAAAGGTAAGACAGTTATTTGTGGATTTAAGTTTTTACCTATTGGTGGTCACCGCATCAAATCAAAATGGAAACCAGAAAATGATAAGTTTACTGATGTAAAAATTTATTTTGCAAACTTAAAAGAAAATTTAATCTTTCCTGTTAGAATGACTTTAACAAGATGGTTTGGAAAGATTATAGTTAGGTTATTAAATAATAATGTTTGATCAATTTTTTTATGCAGATAAATTTTGACCAGCTAAATAACTTATTTTTCCAGATTTTGGGAAAACTGATCTTGCTTGCAATCCCCATTTACCATTCTTCTTAGTTACAACCCAAATTCCTCCAGCAACTCCATAGGCCTTACCTAAAGAATCTCTTCTTGAAAACTCTACAAGAACATGAGCAGTATGTTTTGTTTCATTAATTATGTCTGTCTTGTCTAATGTTGAGTAAGACCAACCTTCCAGTTTTTTCATGTCTGAAAGTTGGTGAAAAACAAATTCCCAAAAACTATCACCATTTTGATAAACTTTAGGATCATTTCCATCAGAATGTGTTGCGTGGGGAAAATGGAGATTTGTAATAATCTCATTTTTATCAAATTTGTTAAACGCTGTAATGAAATCATTCAACGCTTCTAGAATTAATTTAGATTCAGACATTTTTTATACTCTTCATTATTTTGATCTATTTTAGTTGCGGTAATTTTAGTTTCATTACAGAATAATACAAAACAAAAACTTAAATCATTTTTTAATAGAGTTAATATGCAAATTGCAATTAAAAACATTGGAACCATTGTAACAGGAGATTTTCAAAACACCTTCTTAGAAGGTGACACAATAATTATTAAAGATAAATTAATTAAAAGTGTTGGAATCGTGACTGCTGATGAGGTTCTTTCAAGCGATGTGGTTATTAATGCAAATGGAGCAACTGCTATTCCAGGTTTGATAGATTCACATGTTCATATTACCTTTGGGGATTATACACCACGTCAAAATACAGTTGGTTATCTAGAGAGTTATTTGCATGGGGGAACTACAACTTGTATTTCAGCATCGGAAGTTCATGTTCCTGGAAGGCCAAAAGATCCTGATGGAGTTAAAGCTTTAGCGATTGCCGCAAAAAAATGTTTTGAAGAATACAGACCTGGTGGCATGCGAGTGCATGCTGGTTCAATTATCCTTGAGCCTGGTTTAACACGTGATGATTTTTTAGAGGTTCAAGAGAAGGGTGTTTGGTTAGCTAAAGCTGGTTTTGGGGCTGTTAATAATGCTGATGAATATGTCAGCATGGTAGCTGAAGCAAAATCTTCTGGTCTTTTTACAACATTGCACACTGGTGGTGCGTCTATTCCGGGATCTTTCCCTATAACAGGGGATGACTTAATTAATATTAATCCAGATGTTGCATTTCATATAAATGGCGGCCCAGTTTCTATTGAAGACAAATTTTTTGAAACTGTTGCAAAGGAAACTAAAATCGCAATGCAAGTTTGTACTGCAGGTAATTTAAGGACAACTATTCTTTGCGCTGAGATGGCAGAAAAACATAAGGCCTTTTCAAGATTTTTAATTGCAACTGACACACCAACTGGCAGTGGGATTATGCCCTTAGGCATGATATACACTATAAGTCACGTCGCCTCTTTGACAAGACTTGACCCTGAAATGGTCATAGCATCTGCCACGGGAAACGTTGCGAAAGTATATGGTTTAAACAGTGGTTTTCTCAAACCAGGTTGTGATGGAGATGTTGTTATAATTGATGCCCCTCTAGGAGGAACAAAAAAAAATGCTTTAGATTCTTTGAAAAATGGAGATCCTTGTGCTGTTGGAGCGGTTATTTCAGATGGCTTGCCAAGGTTTGTTGGCAGAAGCAAGAACACCCCTCCCACAACAAGGAAAATACATGTGGAGAGGTCTGAAATTAAAAAAATGTTTAATTAAGGAGATATAAAATGAAAACACAAATAGAAGGAATGAAAATTAGAAAATGGTGCGAATATTTTGAGGAAGTTTCATGTAACGAAATTAGCCAAAAGGTTGACCCAAAACCATTGCATAAATTTGCTGTTGGGGCTGTAATTCTTAATCCATATGCGGGCACCTTTTCTGAAAATTTACAATTATTAACAGATCCTTCAAAAGAACTTGGAGAAGCTTTTGGGGAAAGATTGATAAGAGCTGCAAATGGAAATGAAATTATAAGTTATGGAAAATCTTGTGTCATTGGGGTTAATGGAGAGTATGAACATGGGAATGCCTGTTTAACTGCAGATTTTGCAAATCCCTTAAGGGAATCTATAGGTGGCGGGATTGCATGGATACCGTCAACAGGGAAAATTGGAGGTCCGGGAACAGAAATTGATATACCTCTTGCTCACAAAAATGCCTTATATGTTCGTTCTTACTATGACACTTTTACTTTAAGTGTTAATGATTCTCCTAAGCCCAATGAAATACTAGTTTTATTTGCAGGCGCTTCTAGAGGCAGAATAAATGCTAGACTTGGGGGCTTAGATGAAAATGATGTTTCAGGTATTGATGGATTAAAATAAAGTAAATTTTTTTATATATTTTTTATTAAAAGAGAAAGCCCAATAACTAAAAGGACGATTAAAGTGCATTTTCTAAAAACTGTATTTGATAGTCTGTTTCTAATTTTTGTTCCAAAAAACTGTCCTATGATCGCTGGAATTACTAGGTATGAACTCATTAATAAATCAGAAGTAGTACCTAATCCATGATAAATTAAAGAACTATATAAAGGGATAGAGCCAACAAAATACATGCTTGCAACAGTCCTTATAAAAAATTCTTTTTCTAAATTTGCTGAAACCAAATACGCTATCAAAGGAGGGGCATAAAAAGTTGACAGTCCACCAAGTATACCAGAAAAAAAACCAAGGAAAATAGTTAGAACTTTTTCATATCTATGCTTTAAGTTTTTGAAACTTAAGCCAAAAAAATTAAATATTGTCGTTACGATGATAGTAATTGCTATAATTTTTGAGATTGAAGAAAAATCTAGATTTAAGATTAATTTTCCACCAATTAATAATCCAAAAATTAACGCTATATACATAGGAAGGAATCTAAAACTTCCTATTCCTTTTTGTACCTTCATTTGCAAAAAGTTTGTGATTAAGACTGGAAAACATAGAAGCATCATAGCTGTTGTTGGTGGTAATATGAAAGCAATTATAGGAACTGAAAACATTGACATTCCAATTCCTACAGAACCTTTAACTATGCCTCCAAAGAGAATAGAAAAAAAAATGATAAATAATGAGTGGTTATCAAAATTAAACATTTTTTGTTTATCGTTACATCCTATTCTTTTTCTTCAGCTTGATAAGCGTATGCGCTTTTAGGTTTATACCTTACAACGAGACATGCAGCTGCAATGATAAAAATAGCTCCTGCTTCATACAACAAAGTAATTGGTTCCATGCCTTTGCCTTGTAAAATTATTAACCTTGAAATTGCTGTCATTGCAATAAATAAAGGTAATGTGATGGGAATTCTGTTACTAATATAGAATATTCCAATCATCCCTAGCACCTCAGTATAAATAAACAATAATAGTAGATCTGCTAATTCAACCTTGGCGTTTTTTATGATATGTAAAACTTCTTGTGATACAGCTATAATTGTTAAAAAAGCAATTAATGCTAGTAAAGATTTTTCTATAATTTTTATTATTGTAGCAGCTTGCGAATTATACTTTTCCATTTTTTGAATCCTTGAAATAGAGTTATGTTCAATTTTAAATTGAACATTTGTGAAGTTAATAAACTATTTACAATGATACATCAACCATTTCTAGATTAAAGTATAGTCAAGTTTTGAATAGTTGTTTCTAAAAGTTTAAACTTAGAAAAGAAATTTTTAAATTAACGAGATATGTAATATATTTATAATTTAGGAGAGCTGATTAAATGAATTGGGATATTTCAAAAATATCTATACCAGTATTTGATTTAAAAAAATCAAAAGAGTTTTACGATTTTATTTTAAACGATTTTAATGGTAATGCAGATATAAACGAAAATGAAGATGAGTGTTTAGTTGGATCTGGTGATTGTAAATTAAGGCTTTATAGGTTAAAGCATGATTTGGTTCCACAAAGTAGGAGAACTTTCCCAACTATACTTGTAAAAAATTTAGAACAAAAAATAGATATCTTTAATAAAAATAAAGTTAATTTTAAAATTTTAGACAGAAAACCAAATACAATTATAATTCAAGAAACAAGCTTTAATTATATAGAATTGGTTGATTTTAAAGACTTTAAAAAAATAAATTTTCATCAAGATGTTATTAATTGGGGGTTTCATCATATTAATTTAGAAAGTTATGACGTTAGAGACTCTGTGAATTTTTTTAAAATTTTTTTAAATATGGAGGAAGGTTTATGGGAAGCTCCTAAAACATTAGGTGATGTTAACATAAAAAAAGATCAATTAGCTGTTTTTCCACTAAATAAAAAACATGGAGGTTTACATATTAATAAAGCTGATTTTACTTTTAGCTGGAGAAATAAATTTATACATAATCCTACCATAGGCGGACATCCTGCATTTAGCGTAAAAAATATAAAAAAAATTATTGCTAAATTAAAAAAAAATAACATACCTTTTACTGATGCAAAGGTTTATGCAATGCCTCAAATCCATCAAGTGTATTTATATGATCCAAATGCAAATGTTATTGAAATTAATCAGTCTATAGGATGATTTTCCAGAAATAATACTTAAAATTAATTGATTAAATGTCTTGGGGTTATTTTTGGTATTTGTTAACAGTTTAAATTAAGGAAGATGATGAAAGCGCCTATTTATAATATAGACTTGAATGAATTTTGGATAAACCCTTATCCTGATCTAAAAATAATCAGAAATGAATTGCCAATATGTTTTGTTCCCGAATTAGGGGCAACTTTGATAACGAAGAGACAAGACATTTTTGATAATGAAAAGAAAGTTAAAATTTTTTCTTCAATTCAACCTGAGGGATTGATGCAAAAATTGATGGGGCAAAATCTAATGAGGAAAGATGGTGATGCTCATATAAATGAAAGAAAAGCTATCTTTCCGTCAATTTCTCCAAAAACAACTAAGACTATATGGAAAGAAGAATTTCTAAAAATTGCAGAACGGATTTTAAAGAAATTAAAAAGTCGGAGAGAAGGTGACATCATAAGGGATTATGCAATGCCATTGTCAGCAGAAGCTTTAAAAATAGTTACTGGCTTAGTTAATATGGATTTTAATGAGATGAATAGAGTTAGCCAAGGTATGATTGAAGGCATAGCAAACTATACGGGAGATAAAAAAATAGAAGAGAATTGTAAAAATTGTACTAAATCTATTGACAATCATATTGACGAAATAAAAAATTATTTAATTAACAATCCTAACAATTCCTTATTATCTACCCAACTCAGATTTGGATTAAATGAACAGCAAATTAGTGCAAACATAAAATTGGCAATTTCTGGAGGACAAAATGAGCCTAGAGATGCAATAGCCGGAACTGTTTGGGCCTTATTAAAGTATCCAAAAGAACTTTACAAAATACAGTCAGAAAAAAAAACGTGGTCGGATGGATTTGAAGAATTTTCACGATGGATATCACCTATAGGTATGTCTCCAAGGCGTATAGCTAAGGATTATCAATTAAAAAACATCGAGTTTAATAAGAATGATAAAGTTTTTTTAATGTTTGGTTCTGGTAATAGAGATGAGGAATGTTTTGAACTTCCTGAAGAATTTAATGTTTCTCAAGATAGATCAAAAAGCATTATTTTTGGAGCAGGTCCGCACTTTTGTGCAGGGGCGTATATTGCAAAATGTTTAATTGGTGAAGTGGCATTACCTAATTTATTTTTAAATTTGCCAAATTTAGAGCTAGATATTAACTCAAAAGTTGAATTTCGAGGTTGGGCTTTTAGAGGTCCTTTAGAATTAAGATGTGTGTGGTAAAATCAAAAATTAGATAATTAAAAATTTTTATTAGTTATAGATTTGGTATTAAATATATTAGGAGGGAATATGTTAAATAAAATTGTGCTTACAGGAGCAAGCGGAAGGTTGGGCTCTTACTTAAGAAAACCTTTATCAAAACTTTGTGTAAAGTTAATTTCCACAGACATAAAAAATGAAATTGGACCTTTGTTTGATAATGAAGAGTTTATTCAAGCAGATTTATCAAAATTTTCTGAGGTAGAAAAGATTATTAAGGGCTCTACAATGGTATGTCATTTTGGGGCTTTGGTAGATGAAGCTCCTTTTGAGGATTTATGGGGTCCCAATTTTGTGGGCTCTTACAATGTTTGGGAATCTGCTAAAATAAATAAAGTAAAAAGAATAATATACGCAAGTTCTATTCATGCAGTTGGAATGTATTCTAAAACAGAAACTCTTACATCTCAAACATTACATAACCCGGATAGTTTTTATGGTTTGGGTAAATGTTTTTCTGAGGATTTAGCAAAAATGTATTATGAAAAAAATGGTTTAGAGTCAGTTTGTTTAAGAATTGCATCTTGCGCGCCAGTAACAACTTTAAGAAGCTTGTCTACCTGGCTTTCATATAACGATCTAATTCAGATGGTCACAAGGTGTATTGATACACCCTTTACTGGTTTTTCTATTGTTTATGGCGTATCAAATAATACAAGAAAAAATGTTGATAATTCACAATGTTCTCATATTGGATTTACTCCGAATGATAATGCTGAACAATTTGCAGATGAAATTTTTAAAGGAGATTGTGATGAAGAATTAAATGATGAAGGTAACCAATTTCATGGAGGACCTTTTTCATCAACTGAATTAGGAGTAAGTCCCTTAGGTAAAATGAAAATAAACGACAAAAAAAATGAAAATTAATCAGCTTAAAAACTTATTTCAAGATGTATCCTGTATCATATTACCAACCATTAATTCTACTCCATGTGCCG
>Ga0115011_10003744_pt1 | contig 10338 bp, 9 predicted proteins | sample TroAtlMetagenome_2_FD_88705 | JGI IMG/M metagenome (GOLD analysis project Ga0115011, IMG submission 88705) | Marine eukaryotic phytoplankton communities from Atlantic Ocean - Tropical Atlantic ANT8 Metagenome | ecosystem: Environmental > Aquatic > Marine > Oceanic | place: Tropical Atlantic...
GTTCACAAGTCTCAACACTTCGACTGATGTTGTCTGGTTTTCAGTCGACTAATACCGAGTGCTGGCTACCAGAATAGGCTCTCATTATCGGGGTTAGTTGCCCCTAATAAGGCTCAGTTGCCTTGCTACCGCACCAGCGTTCGGAGCGTATGGGCGCTCCTCTAAATATTGTTCAAGTGATTCAATGGCTTCGATTGTTCGCCCTGTGTTAGCAAGGAGTACGCCTAGGTCTATGAGCTCTTCGTATCGGTTGGGAGCTAATATCAATATTCTTCTACAGCACCTTAGGGCGCTCTCATAGTCATCTCGCCTTAGGAACATGTACTTCTCAGTAGCGCAGAGTCTCTCTAGTAGTGCTCTATTTGAAATGGGCGCGATAGCGTCTACCCAAACTGATGGGTGTGAGCTCTGCCCAAGTGATCTCTCCAATTCTATCTTCAGATCATCCTCACAGTAGACTTCGCCGTTTCTAGATGGATCCATGTAGAATTTGGGTTCGGTGGCCACTGGTGAAACGACGCTGTGGGTTGGGAATCCAATTATCGACAGAGGGAACCCCGCTCGCCTGGAGATCTCTGCTGTTAATATACACAGGGCGACAGGCACCCCTTTCTTGTGGTCGAGTATATCGTTAAGCATATATCCATTGGGGTTATCCCAGTCGACAGCCGTTATACCTAGTTTATAAAATAGTAGGTGATTGAGCCTGGCCATCGCCTCGTAAGGACTACAGCTCGCACCTATATTTAGCGGAGCCGCAAGGTCATCTATGCGCTTAATTAGGGCAGCTTGATGTAGGGAGTGGTTTTCATCAACGGCTATAGCTGCGGCACCAGCGTCTAGAGGCAGATCATCACCCCAAAGTCGCAGTAAACCCTCTAGACGTGAGGTCTCGTTTTTGGGAACACCTGTAGCCAATCTCCCTTTCCTCCACCCCTATATTCTAGAGGATAGGAAGCAATGTACTATGTAATGGCAGGCCATCGCCTACCTTGACAAGTCAATATGTCGGCGCAAATGGTGTTAGAACTTAATAAGTGAACTATTCAGAGCCGAAAATGGCCTCTATTTTTTGCATAATTGGCTCATCCAACCGTGCCGCTAATTCCAGAGCCACTAGGTTCTCATCTAGTTGATTGGTTGAGGTAGCGCCGAGAATTACGCTTGTCACGTTCTCATGTTTTGTCGCCCAAGCGATTGCAAGTTGAGCGACACTGCAGTTCAGCTCAGAGGCTATTGACATCAGCTTTGTTGTGGCAGCGATCCTCTCTTCATTTAGGACCAAATCTGCCAGCCAGGCTGTATTGTCTAGAGCTAGTCGAGAGCCTTTAGGGATGCCGTTATTGTATTTACCTGTAAGAACACCTGAGGCGAGAGGGCTCCATGTTGTTGTTCCCAGACCCCTGCTTTTTATTAGGGGATCTAATTCCCGCTCCAACCTACTTTTCCGAAAGAGGTTGTATTCTGGTTGTTCAACAGATGGTGGTACAAGCCCTAGTTTATCAGAGATAAAGAATGCCTCTTCGAGCTGTGCAGCCGTCCACTCACTTGTTCCCCAATACAAAACCTTTCCCTGATTGATAAGGACGTTCATGGCTCTAACGGTCTCTTCCACTGGGGTGTCTGGATCATGACGGTGGCAGTAATAGAGGTCTAGATAGTCTAGTTTCATTCTTTTGAGAGCGGCGTTACAAGCCTCCATTACTCGCTTTCGACTTAGTCCTACATCATTAGGGCCATCGCCCCCCCAAAAAACCTTGGAGGAGATAACTAGTTGTTCACGTGGTAGCTCCCCTAGCACACTTCCAAGGACAGTTTCGGCAGCGCCTTGAGAGTATACTTCTGCTGAGTCAAAGAAGTTGATGCCCGCCTCATACGCACGTAGGATGATAGATCTCGCGACAGCGTTATCTAGGCTTCCGCCCGTAGTTGTCCAGGTCCCGAGTGAAAGTCTTGACAGTGATATGCCCGTCTTGCCCATCTTTTTGTATTCCATCTCTTTTCATCCTTCTAAATAAATACACTACAGTTCATCATCTGTTTATCTCAGTTCGAAACAAAATGGCATTTGAATGTTAGACTATTCTTCCCCCTTGATTTGGGAATAATGACTCAGCTACAGTTGTGGCCAATATCTGGAGTTAAAAGATGGAACCACGCGACGTACAGACAATAGAGGACGCGATAGCTATCGTCGAAGAGTTGGAATTAACCCACGTTAAGGTTGGAGTTTTTGATATCGATGGGATTATGCGAGGAAAGTACATGTCCCGCGATAAATTCATCTCATCATTGAAAAAGGGTTTCGGATTTTGTGATGTTGTACTTGGATGGGACTCAGACGATCAGCTGTACGACAACGTAAAATTTACTGGTTGGCACACTGGTTATCCAGACGCTCCCGCTAGAATTATTCCAGAGAGCTGTCGAGAATTACCGTTTGAGGATACTTTACTATTCCTAGCAGAATTTGCCTCCCCAGCAGACACGATCGGGCCAAGAGCAGCCCTGCGCAGAGTTGTTGAAAAGGCAAAATCGATGGGTTTCAGGGCCTTTGCTGCAGTTGAATTGGAATTTTTTGTCTTCACTGAGACCCCAGATAGTGTCCGTGAAAAAGGGTATCGAAACCTAGAGCCAGTAGCACCAGGAAATTTTGGATATTCGGTGTTGAGGAATTCCACGCACTCCGAACTCTACGAAATGGTTTTACGAACAGCCGAAATTATGGACACCCCGATCGAAGGTCTGCACGAAGAGACCGGACCAGGAGTCCTCGAAGCTGCTCTCGCTGTTGATGAGATACTATCAGCCGGGGATAAGGCCGCACTCTTTAAGACTTTTACTAAGGTTGCTTGTCAAAAGGCTGGCTATATGGCCGCCTTTATGGCCAAGTGGTCGGAGAAGTACCCTGGTCAGAGTGGACACATACATATGTCTCTACAAAATCTGGATGGAACCTCTGCATTCTACGACGAGTCTGGGCGCTATACTATGACAAAAACAATGGAGCAGTTTGTCGCTGGATGCCAAGCCTTGATGCCTCAAATGTTGGTTATGTTGGCACCAACAGTAAATTCATTCACAAGGTTAGTACCAGGAGCGTGGGCACCGACAAGCCCTACATGGGGGTTAGAAAATAGAACTACGGCGTTGAGGGTTATTCAAGGGGGACCATCTAGTCAGCGTTTGGAACACCGAGTTGGAGCTGCAGATATAAACCCTTATCTTGGGTTGGCGGCAGTACTAGCGTGTGGACTTTATGGTATTGAGAATGAATTAATTCTTGGAGAGCCCGTTCATGGTAACGCCTACGAAACGAAGGTCTCTGATGAGTGTAAGTTACCGTCGACTCTTACAGAAGCGGCCGACATGTTCGAGTCTTCAAGTGCTGCAAGAGAGGCTTTTGGCGACGCCTTTGTAGAGCATTTTGCTGCAAGTAGGCGTTGGGAGGAACGAGAGTTTAGAAAAGCTGTGACTGACTGGGAGTTAAAGCGTTATTTTGAAATAATATAGAGGGGTCATTTAGTTATAATATGACACATCAAATAGGAGCCGAATTGACCATCCAAAAAACTATTTCACCAGTTGATGGCTCAGTCTATGTGGAGCGAAAATTGGCCACAGACGAGTGTGTTGAGGCGGTCTTGTTGAGCGCTGTTGCAACTCAGAAAAGCTGGAAAAACAGACCACTCCAAGAGAGGGTGTCAATCTTGGAGAAGATGGTTGAGATTTTTGTATCTAAAAAATCTCAATTGGCGCTCGAAATCACAATGCAGATGGGGAGGCCCATATCTCAAAGCGGCGGCGAGATATCCGGCTTTAAGCAGCGAGCGGATAAAATGCTGGAGTTGGCCGCTACAGCTTTAGCAGATATCGAGCTCCCAGAGAAAGATGGTTTTTGCAGATTTATTGGGCGAGAACCATTGGGAGTGGTCCTGGTCTTATCACCTTGGAATTACCCATATTTAACAGCTGTAAACAGCGTTATTCCAGCATTGGCAGCTGGTAACACTGTAATAATAAAGCACTCTGATCAGACACCATTATGTGCTGAGCGCCTGGTAGAGGCCGCGTTAGAGGCAGGCGTTCCCGAAGGTGTCTTCCAGTACCTACATATGAGCCACGATAAGGTTGCCGAGGTTGTCTCTGATTCACGAATAGATCATGTATCTTTTACTGGATCCGTTGAGGGTGGTAAGGCTGTACACAGAGCATCTGCTGGCCGGTTTATTGCAGTTGGATTAGAGCTTGGGGGCAAAGATCCAGCGTACGTTAGAGGTGATGCGGACCCTGTTTATGCAGCTGAAAACATAGTAGATGGTGCGATGTTTAATTCTGGGCAGAGTTGCTGTGGAATAGAGCGTGTGTATGTCCATGAATCTATATATGAAAGTTTTTTAAATGCGGCACTTGATACAATTAATAGCTATAAACTTGGTGATCCTTTAGATCCAAGTACTACCCTTGGCCCAATGGCTAAGGCCTCTAATGTTCGTCGCCTATCGGCTGAGATAGAGCGAAGTATTAAAGCCGGCGCGAGGCCTAGGGTCGACACGAACACATTTAATGCATCGTCGTATGGAGAGGCCTATATGGCGCCACAGTTATTCGAAGTTGATGGTAATGAAACTGAGATAATGAGAGAGGAGAGTTTTGGTCCGATTTTTGGAGTAATGAAGGTGAGTGGTGATGATGAGGCCATCAAATTAATGAATGACAGTAAATATGGATTGACAGCATCTATATGGACAAATGATAAAGGTGCCGCGATTCGAGTGGGGCGTAAGCTTGAAACTGGCACTGTGTTTATGAATCGCTGTGATTATCTTGATCCTGATTTACCATGGGTAGGAGTTAAGGATACTGGTCGAGGATGTACTCTGTCACACCTAGGTTATGAACATTTGACTCGTCCAAAGTCATACCATTTTAGATTAAACATTTAATATTATAGGTTTATCAATGAGTAGTAATATGGTCGGCAATTGGAACTACCCGACTTCAATTCGTTTTGGTGCGGGAAGAGTCAAAGAGTTGCCGTTAGCATGCCAGGAATTAGGTATCAACAATCCCTTGTTGGTCACAGACAGAGCCTTGTCTAAACTTCCTATTGTAGCCAAGGCCGTCGAAATAAACTCTAAAGCGGGTCTAGAGACAGGGCTTTTTTCTGATGTTCAGGGCAACCCAACTGGTGAGAACGTTTTTGAAGGCATAAAGGCATTAGTCGACGGAAATCACGATGGAGTAATAGCTTTTGGCGGTGGTAGCGCTATTGATGTAGCCAAAGCGATTGCTTTGTCGGCACACCAAACAGGAACTCTTTGGGACTTTGAGGACGTTGGGGATAATTGGCTACGTGTAGACGAGAATAAATGTGTTCCTTTGGTGGCAATACCCACAACATCGGGCACAGGATCAGAAGTAGGCCGATGTTCTGTGATAGTTGATACTGAGAGCCATAGAAAGGTCCTTGTTTTTCATCCTAGTGTGATGCCAAAGAAGGTTATTTGTGATCCTGAGTTGACTTTGGGTTTACCACCTGGATTAACGGCAGCTGTTGGTATGGATGCTCTCTCGCATAACCTAGAAGGGCTCTGTTCCCCTGGATATCACCCCCAGGCGATAGGGATAGCTATGGAGGGAGTTCGTTTGATACATAAATCACTGGAGCGAGCTGTGGCAAATGGCGGTGATATTGAGGCTCGAGCAGATATGTTAATGGCATCACTAATGGGGGCGACTGCTTTTCAAAATGGCCTTGGGGCTATGCATGCCTTAGCGCACCCAATCGGGGCGGTTCTAGACGCCCACCACGGAATGATAAATGCCATAGTTATGCCTTATGTGTTGGTTCATAACAAGGCCGTTATTAGCGATAAAATGGCTAGGTTAGGTCGATACTTAAATCTTTCCAAACCAACATTTGAAGGGGTGCTTGAGTGGGTGCTTGATTTGAGGAGTAATATTGGAATTCCTCACACATTGGATGCACTGGGAGTAACTGAATCCAACATAGATCGCCTTGCTTCAGAGGCGTTGAAAGACCCGTCTGGTGGAACTAACCCAGTTCCGTTATCGTTCGAGTCTCTTAGGCTGCTTCTTAAGGAATCCATTTCAGGGTGATTTATGTCTAATATTTTAATTGTGAAGACTGGCACAACGGACACAGAAATAGTTTCTACTCACGGTGATTATGAGGATTGGTTTCTCAGGGCCCTACCTGTCTCTAAGGAGAGAATAAGTATTGTGCATGCGTACAAGGGGGAACCTTTACCAAACGCGAATGACTATTCAGGTATTCTTTTGACTGGTTCGGTTCTCTCTGTGACGGATGAGGAAGATTGGATGTTACCACTAGGTCGATGGGCAGTGTCAGCAGCCGATAATGGCACAGCGGTCTTAGCTGTCTGTTTCGGGCACCAATTGATCGGAGAGGTGCTAGGGGGTAAAGTGGTTGAAAATGAGCGCGGTATAGAGGTGGGAGCCGTCAATGTTAGTCTGAGCGAAGATGGTTTGATTGATCCTCTTTTTGAGGGGTTGCCTGGCGAATTAGATGTAAACGCCAGCCATGGTTTTGTGGTCTCTAATAGTCCCAGTGGAGTACGAGTGCTCGCAGGTAACGATAATACATATATACAAGCGTTCTCTTATGGTGATAATTTGAGAGCAGTTCAGTTTCATCCTGAGATGACAACTGGCACTATGAAACGACTCTTAGAGGTCCGAGGTTATCAGGGTCGTAGTTCGGACAGTAATCACGGCGCTAAAATTCTACAAAATTGGGTTAATCATTGGGTGGGGCAGAAATAAAATACGAAGTCATCGATACTTATTTGGGAAAGGTTAGGGTGCTTGAGTTTGAGGGTAGGTTGGCTTCAATTAGATTCGCCGATTCAGGTGATGATACTTTTAAGTCGTGGAAAAAGCTTGGCTCATTAGAACGAGGTAAAACTAACTATGGCGAGAAGTTAATTGATTATTTTGAAGGTAATTCGAACTCTTTAGATTGGTCAGAATTTGAACTTCGTGGTTCAGAGTTTAGTTTAGCGGTCTGGGAGGCTGTTCGTTTGATCCCGTTTGGTGAAACTAGGACGTACCAGTGGGTCGCTGAGCATATAGGGTTGCCAAGGCATTCTAGAGCAGTGGGAAATGCCCTTGGCAAAAATCAGATTTTGGTTGGGTTGCCATGTCACCGAGTTGTCTGTGTAGGTGGTGGGCTAGGTGGTTATTCTGCTGGCGTTTGGAGGAAGATGGAGCTGCTTATTCGGGAGGGCGGTAACTATGGCAGTCAGCCGTCTCTGTTTTGAGCCAGTTTCAGTTCATTTCACATCTGGCGCTAATCAGGTTTGTTGTATAGGTTGCAGGCATGACCCATAGATTGACCCAATATAGTCACGGCGCTGGTTGAGCGTGTAAGCTCCGCCCTGAGGAGCTCGCGCAAGTTTTGCGCACTTTACCAGTTATCACCGATCCAAATGTACTCGTTGGCCCAGAGACCAGAGACGACGCCGGGGTTTATCTTATCAATGAAAGCACAGCGCTCGTCGTTACCACCGATTTCTTTACTCCTGTAGTTGATGATGCTTATGACTTTGGGAGGGTCGCTGCGGCAAACGCTCTCTCAGATGTTTGGGCTTGTGGAGGGAAGCCAATATTGGCGCTAAACATCGTTGGTTTTCCAAGATCTCTTCCAATGGACCTTTTAGGTGATGTTCTCCGCGGTGGTGCAGACGTCGCTGAGCAGGCTGGTATAGCTATCATCGGTGGGCACTCTATTGATGATGCCGAGCCAAAGTATGGGCTTGTGGTAGTTGGGGTGGTACACCCCGATAAGATATTAAGGAACGTAGGAGCATTACCTGGAGACAAATTAATACTCACGAAACCAATAGGTTCGGGTGTAATAACAACGGCGATCAAGCGGGGGTTAGCTAGTAAAGAGCAGGAGCTTGAGATTATTCAGATAATGGCGACACTAAACAGGTCTGCTGGCGAATTGTTCATCCAAAATTATGAACATGTCAGAGCGCTAACCGATGTAACGGGCTTCGGTTTGTTAGGTCATCTATTTGAACTTTTAGATGGTTCATCTGTTGCGGCGACTCTTGATTTGGGGTCGATTAGGTTCATATCAAGTGCTGTAGATTTTGTAGTTAAAGGTGTCTGTCCAGGTGGTACTAAGGCAAACTTGAAGGCAGTCGAAGGCAGGGTGAATTTTGGGGAAATCCCAGAGCATCTCAGGTTGCTTTTAGCGGACGCTCAGACGTCTGGTGGGCTCTTGGCTTCGGTCGCTCCCGAGGAGTCCGATCGAATATTGAGAGAATTACAATCAATGGGAGTTGAAGCCTTCTGTATAGGCGAAATTCAGGAAGGTGAGCCGGCCGTTAGTGTTGTTTAGTCAGACATTACCCCAGCTGTTATTCCCCCTGCTGCAATTGCAACAAAAAGAACTGCCAGTTGTGCAAAGCCGAGAGGAGTCTCTCCAGCCGTCAGTACTTGAATAAAAGTCTCTCTACCTGGCCATAGTGGTAGGTTTGGAAGCCCCTGGGCGAACTGCACATCATTTATGTATCTGAAACGTACTAGATAGACACCTGTCATGACTGACAGTGAGCCTATTAGGCCTACTCCAACGGTTAGTTGTTCGGGCCGTATCGTTTTCATTTTTGACGTTATAGCAAAGGAAATTGCTCCGCCAATTATAAAACACCACAGGAAAGAGGGGAGCCATGGGGTTAGTTTAGCTAAAGTTATCCATGATGCAGTGGTGACAGCGGCAGCGAATATGCCACTTATTATTGCTGAACTCAAGTCGTCAGCTTTCTCCGATGTCGGCCTGTTGTCTTCGGGTGTTTCGATCAGCCTCTTTGCCAGTCTGCAGGTTTTACACATCCCTGCGGACTGTTCTTCAGTAGCCACTAGTGGAGCTTCACAATTGCTGCATGTAAGGCCTTGTTCTTTTGGAGCGGTCATGCTGAAACCTCCCGTCTAATCACCCTGCGCATGACTTTGTTTGATGCAGTCCTAGGTAGTGCCTCTAAAATAACGACCCTCTTCACCTTGAATAACGGGTTGAGACTTTGTCGTATCTCTTTTTGAAACAACCGCTCAAGGTTTTTGGGGTCTGGGTTGGTTGTAGGGTGTAGAACTACAGCTATCACAAGCTCGCTGGGACCTCCTCCTTTGGGTTGTACAGCGACAGCGGCTAACTCCTTTATGCCAGCGATGGTACCGCACGCTCTCTCAAGCTCGGCAGAGCTGACTTTTATGCCGCCTAGGTTCATGGTGTCGTCGACGCGCCCCATGGCCCGATAATAGCCACCCCCTAGGGCGTCTATTTGGTCACCATGGCGCCTAAGGGTTTCTCCGTTGGGGCCACTGGCCATGTCTGAGAAGTAGATATTATGATGGTCAGCGTTTAGTAGTTTTTCGGAGCTGCCGAGCATTGGGGCACACAGGGCTACCTCTCCAGATTCTGCTGGCTCACCGTTCTCGTCTAATAGGTATATGCCTGTACCTATAGCTGGCGTACTAAATGTAGCAGCGGCTTGTGGTTGTAGGACAGAGCCAGATATATACCCCCCACCAATCTCGGTGCCGCCGCAGTACTCTATAACGGGGCTGTATTTCGCCCTGCTCATCAACCAGTGCATCTCTGTTGGATTGGATGCCTCTCCAGTTGATGAGAAGACCTTTATCTTGCTCCAATCTACACCTTTTGTAGCGCCATTAGCTCTCCAGCTTCGCACTATGCTGGGTACAACGCCAAGCATAGTCACTCTTGCTTTCTCGACAAAGGTTGTGAAATCATCACCTAATGGGCTTCCTTCGAAAAGGGCGATGGACGCTCCATTTAAAAGGCTAGCATATATGAGCCAGGGCCCCATCATCCAGCCGAGATTGGTTGGCCATGCGACAACGTCTCCGGTCTGAATATCATGGTGGGCCCACCCGTCAGCAGCGGCCTTTATGGGTGTCAAGTGGGTCCAAGGTATAGCCTTAGGTGTGCCTGTGGTCCCAGATGAGAAAAGGATGTTTGTTGGGGCGGATGCATTTGAGCTTACAGGCGTAAAGGAGCCTGGTCCCGCTTTAGACAGGAATTCTTTCCAGGTTAAGTCCGCGTCAGCGAGATCTAGGGAAACTTCATCTAGCGCGGGAAGTACTATGGTGAGGCAGTCGCTAGCCTCTTTGACCCTTTTGTAGAGCGGGAGCCGCTTTTCACCTCTTATTATAATGTCTTGCGTAAAGATGGCGACCGCCCCAGATATCTCTAGGCGTGTGGCTATCTCTTTGGGAGAGAAGCTGTCAGCGATTGAGACTACTACCGAACCAGCTAAA
>Ga0115011_10003745_pt1 | contig 10338 bp, 11 predicted proteins | sample TroAtlMetagenome_2_FD_88705 | JGI IMG/M metagenome (GOLD analysis project Ga0115011, IMG submission 88705) | Marine eukaryotic phytoplankton communities from Atlantic Ocean - Tropical Atlantic ANT8 Metagenome | ecosystem: Environmental > Aquatic > Marine > Oceanic | place: Tropical Atlantic...
CGCCGCCCCGCGCTCCCCCCCCCCCCCTTCCCCTCCTTTTTTTTCTGGTGGATGTACAGCCCCCCCCCTCCCCAAATTTCTTTTTTTCTTTTTTTTTTGTCTTTTGTCTGGACTGCTGGATGCTGGAGACGACTGACTCTCTTCTCTTTGATGACGTGACTTTTTGAGGAGGCGAAAAAAAAACACGCACAGCCGCCGTCCCCTCTTTTTGTCTTTTTCAGTCCCACCTCCCTCTGTTTATTAAAAACCTCGACGGCGAGGATAAAGCTCGTGCGAATTCGTCACTTCTTTGACCCGTTGCGACCTACCGGTCCCGTCGAAAAGAATTCATTTAGAGTGCAAAAGCCACACCGCGTTCGATTCGAAGTCGCGTATTTAAGTGGAAGAACGCGTGATCATGTCTTCTCAAACGTTATCTATGATGGCGAACATGCGCATTTCGTCGGCGACGACCTCGACGAACAAAAGTTCGCGCGCCGCGAGTACTACGTTATCCGCGAAGTATTCTAACGGAAACTCGAAGGTTTTTTCCACGAACGGTTTATCTTTGAACAAATCTAGAGACTCAGTCGCGACGTTTAGCATTTCCGCCGGCGGTAGTGGGACGAAGAAAGGTTTATATCAGTTCGTCGAGAGGGTGAACGCACCGCAAATGAAGGATGATTTGATTCCTTTTCGAGTAGGGATGACGGTGAAGGTTGGCGTGACGGTCACGGAAGGTAACAAGAGCAGAGTGCAGCCGTACGAAGGTTTGATTATTGGCATTCACAGAGCGGGCGTGGCGAGTACGATTACGGTCCGAAAATCCTTGCAAGGGTTCGGGGTTGAGAGAATTTTTCCGATTCACTCGCCGTTGTGCTCGTTCGAAGAGGTCAGAGGTGCGGGTAAGCCAATCGCGAGACGCTCCAAGTTGTACTACTTGAGAGAACGCGTTGGTAAGAACGCGAAATTAAAGAGTAGATTTGTTGCGAAAAAGGAAGGATTGAGCCGATGGCAAGTTAAGCAAAACGCGTTGATTGCGGAGAAGGAAGCCATCGCGGCAGAGGAGGCGCGAGTCCAAGCGGAAGCAGAAGCGAAGGCGGCCGCTGAGGCCAAGGCTGCTGAGGAAGCTGCTGCGGCTGCTGCTGAGGCCAAGGCCGCGGAGGAAGCTGCTGCGGCTGCTGCGGAGGCCAAGGCTGCGGAGGCGCCAGCTGCGGAAGAGGCGGCTCCGGAAACTGAAGAAGGTTCGGCTTAAAACACGTTTTTTCTCTATCGTCGTCCTCGTCATAAACGGAGAAGACGAAGAGAACACCACCACCGCCATCATTTGTCTGACCTATATACAATAGCATTTACAATATACATATATGTGTTTTAATTGAAATTGAACTAATAACAACGAGTATTTCGTCGTCGTGGTATTGCGGTCTGATCGTCAATTGTCTCACTCATTCGTTCATTTTGTCCACCGCTATGTGTGCAATATATGACGAAAGTAACTGACAAGACTTAAAAAAAAAAATTGCCAAAAACGACTCCTCGTCTTTTCAATCTTTTCTTCGGTTCCACACATAAACACGCTTTTGCACTTTACAAAATAAAGACGACGGCACAAAAACAAAAACATGCCGAGACCAACGAACGATACGATCATCCTCGTCTCCGCCGTGCCGGAGGAAGAGGAATTCGAAGTTTCCACGGACGTTGCGAAGTGCGTTATTCTTTGCGCGGGCTAATTTTGAAAAGCCAAACGAGAAAGATCTCCTCCTTTTGTTCTCTTTCGAGATCTCGCGTTTCTTCCTCACTCTTGCTTAATATTTTAACGGTTGAAAACCATTCTTTTTCGCACGCATCGCTCGAAATGGATTCTTTGCGCGTCGCTGACCGATTCTACCCCGTTTTTACGTCAAAACAGCATGTCGCAGACCGTGAAAACCGCCCTCAGTGGTACGCATTTCAAACGTCCTCGTTTTTTTTATTTGATTTTTCGCAAAAGTCGTTCATTTTGGCAGGTGTTCTTTTTTATATAGAGGGAACTTACGTAATATCGCGCAATGATGGAAACTAACTGGCTTCGTTCATATCATTTAATAATCACAGAGGGCGAGAAGAAGATCCCGTTGCCAAACGTGGCCAAGTCGATTTTACAGAAAGTCATCACGTATTGCGAATATCACGCGAACTCGAAGGACAAGGATGGCAATGACAAATCTGAGGACGATAAAAAGAATTTCGATTTGGATTACGTGAAAGTCGATCAAGCGACACTGTTTGAACTCATCTTGGCGGCGAACTACCTGGATATCAAGGAGTTGCTTGATTTGTGCTGCCAAACCGTCGCGAATATGATCAAAGGGAAGACGCCGGCGGAAATTCGCAAGACGTTCAACATCAAGAACGATTTCACGCAAGAGGAAGAGGACGAGGTTCGCAAGGAAAACCAATGGGCATTTGAATAGACACCTGTGGAGTCGTTTGTGCGCGCAAGAGATTGAAAGCCAAAGAAGGAGGATGAGAGGAATTTGACATGGTTTTGTAGTACTAAGAGAAAGAGAGAGATGATCTTGGAGGCGTTTGAAATTATTAGTAAATTTAGAAAAGTTCGAAAGGTGCGAAAACGTTCCACTGTGCCAACGGAGAGATGGAAGAAAACAGCAACGATTTGGGATATGAACTTTGATACAGACAAACACAAAAAAAGAAGAAAATAGCGAAATTTATTGGAATAGAGACGCACACTAATCTGCATAATATACTTATACATGTACTTATACATTTCACGCTATATCGAGTTTGCTAACTTTCTCGCTAATTTTATCGTCTGCACTCACCCCGCTGGTACCATCTAGAGAATCTTTAGCCTCAATCACAGCTTTGATCTCCGTTGGTTCTCCTTTCATCGCGTATGAAGTCATCTGAATACCAATCCTATCTTGACCTTGACTATGGTTCATTATGAACGCCGATATGGCGCTCAAAGCTACCTCGAACATTTGGAGTTCAATGAGTTGTGGCCGGCGAATGGTAAGCACGCCGTCTTCTCCAAAATCCATTTTCGCAAAGATCGGATACAAATCTCTCAGATCGACTCCCTCGCGCGCGGTGCTTGGATCCTCTCCAGCAGAAGCCGCGCAAGGCCAATCGTACTTTTCCTTCGCGTCGATATCCTCAAATGGCGCGTCACCTTCTCCTAAAAACACACAGTTCTGTAACGATTTCTTCGACATATCTACTTCTTCGCCTTCCTTTTCCAACTCTGCGATGATATGCTTCGCCTCGGCTTCGTTTTTATACACGGTTAAAGTGCAATTCGAGTGGTCTATGGTCATGCACGCGCTCAGTTTTGCCTTGTTATTCTCATCGAGTTTCACGCCATACTCAACGGTGAAAAATTTCATCTTCTTAAGCTTCTCTTCGTGTTGCATGACGGTGCACAAATACTGAGTCGCGGCGGTGAACAAGCTCAAACCAAATTTAGGCGTAAACCCATCTACAGATTCCATCAACCCCGGTAAATGGTCCGTGGACCATTCCTCCGCCGGCGGGTTCATGTTCGGTTCAATCTGCTCGCGAATGATTTTCTGTATAATCTCTTTCGGCACAGATGCGAACCCGGTTTGAATATCTAACTTCTTCAACAAATCGCGCGTTCCTTTGACGTACGAACACGAATCTTCGTCGTTTGTATCCGTATTCGTGGCTGTTTTCGTGCACGCGAATACTATTTTCGTCGGTTTCTCAATCTTTTTCTTCTTATCGCTTCCTTCTTCTTCCCCACCTGTTTCATTCAACACTTTTGGATTCTCTATAATCTTCTCGATGTAATTAACAATGTATTCGTTCGAGGGAGGCTCCGGTCCTCTCACGATGTTCACGTCTTCTCCTTTCCCGTTTTCATCCTCTCTCGTCGTTAAAAACTTTCCGGTGGTTGTGTCCACGACCAATATCAAATGGGGCCGAGCTGGGACGAAATCGATGCCTTCATCTCCCGCGTTCTTTAAATCCTCCAGTTTTACCGAAATTGGAGGCGCCCACGAGCGAAGTTTGTGCACGTACACTTGCCACGTGATTGGCTTTGGTCCCATTTCGACTCTTCTTCTTTTCCCGCGCGACCAAAACACAAATGCGGATAAAATTTTTCTCTCTCTCTCTCTCTCTCTCTCTCTCTCTCGAAGGTTGTTTTTTTAGTTGCTTTTTGGAGCTTTTTTTTCGCTCTCCCAAATTTTTTCTTTTGCGAAAACGAGAGAGAAAATTTACTTTTATTTAGAACGAAGAGGCGCATCGAAAAAATGATACCGGCGGCGACGAGGACGTGTTTGTGCACGATGTCGATTCGCACCACCGCTCCAGCGTTGGCTTCGTCGACGCATCAAGAAGCGTCGTCGTCTCTTTTCCTGCTTGAGAAGAAGAATGGAAATTGGAATTGTAGAAGGAGAGGTCTGGTCTTGCCGCCAAAAAGAGGAGACACCAAGGCGAAGATGACGACGACATCGACGATGACTCGGGCGAGCAACGGTAGCAACGATGACGCATCGACGTCGTCGTATTCAACGGAAGGTGGTGAGCGACCGAGAAGAAATGATTTCACGAACCCGAACCATTGGCGGTATCAATCGTATATAAACTCGTTGGAAAATCCAGACTCGTTACAGAACGCCGAATATCGCCAAAGAACCGGGAGGAACCACGTCTATCGAGGCATCGTTTCGTACGATGGGACCAATTATTTCGGATTCCAAAAGCAAGGCGAGGATAAAATAACGATTCAATCGGAATTAGAGAGGTGTTTGATGCAAATAACGAGTCTGGATAGAGAGTTGTTGTGTTTAGGCGCGGCGGGGAGGACGGATGCGGGAGTGCACGCGAGGAAACAAGTGTTCCATTTCTATACGAAAGATCCTTTGAAAGACGAGTTGAATTGCATGCGAGCGTGTAACAGATTGTTGAACAAAGATGTGAGAGTCGTAGAAATAGCCAAGCCACACCCGATGTTTCACTCTAGGTTTCACGCGATTGAAAAGACGTATAGGTATACGATTGATTTTGGGTTGCCACACAGTCCATTCCATCGAACGACAGCATTCTCAGTTGGGTATCGAGAATACGATATGAAATTGTTAGAGGAGGCGTGCAAGGTATTTGTAGGAACACATGACTTTGCGGCGTTCATGAATCGGTCCAGAGATGGTAAAAATTTGGAGAGAAACTCGGAACGAACGATTTACTCCTTTGACGTTGTTCGCGGTGGAGGAGGAGGAAGTTCGACAACAAACGGAGAACGCTACGAAGATCCTTCGTCGATGTTGGTACACTTATACGTCACCGGGAATGGATTTTTATACAAACAAGTTCGGAATATGGTTGGTGCCATTTTAAGCGTCGCTGGAGGAAGATACACCGTGGATGATTTGAAAATGTTCTTGGAGAAGAAGGACAGAAAACTCGTACCGATGGCAGCTCCTGCGAAAGGATTGTGCTTGTACGACGTGAAGTATCCAGATGAAATGTACTTTTCTTCTTCTTCTTCTTCTTCTGGTGATTAGTATTAGTATTAGTATTAGTATTAGTATTAGCGCACAGCTGGAATATAGAGTAATGTTTATTCGCATAGAGAAGTAACTAGTTCATATATATCTACACGTATAGCTATAATTTTTCTCGCACAAAAACTTTACCGAGCGCCAGCTGCGACCGTGTTCTTTGGAGGTAGGCGTTGACTGCCATGTAATGCTTGGAACGCCATCAGCGTTGTTATTCCTAAACATTTTCCAAAAAGTGTTCCGGTAGAGCAACCAGTCACTTGAACTGCGATGTAATCGCCAGCTTTCAACTCGTTTTTTGTGTCGCCTTCGTCCTCGTCAAGACCGCTGTATTCGCCGTATTTTTTCGTGTTATCAAAAACAACCCATTTAGATGAATCCGTTTTCCCTGTCCATTCATCTTCATTCTTTTTTGAAGGTCCTTCAATCAACACGCAGTGCACGGAGCCAATCTCTTCCTCTTGCTTCCTTTGCGCCTGCGTTCGGAACGCCTCGATAACTTCCGCTAATCTATTCTGTTTGACATCTTCCGGGACATCGTCATCCAAGTGTCTCGCCGCCGCTGTGCCTTCTCGTTCGGAGTACGCGAACATGAACGCCTGTTCGTACCCAACGATATTCATGAGAGAAACCGTATCTTTGTGATCTTTCTCGGTTTCACCACAGAATCCAGATATGATGTCGGTTGTTATCGCGCAGTCCGGAATGACTTTTTTCACGTGATTGACTAAATCCAAATACGCCTCTCGTGAATAGCCCCTTCGCATGCGTTCGAGCGTCGCCGTCGAGCCACTTTGCGCAGGCATGTGCAAGCACTTGCACACGTTCGGTCGATCGCGAATGACGTTCAAAACATCGTCTGGGAAATCTTTCGGGTGCGGAGAGGTGAAACGAATGCGCATTTCCGGATCAATTTGTGCGACGCGATCGAGCAGTTCTGCGAATTGCACCTTCCCTTCTCTCTTACGACTCGCGTCGTATCGAGATTCAAATCCAGCCGTGTACCCGCTGAACTTCGTTGGATCTTCGCCCGCCAATCCAGCTGAATTTTTCATGTTTAACTCCTCTCTCGCGTTGTTGATGTTTAAAATTGCTTCGATAGAATTGTTCCCAACGATGTTCCCTTCCTTCAAAGAACTTAAAAAGTCCTCCGATTTATTCGTATCCACATAGTACGAATTTACATTTTGCCCGAGTAATGTCACTTCCTTCACACCTTGTTCGCTCAAAACGCGCACTTCGTATAAAATACTTGCCAAATCTCTCGACCGTTCTTGGCCTCTCGTATACGGCACGATGCAAAACGTGCAGCAATTATCGCACCCCCGCATAATCGTCACAAAGGCCGAGTGCGTACCATCCGGTCTCACCGGAATGACGTCCGCGTACGTCTCTTCCACCGATAGCTGAACATTCATGGATTTGTCCCCGGTATTTTGTACCGTATCGATTAAATTCGGTAAATCTCTGTATGCATCCGGCCCGGCGACGATATCCGCCAACTGATCCGCCTCCAACAACTGCGTCTTCAATCTTTCCGCCATGCACCCCAACACGCCGACTACCGGTCGTTCCGCCTTCTTCTTCGGTTTCCCAAGACTTCGAAAATATGCCAATCGTTGCCAAATCTTCGCCTCTGCTTTATCTCGTATCGCGCACGTGTTTATCAAAATCACGTTTGCGTCGTGTATGTCCTTTGTTTCGGTGAATCCGTTATCGTTCAACACCGACATCATAACCTCGCTATCGTTCGCGTTCATTTGACATCCGTACGTTTCCACGTACACGTTTCGATTTTTCGTTTTCGAGGAGACGTAGTCTTCTAAATCTTCCAGAATCCCCGTGTTGCCTTTAATAATCGGCATTTCTGTTTTGCCTTTCAATAAATCCTTGGAGGTAAGGTGGTGGCCACCGCCGGTTCCCGTCGTAGAAGCGGTCGTTTCGTTCGCTTTGTGAGCTCTCGTAATGGCCACCGCACCGCTCTGTTTTCTCCCACCCGTGTTCTTATTCTTATTGCTGTTGTTCTCGTAGTTGTTGGCATTGTTCACGCCTCGTCCTCGACGTCGTCCCGAGAAGAAAGAAGTCGGCGGGTTTTGCAGTGCGCCGGCAAAAGCGACACGTGTAGATGCCTTCTTCGACGTCACCTCAGACGTCGTCCCGCGCGTCCAGGCAAAACTCGCCCCAGACGTCGTCATGTCGCGATCACAGACGGTCAATCTCTCTCTCTCTCTGTGTGTATGTGTGTGCGTGCGTGCCCGTGTGAGAGGTCGATGGATCGATTCCACAGGGAGGACGTAATGTGATTTTTTTTGAGGTTTTTTCCCCGTCGTCGTCGTCGTCGTCGGAAGTAAAAATTGTTCCAAAAGAAAGTAGTTTTGTCGTCACTTTTGTAGACGAGAAAGGAGGATGAAGGCACCGCGCGAGGACGAGGCGAAGGAGCCGACGCCGCCGCCGCCGTGCGCGTTTTGCACGTTTCCCTTGTCGTCGTCGTCGTCGTCGCTTCCTTCGCCGCGAGGGAGGAGGGGGAGCGAAGACGATGAAGGAAAGAAGGAGGTTGTTCGGTTACAAAAATGCGCGCATTCGTTTCACCTCGAGTGCTTCAAACGATGGCACGCGTGGAGGAAAAAAGAGTGGGAGAGAGAGATGGAGGAATTAAATTGGCCGAGAGGTTCAGAGGAAGATAAGAAAGCGAGAGCGAAACCGACGCACGAGTGCCCGCTGTGTCGAGCGGTAATCGAGGAGACGTTTGATTTCAGCGACGACGATGAGAGGAAGAAGAAAGAAGACGAGAAAGAAGAAGAAGAAGTCGTGATGAGCGAAGAGATGCGAGCTAAACTACGAAAACAGAGAGAATTGTTCAGACGGAAACTTCTAAAAGCGAGAGAGATTGGCGCGTTGGTGGTGAAAGACCCATCGAAAACGAATGTGAATCGACCCATCGTGCCTCGCTCGAGGCAGGTGGCGAGAACAACATCATCGACGCAGCGAACAAACGGAGAAAGAAGGGGAAATATAGAAGAAAGAAATAGCAATAGTGTATCAGCAGCGGCAGCAGCAACAACAACGAGTAGAGGCAGAGACAAAGGATCAGGATTTCTAGCGCGCGCGCTCGCCCGAGCGAGAATAGAGGAGAAGGATGACGACGACAACGGATGAGAAACGAGAGCGTCGTTAGGACGCGCGTCTACCGTACACAGAGAGTTCGTGCTGTAATCGTTACACGTCAAAACGCGTAACCAATTCGATGTTGGTAGAGTTCCTAAAAGTTCCATCGAAGGTTGCGTGGTGAAGGGCTATACAAAGTACAATTAGAAATAAATAGTTCGCTACTAGAGTTACATCTCGACGTATGACGACGAGTTTATCACTAACGCTCTTTTCTTCCTCTTTCTTCCTCTCGAGAAACACGCAAAAAACGAGGGTAAACACTTGCTACGACTCTCGAACCCGGATAAATCCTGTTCCTGTCTCGTTTCCATCTCGAACGCTTCTAACTTTTTCCATCTCGACTCCAAAATTTCCAAGTCAGTCAAGTCAGAATTCACGCTCATGAAGTCGAAATCATCGTTCGTCGAAAACACGTTCGAGAACGTTTCGTCTTGCAACTCCTTCTTTTCAGCAAAATCTTTCTTGTCAGCGTTCATCGTAGAACTGCTCGAAGCGCTTCTCGGCAGGGTGTCTACGGTGTTCATCTGAATCAACTGCGCTGCGTCTCTTTCCGCCAACGCTTCCGATTTCATCATCTCTTGCCCCAAAGACGAGTTCCTCAAAGACAACTCCATCTGCCGCTCTCTTCTCGCTTGGACAAACTTCTCTACCAAAGGTCGAAACCCTTCGTACATCGATCTCACTTCCTTCGCTATAATAGACTCTACCAGTCTCCCAACTCCAGTCAACTTAACCTCGATCGTTAAATCTATGTACATTCTACACGCTTTCACGCCGACTGATTTACACCGAATAATACCTCCCACTTTCGATGCTTTTGTGATGTTATTCGTGTTCACTAATTCTGCCTCGAATAATTTTGGCGCCAATTCACTCTTCTTGCTAAACTTCAATTCGTCGTACAGTTCCAAACTTTGGCCTTTTTTCAGTCCTAATGCTCTTTTGACAATCGATGGAATATACGTGTTCGGTTCGGTTCTGATTACACATCGGACTTCGTTTTTGGCTTCGTCGACTTCGTACAGAGGTAAATCGCACTTGCGGTTGTTGAAGTGTTCGGCTTGAGCAGTGAGGAAGGCGCGGGTGTTCTTGGCGAACCAAAAGTCCGCGGCGTCGATCGGGAGTTCCTCCGTCTCCAGTTGAAGGCGCATGTAAGTATTGTGTTCCGGGCACCTTCCAATTTAACGCGTGACAATTAATCGATCACGCGTGTCGCGCGCGTCTTTCCGTGCTGTCATGAGTCTTGTTTTACGCTCTCAACGACAAGTCATTCCGTTGCCACGTCTATTTCTCGTCTCTCTCTCTCCCTCTTTTTTCGTCGTGTTCTCGCGTGAAGAATAATAATACATACGACACCAAACAAATGCGCGGTGTTCAAGAGAAGAAGAATTTGTGGAAAAAATTCCGAAAAGAAGAAACGAAACGCTTTTGTAATAGAAATAATGTACACAAAGATTCTTTTTTGTTACGACGTGCCCGGCGGCGAGCGAGAGCGATGGTATACCATAATACAATCGAGAGCGAATGATGATTTGCAAAATTTCCTACCACTCACGCGAGCGAACTCTTCCCAAAAGGACTTTGAATCTTTTCTTCTTCTTCTTCTTTAGATGCGAACTCAAATTTAGGCAACCTTCGCAACAACGCGTAC
>Ga0115011_10003746_pt1 | contig 10332 bp, 16 predicted proteins | sample TroAtlMetagenome_2_FD_88705 | JGI IMG/M metagenome (GOLD analysis project Ga0115011, IMG submission 88705) | Marine eukaryotic phytoplankton communities from Atlantic Ocean - Tropical Atlantic ANT8 Metagenome | ecosystem: Environmental > Aquatic > Marine > Oceanic | place: Tropical Atlantic...
GTAAACCCAGAAGTAATTATAGCCCTAGGTAAAACTGCTATCGAAGCAGTAATGGGGGAACGTACTAGCGTTACCTCTGCTCGAGTAGGACCTCCTAAGGAATCTAAGTTATTTCCAGGGGTTAAAATTATTGCTACCTACCATCCTGGAGCTGCATTACGTAATGCTGATATGTTTCCTGATCTTATTGCTGATTTCGCTAAGATAGACGGACCTGTTAAGGTAGGCTGGGAAGCTCCTCAATATACCATTGTGGATAATGTAGATTTTGCCCGACAGGTTATAGGAAATGCTTTAGACCATCCTTTGCTATGTTTAGATATAGAAGTAGGTGTGGAGAAAGATGCTAACTTTAGTCATCCTGATGTTCTCCTATGTGTAGGCTTTGCTTGGGAAAGAGGCCAAGTATGGGTATTATCCGAAGAGATGTGCAACAATAGTACCATTAGGCATCTATTAGGAAAGATGCTCGATATGCATAGTGGTATTATTTGCCACAATGGTAAATTTGATTTACAGGTATTAGCCAGAATAGGTGTAACCGAATGTGCTGATTTATTCTTTGATACCATGTTGGCATCTTATTGTTTAGATGAGCGACAAGGAGTCCATGGACTTAAATATATTTCCACAGAGTTGTTAGGGGCGCCTGCTTACGATCTGGAAGTCAAGCAGTACATTAGTGGTGGAGAGTCTTTTGCTAACATTCCAAGACCTCTTCTATACAAGTACAATGCTTTCGATGTAGCTCTTACGATGGAATTGTATGAGCATTACAACAAGAGATTAGACGCAGAAGGATTACAGCCTCTACATAGAATGCTAGTCGAAGCTTCTAACAATTTAATGGTTCTAGAATTACAAGGTATTAAAGTCGATACAGAATACCTAGATTATCTTACCGAACATTACTTAGATGAATTAGCTGAGACGGAAGAAAGTTTAGCCAAGTGGGTTGAGAATCCTCGTTCGCCTAAACAAGTGAAAGAACAACTGTGGAATATGGGCCACAGGGTTGATTCTACAAATGAGGAGACTTTACGGAAGATTAACGAATCTACTTCTCCGGGAAATAAAGCGTTCGAATTTACTAAGTTAATGCTACATTATCGAAAGGAACATAAATTATATGGTACGTATGTTAAAGGAATCAGTACACGACTCATCGGGGGAAGAGTTTATCCGACATTTTTACTTCACGGTACCGTCACCGGGAGGTTGGCTTGCAGAAATCCGAATCTCCAAAATGTCCCCAGGGACTCGAAAATTAGAAAACTCTTTGTCCCCGAAGAAGGTAATGTCTTTGTTCAATCGGATTATGCGCAAGCAGAACTCCGTGTAATAGCCGCTTTAGCAGGAGACCAATATCTACAGGGAGTATTTAACGAAGACAGAGATTTGCATTCGGAAGTTGCTACCAGATTCTACGGACCTAACTTTACTAAGGATCAGCGAGTTAGGGCTAAGGCAGTTGTATTCGGCTTAGCTTATGGACGAGAAGCTTATAGCCTAGCCCAAGAATATAAAATCCCTGTGGAAGAAGCCCAGAGATACTTAGATACCTTCTTTGAAACTATTCCACAGGTGGTTAAGTGGAGGGAGGACTTAAAAACTCGAGTGCTGACTAATTCTGAAACTTTAGAAAGTCCGTTTAGTCGCCGTAGACGTTTTTGGCTTATTACTAAAGAGAATCAGGGCGACGTATTAAAAGAGGCTTATAATTTCCTTCCCCAAGGAATAGCCTCCGATCTAACGTTAATCGCTTTAGGGGAAATACAAAAACGTATACCCGAATGCCATGTACGTCTTCCCGTGCATGACTCCATATTAGTAGAATGCCATAAATCTATGGCTGAATATGTCGGAGCTGAAATGTCTTCGATTATGTCGGAAGTAGCTGGTAGATTTACTGACTTCGTTAAATTCCCCTCTGATGCCCAAATAGGAGCTAGTTGGGGAGAGTTAGACTAATAAATATACAGCCTAGATATTCCAAAAGGAATCAATGATAATTATATTATGAATGCTTTAACAATAACTTTAATCGTGTGGGCTGTTGTTATCTTATTGACCTGGAGGCCCAAAAATGGCATTTGACAATCTAATCGAAAGTACAGAAGATTGGGACGTCTACCAAACACCTCTCGGAAAACTAACCGTGTTCAAACGAGACGTAAATAAAGGGGAACTAAGAGGTAAAGCCGGTACTTCAAAAATGATTTATACGGACGATCGTCCCCCTCGTCCAATAGACCTTAGAAAAAAATATAAAGGAGCGTAGCATGACTACCAAAGAAAAGGAATATACACAACTATGTGTATGGGAAGGCGTCCTTCTCGAAGAAGATGATCACGAAGAGTTCGTGGAATTTTTCGAAGAGCATATGGAGGCGCGTATTAAATTAGCGGAGACGGTTTGGACGTTGCCCGATATGGAAGATGGTGAAGAAGTTCCCGATACAGGGGGGCGCTCTGATATCTTCTTTTATGTCCACAGTGAAGATATTCCGAAGTTTGCTATGAAACGCATGAAGCTAGATGGTTTCCCCCGCTGGTGGGAAGATGTGCTTAGCAATGGCCATGGTAAGAGATACCCTAAAGAAGTACGAGACCGCTATAAAAGGACTTGGTAATGGCTAGAGGACAAAAATCAGAAGTAGGAGCTACTCGCGTAGCCCCGAATGGTTATCATTACACTAAGGCCGAAAATGGGGAATGGAGATTAACCCACCACATTGTCGCCGAAGAGAAGATAGGTAGACGGATCAGAGCTCATGAAAGAGTGTGGTTCGAAGACGGTGACCGTCAAAACCTAGCTCCAGATAACCTGCTGGTAACCGAAGGACAGGGCAAAGAAAAGAAAATTGCCATGATTAAAGACAAGATTGCGCAATTAGAATTGCAATTAGCAGATCTTGAAAATGATCAATGATATCCCCTAAAAAAACTTATATAGACTATAGTCTCTTAGTGTTTATAAACATAAATGACTACTACTGTTAGAGCACTATGGCAGTTTGATAGACTTCATTAGATAACGTTAAATAATAGACAAAAGGAGAGACTAATGTCTTACACAGATACAAAACTTATCGCTCTAGATCCAGGGAAAACCACAGGTGTGGCGGTTGCTAATTACCGCAGAACCCATAATGACATGGAAGATAAGACGTGGCGACTCAATCTGATCGAGACCGAACAGCTCGATCTCGGCGTAGAGGGACTGTGGCAGTGGCTAGCCTTAAAACAGCCAAGTGGAATAATTTACGAAACATTTACTTATCGCAGATTACCTAACGCAGATCTTACGCCAGTAGAAATTATCGGAGCCCTAAAAATATATGCGCTACTACATGGTATCGAATTATGGGGCTCACCTCCCTCAAATAAAGTCCTGTGGGATAATGACAAACTATTAAAATTAAGCGGCTACCACTGGCCCGCAATGGGGAGACTTGAATTTGCAGGTACGCACGCTAGAGATGCCGTAAGGCATTTACTTCATTGGTCGTCCATCCATGGACTTAGAAATGAAATGGCTAACGTTACACAAAAATGGGCGCTTGGAGAGTTACACCGTGCTCGGGAGTCGTAATCCAATAAGCTTGCTGCGGACGTTCTGGTGCAAAGTTGCATATAGCCGCAAATTCATCGTAGCCCTTCAAACTGCCATTTACTACTAATCCGTTTTGCGCAGCTTGAATAAGTTGATGCCAATGACCCATAAGTAGAATGTCATGTGGATTTATTACTTGCTTACGAGCCTGGAGTCTTTTAATAGGGGGCCAGATTCCTCCGATGCCTCCTCCACCTTTTACTTGATCCCCATGGGTAAGTAAAAAGTTTGTATCGTAAACTTTTATTGCGCAATCAGGTCCATCTGGAATATCAAATGTAATATCTTTATTCTCCGCAAAGATTTGAGCCAGCTGGACATACATGAACCAATCGAAGTTATCCCTGACACGTAATTTCATTCTCGGTTTACGTGTACGACGTCCGTGATTACCCACAACGCAGGGAATGTGGACCTTACCGAAATGATTATGCAATAAGCGGATACCTGCAGCTAATTGTTCTGTCCAATATACAATAGTGCCTAAAATAGTATCTTCGTTCGTTTCTTTTAACTCTTCGTGAATATCGCCGGAGATCATATCGCCACCTAAACAAAGAAGAACTCCATCGTATTCAACACCTGCAATATAGTCCCTCGATATTTCAATTACTTTCTGGAAATAAGTTTCTAATCTTTGGGTAGCTATTTCGCGGTTGTATTCATTGATGCCCCCTATTTCTGCGGGGTTAACTACTTCGTCGAAATGTGTATCACTAAGAATAGTACATACAGTACCACGATGGGCTTTATTACTTTTCTTAGGTTCTAACCATTTTGGCGGTTTACTAATTAAAGCTGCAGCCTTTTCGGATAATGATAATTGCGTTTCAAGTTCGCCTACTTGTTGCATTAGGCCTTTGTTTAATTCCGCCTTAATACCAAGGTCAGTTTTAGTCGTAGCTAGATCCTGTTCTAAAGCACCTATCCTACGTATAAAATCGTCGTTTTCGCTAAATTCTGTAAGACTCATAATCGATTTGTTGTAGTGCGTAACTAACTTTACGTTCCGTAGCTCCTTCATATCCCTCTGATAATAACCAGCGGGTAATTAAAGCCGGACCGAGTTGTCGGTTATCTACAATCTCCTTCTGTATCTCTATAGGTAATTGTGCGAACCACGATTTGCGGTCGCTTTTCTTTGCCTCATTGGCAAACTCTGTTAGGCTACTCATCATGTCCTCCGAATTGATTTGGCCCTATCACGGTTTCTCCGTGACTAACTACTTTAAGGTTAAGTGTTCCATACTTAATAGATTCGGCCGCTTGAACGAGCCACAGGTAGGCTAGCGATACTGGTACGTCTCCGAGATCGACCTCAATGGGCCCATCGTTTTCGTAATCACAGGAAACTGTGATAATCGCTAAATTGAGTTGTGGCTCGTCCACGGCTAAATCCTAGAGTAAGCTCCCAGGTAATGATGAACGAAATTTCCGCACAAAATTATAGAGCACAGATAATGCCGCGCCCATTCCTGACATCGCTGCCATTTGCAGCGTATTAACACTCATATCCGTCATAAGGCTATCACCTATTAGTACGGATAAAAATACTTCACTAAAGGTCGCAACTGCTCTTACAGCTTCGCCTTTGAATTTCTCTACTATGTTCTTCATAAACACTCCTAAGCAAATGTTTGATCAAATTGAAGCGAACCAGAGCTGTTATAAATTTTTATTCCTACTTCGCCATCTGTCTGTACGCCGAGTATTACTCTGGTTCTATCGCTACTGTCCGTTAAGGTCAGCGTACCACCCGGTGGTATAGTCCAGCCCGAGCTTTCCAAGATGCTTAATCGGGCCTCAATATCATTTACGATACTGACTACGCTGTCCTCTAGAACTCTACCTGGCATTATTCTGTGGCCTCCACTGTTGAAAGTTGGATAGATATTCGTTCATCGTTACTGTCCTCGTTGATGTAAACGTCGTAAGCCATAATGCGGTAATACTTATCTAAATCTAAATAACCCCTAGTAGCGCGCACTGTCACAATGTCTCCCGTAGTAAAGGCTCCTACTCTAGTTTCAGGGGATTTTGGGTTAGTTTCAACTGTTAGTACTTCATAGACCCTTTTACGTTGCTGTAACTCTTGTTCATTATATTCGGTTAGAGTCTCTGCTATACCTATTTCTTTCTTAGCTAATTTATGTTCTAATAAAGGATAGCCATCGGAAATACTAGATATATCAACCAGTTCGGTAAGTAAGGTATCTGGACCAGTGCCAGACCCTATCATGTAGACCTTATTAGTAAATTTCTGGCCTTTTTGTTGCCATTGAATTCTAGTTAAATTCGAATCAATATCTAATATGGTTTCATTGATTGTACCCTTTTTAGGGTAATAGCATTGAAAACCATTGGACACAGAATTGGGGCTAGTTGTCTTATCCCATTCACTAGTAAAACCGAAATCAAATCCATTTTGCCTATCAGCGAGATTTTCAATAAGAGTCGCCACAGGGGACCTGTGATAATCGTAGTAAGTACGACTTACTTCTATGCCGGAAGTAACATTAGTATCAGTTGTACTAAGTCCTGCGATATTACCTCCTGTTTCGGCTATTGCTGTATCTATTAAAGATTTCGCAATATAGTGTTGATCGCGATCGGTAAAAGTAACCGTATTACGTACGATACGCCTTCTAAAGTAAGACCAGAAACCTTCGCCAATTAGGCGCAAACGGTGAGCAGGATAAACTACAAATACTTCCCACAGAATTCCTGACCAAACAATAACCCCGTCTTTTTCGATGTAGATAACACCTCTACCGGGTTGAATGTTGCTTGCTTTAATCTTATCGGCTAAAGCAGAAGACTGTGGATTAGGAGATGTAGAAATATCACATTTACCTGGACCGTTTAATACATGACTAAAACTCAACCGCGTTACGGTGAGCTCTTCGTAAATACTATTGGTTACCAGATCTCCAATAAGAATCCGATAGCCTTTCACTATTCAAACATAACCTTCCATGTAGCGGGTCCAACAATGCCGTCCACTTTGAGATTGTTGGCAGTTTGAAATTGTTTTATTGCGTAAGATGTTTTAGGTCCTAGTATTCCATCAATAGGTTCTGCTCCTAGAACTGTTTGCATCATTTTGACGTCCATACCTCTCATACGAGGTCGACGTAATTTAAGCATGCGTCCTGGCCATTTCTTAACATCAGGTTCTCTTGATGCTTCTTTTACCTTGACCTTTGTTATCGGAGCGGAGTCACAATCTTTCGAATGCGTTTCACTTATTCTGGCGAATAAGTTTTTACCTGGGCAAGCTGTTTTAGCAGTCTCTTTATGGCCTATTACTTTTAGGTCACTATCTAGCCAACCTTCTGAAATGCCCCATTCTATTAAGCGTCTAGATGCTGCTAAAGCCTTCTCTGTAGGTTGCTGTGACTCAAAGTTACCTAAGAAACAGAATGCGTATGATTTCCTATTCCAGTTACGGGTAGCGCCTCCCTCAGTGCCGAACCCACGGCCTTCGAAAATTTTACCGTTAGGATCAATCCCATAGTGGTAAGCAATATCATTCCAGCCGCGACTATTGATATGGTGCGATTGAAAGCTCCTCCACTGCCTTGTGGAATCTGTTTTAGTTGTGCAGACGGCGGCACTGTGGTGGATGACGAGTGTTCCTTGCTTTCCAAGATCTCGCCTCCGTTTCCAGTCTACTCCGCCCCATTCGGCTCTTGTTATTATTTTAGGCTTCTTCGCCATCTGTTTGCTCCCGTTCCGCTAACTGGGCCCGTAGGGAGGCCACAGTGGCCCGTAGGCTAGCGAGTTCTATTTGAACCCTACCAGCCTCGGTACTTTGTAATTCTGTTATGATTGCCCCTAGGGACACCTCTTCTTCTTGCATTAGCTTCCTTTCAAACTTTGGTAATACTCCAGATCAGTACTATCAACAAATTGCTGATAATCGCCTGCATCTTGTATTATAATGTGTACGATCGGCTGAGGCCCCTCTTCTCCTCCTCCTGTGAAGGCTACGACCATGCCACCGATAGCTGTTGCGAGAGCGGCTAGTCCGCTCATAACTTTAATGATAAACGTTTTATTCGTCACGTTCGAGTAATTGCTCCATGTGTATTTCGAGAGCCGTTACTCGATTACCTATCTCATCGGTAATCCATTGAGGGGTATTTCTTTCGAGATCGGCGGCTCTAAGTGTATTCAGATTTCTCATCTGTTCGGACAATTCAGCCATTGACCCCCGCAGTTCGTCCATGTCCCCTTCTACTTGGACAGTTAAACCGGTATCAAAGTGCTGAACACTTCTTTCTAGGTCCCCTATTCTACCTGTTACCATAGAGGCTTGCCACGCTATAACTGCGCCTAATGTGACGCACGAAGCAACGAACCCTAGGGTAGTTTTCTTTAAGCCTACTTCTTTCCACGACTGTGGAGGAGCTTCTTCTGCCATATCTTACCCACTTACGTAACTTTCGCTTCCAGGCATATCCGGATCCTCAGCCTCCACGATCAATTTTCCGTCATCATCAAAGCCCTTTGTTTGAGGATCTTTGATAGTCGGATCATGCCTTTCACCGATAACCATCCAACTACATACTGCTTTATCTGGACCAGTAATTGTTAGTTTGTTTCCTGATAGCGACCATTCAACGGCATTTCCTGAACTAGCAACCATTGCCCAGCCATTCGTATTTAATACAACCCATGTTCCATCGGTCATACCCGAAGACGCGTCTAAATCTACTTCTACGGAACTTCCACTAATAGTAGCTTCTCCTCGATAAATGTTATCGGCGCGTGGACCCTCAATAAGTGAGTGCCTCAGTCTCCAATCGCCTTTCTTAAGGGGGTGTTGAATATCAAACGAACCCGCATCTTTAGATAGAGTTCGTATATAAGTAGTTCCATCACCTCTTACATAAAATTCTGTGTTTCCGCTCATATCGTGTACATCGAGCATTCTTGAAGACGTTGAACTTGCGCCTCCTTTAATTAGTACAGTGTTTCCTTGTGCAGCGGTTGTTTCTAGATTTTCGAATCTTGCAATAGCGCTAGTGGAGTCCCAACCATCTGCTTGGTAAACATAAAACTTTTCGCTCGGATTAGTTGCACCAATACCTACGTTACCCGAAGACAGAACAGTCATTTTCTCGGAATCGTTAGTAACAAATTGAATACGATGCGCAGTTGAGGTTCCTATCAAAGCGGTATTAGAACCTGTAGAACCAAAATAAGTATTTGTAGTTCCGTTCTTTGAAATTAGGTATGCGGCTTTAGAAGTTGAAACCAAGTGGAGTTCGTCAGCGGACTCATCCCATAGCATATGAGAACCCGTTGTGTCGCCGAAAAGCTGGACATCTTTACCTGTTCCATTTTCACCCACAGTAACGGTGTTGTTCATTTGTAATGCGCCACTGAAGGTTAATCCACCAGTAAGAGTCGTATCAAGATTAAGTGTTACGGCTCCTGAGGCGCCACCGCCATTAAGGTTAGTACCGGCAGTAACTCCGGTAATATCACCCGCAGTGCTTATATCGGCACCATTCCAATAAAGCGCCCCACTAACATTGTAGAGCTTATTAGTAGTAGTACCAGGAGCAGTAGTTTGTTCGAAATGATGGACTCCATATGTGGCCACCTCCACAGTTGTTCTGCTGTCGGTAATGTTACCACTAACAATGGTAGTAACACCTGCACCTACAGCGATTTGAGCTAGTTTATAAGCGGAACTCGGTAATGTAGGTACAGAAGGCGACCCAGCAGCCGTTCCTGTGATTACTTTAAGTTCCCAGTTATTAGCCGAACCGCTATAAGCTGCGTCATTTACTTGCGCTACAACTATATCAATTCGGGGGTTACTTCCATCAGCGGAAGCTATAGCCAAATTTACTGTGGCATCATTATAGCCGAAATAGAAGCCCTGATCTGTGGCACTATCGCCTTTGATCCACACTTCTCCTGCTGCTACGTCCACGTTCATTGCGGGCGTAGAGTTAGCAGTGACTGCTAAGTCACCAGTGGTGCCTACACCCTCGGTATTAACATAATAGCCGTTAGCCTGGCGAAAAGTTTTCGCAGGATGACTGGCGTTCTGTATTACATATAAAGGGGTTTGTACTGCCATATTAAATCCATGCGTCGTACCATTTAACATTACACGTCGTAGCGGAACTCGACGCGGCGCTAAAGGTAAGACTATTGTCTCCCGGTTTAAGAATCCACCAAGTGGAATCGCTTGTCACGTAATTATACACCGAAGTTGATCCGCCCTTCAACACACTTCGGTCATAGAAATCAACATCGCAATATTCTCCGGCAGCTAAAGTAAGCCCTTTAAGCTCTATATGCTCTCCGGTAGTATTGTTAGTTAATTTCGGGTCGGTTGCTGGGCCATTAAATTTTACCACAGGGTACTGAGAAAAATCTCCAGCGTTATTACAAGTTGTCGCAGCACTAGAACCTGCTCCGAAACTTAAATTAAAAGTAGCATCGAAAGTTGCCCCTCCGGTAAAACTAGATAGGCTTAAATCTTCTGAATGTTGTTCTGCTCCGTTAATAATTGGATTAGGACATTGTAAAGATACGAACACTGGAATACGTCCTGATGAATTACGCGCTAGAATTTGTTATGTTACTCTTCGCACATAACATTTAATAACACGTTCGTCAATAGTAGTATCTGAGGTACCTAGACCCGGCCCAGAGAACTTAAATTGAAAAGATCACGAAGTATCGCTTAA
>Ga0115011_10003749_pt1 | contig 10322 bp, 9 predicted proteins | sample TroAtlMetagenome_2_FD_88705 | JGI IMG/M metagenome (GOLD analysis project Ga0115011, IMG submission 88705) | Marine eukaryotic phytoplankton communities from Atlantic Ocean - Tropical Atlantic ANT8 Metagenome | ecosystem: Environmental > Aquatic > Marine > Oceanic | place: Tropical Atlantic...
ATCCTTTCTTGAACATTTGCATGGATAAACGAAACCTCGTAATTGTAATTCCTTGAATACTTTTCTGTAACGGTTTTTTCGTTCGCTTTGTGTGTAAGGTTTATAAGGGCCGCCTATGTCAGGTCCTTCATTCCATTTAATGCCTAGCCAATGTAGATCATCTATTGCAGATTCGTGGTATTCTTGCTTGCATCTTTGATAGTCCAAATCCTCGGATCTGTAGATAAGCTTTCCCCCTGAATCACTAGCGCGTTTTGCTGCTATCCAAAATGTCTGTGCATGTCCGAGATGTAGGTGGCCGGTAGGTGTAGGGGCGATTCTACCACGGTAAGTTATGATGTTATTTTTCACTCATCAACAAGTCGCTTTGTGATATCCGAATAGGCATCTATTCTTCGATCACGTAAAAACGGCCAATGAGTCCTTGCTGTATCAACTTTACCTAAATCCAAGTCGCACAGTAGTGTTGTTTCATCTAAACCTGCTTTTCTAAGCAACTCTCCTGAAGTGTCGCTTATAAAGCTTTGACCCCAAAATTCTATTCCATCTCCATTGTCTGTTGTTTCTTCATGCCCAACCCTGTTAACAGTTGCGACATAACATCCATTAGCAATTGCATGGCTGCGTTGAATTGTTTCCCAGGAGTTGTGTTGACTCTTTCCATATTTGGCTTTTTCCGATGGGTGCCAGCCTATAGCTGTGGGATAAAATAATATTTCTGCACCTTGCATTGCCGTTAGTCTGGCAGCTTCCGGATACCATTGATCCCAGCATATTAATACTCCGATTTTACCAAATGGAGTTTTCCATGATCGAAACCCAAGGTCTCCTGGAGTAAAATAGAATTTTTCATAATAAAGAGGATCATCAGGTATGTGCATTTTTCGATATATGCCTAGAATAGCACCGTCAGTATTAATGATCGCTGCACTATTATGGTAGACCCCAGAACCTCGCTTTTCAAAAATAGAAACTATTAAAACTATTTTATAGCGCTGTGCTAAATTCTGAAAAGCTTTGGTTGTTGGACCAGGGATAGGTTCAGCGAGATCGAATTTTGAATGATCTTCGGATTGGCAGAAATATTCAGTCGAAAATAATTCCTGTGTACAAATAATTTGCGCCCCATCTTTTGCTGCTTTTTCTGCCTTGGCTAAGGTGAGGGATAAATTTTTGGCAGGTTCTTTATGGGCTTTCGCTTGGATAAGCCCAACAGTAATAACTTTGCTTTTTTTTGGCATAGATTAATGCCCTGGCTCACGTTTAATATTGGCTCCAAGCGATCTTAGTTTTCCGTCAATATCCTCGTACCCTCGATCGATATGATACACCCTGTTCACTCGTGTTGTACCTTGTGCTGAAAGCCCAGCCAAAACGAGCGCTGCAGACGCCCTTAAATCGCTGGCCATCACATCTGCACCGCTTAGTGGTTTCCCTCCTTTTACGATAGCGCTTGGCCCTTCTATTGAAATGTCTGCGCCCATTCTAGCGAGCTCGTTAACATGCATAAAACGAGATTCGAAAATTCGTTCGGTAATAATGCTGATACCGGGAGACTTTAACATGAGAACCATCATTTGCGCTTGTACATCTGTCGGGAATCCAGCATGTGGCATTGTTGTTATATCGACAGATTTCAACTTTTTTGAAGGTTTAATATGTATGGAGTTTTTTTCTAGGGAGAACTTAACTCCTGCCTCTCTCATTTTATCTAGCACAGCGCTAAGGTGCCCAGGAACGCATCCTTGGACCTTTACGTTGCCGTTTGTTACGGCTCCGGCCAAAGCAAAAGTTGCGGCTTCAATTCGATCGGGAATAACTCTGTGTTCGGCTCCGTATAGTTTTTTAACACCTTGAATGGTTATTGTTGGACTTCCTGCGCCTGAGATCTTTGCACCCATTGCTATGAGGAAATTAGCGAGATCTTCAATTTCGGGCTCGCAAGCAGCGCTATGGATTACCGTTTTCCCTTTTGCTAGTGTTGCGGCCATCATTAGGTTTGCAGTTCCAAGAACTGTGGGACCACATCTTCCGCCTAAAAAGCTTTCTGCCCCTCGTAAATCCTTTGTTTTCGCGTGCACATATCCGGATTTTATACTTATCCTAGCTCCTAAATCTCGCATTCCTTTAAGGTGTAAATCGATCGGTCTTGCCCCAATTACGCAGCCTCCCGGCATCGAGATTTTTGCTTCTTTAAGTCGGCCCATCAATGGGCCAAGAATGCATATTGAACCACGCATTTTTCTTATTAAGTCATAATCACCAAAGCCTTCGATTTTTTTTGCGCGTACTTTAATGCTTCCACGGCCTGTCTCTACAGTGGCCCCTAGTGATTTTAAAATGCTAGACATGAATCTAACGTCACTAAGATTTGGGAGATTACGCAATGTGCACTCTTCACCAGTAAGCAGTGTTGCAGCCATTAATGGAAGAGCTGCGTTCTTTGCCCCACTAATTTTAACTTCTCCTTTAAGAGGTTTGCCTCCTTTGATTACTAAGCAGTCCATTCGGTCGAGGTCGAGAGTTTTGCGTTAAAGTGATGCGCTGGCAATCACGATTCTAGGCTTCTTAGAGAGATCTGAAACAAATTTAACGCTCTGCCAGTTGGCGTTATGGAAAATATTATTAATATAATTTTTCTGACCATCGCCAAATTCAGCCAATAAGGAGCAACCTTCGATCAGTGATCTTTGGCTTTCTAACGCTAGCATTCGATAGTAATGCAGTCCGTCTTTTCCACCATCCAATGCTGTGTGTGGATCAAAATCTCGAACTTCTGCTTGTAGCGTTAGAATCTCTTTTGTTGGGATATAAGGTGGATTAGAGACTATCAAATGCATTTTTTCAGAATTGGATAGAGCGATACCATCTGCTTGCCGGAATTCTATGCGGTTGGCAACGCCTAGCATTCCTGCGTTCGTCTTTGCTAAACAAAGTGCGTCTTTAGAGATGTCCGATGCAATTATCTTTGCGTTTGTCAGTTCTTTTGCAAGAGCGATTGCTATGCATCCGCTACCAGTACCAAAATCGTAAATTAAAGGAGATGAATGTTTTTTAAGTTTGTTAACAGCTAGCTCAATTAGTTGCTCTGTTTCTGGCCTGGGTATTAATGCTGCTTTAGATGTTTTAAAATCTATTCCGTAAAAATTAGTTGATCTGAATATATGCTGAAGTGGTTCTCGATTGGCTCGGCGGCGAGCTTGTTCCATAATTATCCTGATTTGAGATTGGTCAAGATCTCGGTTTAAGTGCAGTGGTAATTCTGAGCGGCTACATTCTATAAGATTTGTAATCAACCATTCGGCATCAGTTTCAGGTGATTCAATTCCTGATTCTTTAAATTTAATAACTAAATCTTTTTTTACATCATCAATTGTCATTCTCGGATTAATCCATCTGCGACACCGAGCCATTTATAGGTAGTCAATTCCTCTAACCCCATTGGGCCTCTGGCTCCAATTTTATCTGTACTGATACCAATTTCTGCACCCATTCCAAATTGTCCGCCATCAGTAAAGCGTGTTGATGCATTCCAGAATATTGTCGATGAATCAACTTCGATCTGAAACCTTTTAGCAGATTGAGGGTCTTTTGTGATAATTGTTTCCGTATGACCAGACCCATGAATATTGATATGTTCAATGGCTTCTTCTACTCCGTCTACTATTTTAATTGAAAGTATTAAGTCTAGATATTCCTCGTCCCAGTCGGAATCGTTTGCTGTTTGAATATCGATTCCAGAATCCTTTAAAATACTTTTAGTCATTATATCACCCCGAAGTTCTACGCCTGCATCAGAGAGCTTTTTGCATAATGAAGGGAGGATCTTACTTGCAATTGATTTCGAGATAAGAAGAGTTTCCGCAGCATTACAAACACCTGGCCTATGAACCTTAGAATTAAATGCAATATCTTCAGCCATCGTTTGATCAATTGCACCGTCAATGTAAACGTGGCAAATACCCTTGTAATGTTTGATTACTGGCACACGAGAGCATTCTGCTACTGCTCGGATAAGGTTCTCTCCACCCCTTGGAATACATAGGTCAACGTGATTTATATGTGATAACAGTTCTGGGATTGCGGCTCGGTCAGTGGTTTGAACAACCTGAATTGCATCTGAGGGAAATTCTGTTGATAGTTTTTTTGCAGCGTTAACCATTGTTTCCGCAATTATCCGATTTGAATGAATTGCCTCCTTTCCTCCTCTTAAAATAGTGGCATTGCCGGACTTGAAACATAGGCTTGCAGCGTCAGCAGTGACATTAGGGCGTGATTCATAAATTATAACAATAACCCCTATTGGGGAGGAAACTTTAGTTAATAATAATCCGTTAGGTCTCTTGCGTTCTTCTAAGATTCTACCAACTGGATCTGACAGCTCTGCAACCTCTCTCAATCCGTCTGCCATTGCTGTGATTCGTTCATTGTTTAGTAATAGACGGTCTAATAGCGCTTTAGATAGCCCCATATTATTTCCAGTGGCAATGTCTTTGGAATTTTCTGCTATTATTGAATCTGCGTTGGCCTCGATAGCATCGGCCATTGCAAACAGGTACTTATTTTTCTCTGTTTCAGTAAGTGTTGCTAAACGGCGCGAAGCCGTCTTTGCGCGTTTTGTTAGGTTTGTGATATCCTCCTTTAAGCTCATGCAGTGAGGTGAAAGTACCTTTAAGATTGATTGGGGAAAACCCATTTTGTTATCAATTTGATTCATTTTTCTTGGTGAAGTCATTGGATTGATTAAAAATGCTTCTTAGGAGTTGGTATTAGTACTATGGATGATCTTTTAAAATTAGAAAGAAATGTTCGTTCTGCTTACGCCAAGACTTTGTCATTGCTTGCGAGTCGATTCCATTACCCTCTTCCTGTCAGTGATAGGGATGTTCCGGGGCTGCCTCGTGTTCTTTTTTTAGGGAATCATTCTTCTGGAAAATCTTCTTTTATCAATCATATCGCGGGAATAGAGATTCAAAAATCTGGTTTAGCCCCTACAGATGACGGGTTCACGTTGGTAACTTATGGCGATGCTGAAGAAACTCTCGATGGCCAAACAGTTGTAACGCATCCTGATTTGGACTACCAAGATATGGCCGATTTAGGGCCTGATTTTTTGGCAAAGCTTCAATATAAAACTTATCCTGCAGAGGTGTTGCGACATCTTACCTTAATTGACAGTCCTGGCATGATCGACTCTGCGAGCGATGATAATCATCGTGGTTATGATTTTCGTGAATGTGTGCAACGCTTTGCTGATAGTGCGGATTTGATTCTTTTCTTTTTTGATCCCGACAAGCCTGGCACCACAGGTGAGGCTATTTCAACTTTTACTGAGCAATTACTAGGTCTGGAACACAAGTTATTGATTATTCTTAATAAGGTAGACTTGTTCGATCATATTAGGGATTTTGCGCGAACCTATGGGACTTTGTGTTGGAACTTGTCCAAGACTATTCCTAGCAAAGATACTCCAAGAATTTATACAACATATCTACCTGATTTTGCTACTGGGCAAGTGGACCAGAAACACACGATTCCTCTAGAGGATTTTGATACAGCAAGAGAGGAAGTTATTGCGGAAGTTAAAAGAGCTCCTGCGCGACGAGCTGATAATTTAGTTAGTGGGCTGCTAATTCAGGCTAAACGGTTGTCAGTTCATGCCCGAGTATGTCACGAAGTCGCTTCTTATTATAATCGCCTAGTTAGTAAAATTAGATTTTTTGTTTTTAGTGTGTTGTTTGTTGTAGGAGGCTCCTTCTGGCTAACTAGATTATGGTGGTTTAAGGAGGAGTGGATAACAGCATTTAACGATGAGAACTGGGAATCATTGGCGGTTCCTGGATTTGCTGCCGGATTAATTCTTTTGTTTTTTGTTACATTATTGTTTGTCTATTCTATTGGGCTTCAAAAAATAAGAAGATCAATATCTACAGAAGAGAGTCTGGATGTGTTTTTTAAGAGGGCTTACAAGGGGGAGCTTTCACTTCGTAAGAGGGCTGATCTTTTTTCAATATGGCAAGCGACAAAGTTCGGGGTATTAGATGTGATAGATACATATGGATTAAGGAGTTTATCCACATCCTCTTCATCGCGTAAACTATTGCGAAATCTTCAACAATCAATTGAAAAGGATATACCTGCGCTTCGCCGAAAAGTTGATTTCACGGCTTCTATAAGTACTGACAAAAACGAGGCTAGTATGAGTATCGAAGATTCAAATCAGTCCGTATCCTCTACTGAAAATCCGATTGATGCAGAGCGGGACTTTTCGGAAGATCGAGATAAAAGTTCTTAATATTAATTTATTTTTCACAAGTTATTCACAATTCTATTAATAAATAACTTTAACGATAAATATTTACAAATATACAAGTAATATATGTTTTTGTGTCGTTTTTTGTTGGTTTTTTATTGACTTGATCGAGCTGTCATTCAGTTTGTCCCCAACTCTGAGAGTTTTTTACATAATATCCTCAGTTCCTCCTGACCCAGTGACGGCAATGCCGACCCGTCTCTGGGTTTCCTTTTATCTATTACTGTTTATCGGTGAAGATATTTTTATAGATGTTTAATTCTAGATTTCCTCAAGTTCTCAATTAAAGTCATCTCGACGCATTGAATTTAATGAAATGACTAAGATGAGAAATCAGTTGCTATCAAAATACTTTTGGGTTCTAGGATGTTGCTTTGTTTTTTCTATTTTGGCCCAATCTGATGACTGGCCGCAGTGGCGAGGGATTGAACGATCCGGCAATTGGCTAGAGAAGGGAATAGTGGACAAGTTTCCTGTTGGCGGGCCGAAGCTTCGTTGGTCCTCATCTATTGGGTCAGGATATTCAGGGCCATCTGTTTCAGGTGGTAAGGTTTTTGTTATGGATCGTTTGGTTAAGTCGACTGGAACAGATGAACCTAAATATCTTCATGAAGGTAAACCGCCAAGAAATGTTAATTTTATTCGAAAACTTCTTCCAGGGGCTGAAAGGGTAGTGTGCCTAAATGAAAAAGATGGGAAATTGCTTTGGTCTTATGAATGGGACTGCAGCTACACAACAGTTGCAGCTTATGCAATTGGCCCTCGAGTAACTCCTTCTGTTGATGATGATAGAGTATATTCACTTGGCGCTGAGGGGGATTTGTTTTGTCATAAGGTGAATAACGGCAAGGTGCTTTGGACTAGAGATTTTAAAAAAGATTTTACGTTAAAAATACCTGAATGGGGCGTATCTGCTCATCCTTTAGTTTATGAAGATAAGTTAATATGTGTAGTCGGAGGGGATGGTTCTACTGTCGTTGCTTTTGATAAAATGAATGGTAAAGAGTTATGGAGAGCTCTTTCAGCTGAACAGCCAGGTTACTGTCCCCCGGTTGTTCATGAGCTTGGAGGGAAAAAACAATTATTGATTTGGCATAGCGACGCTCTCGAAGCGTTAAACCCTTCAGATGGGAGTGTTTATTGGTCTATTCCAATTAAGCCAACTTATTCGATGTCTATTTCACAGCCTGTTGTTTCTGGGAATCGAGTTTTCATCATGAGCTTTAATAGGATTTCAGCATGCATTGAGGTATCCGAAAATGGGGAGTCAGCAAAAATAGCTTGGAGGGGTAACACGCGTAAAGGCATCGCTGGAGTTCACAATACACCAGTGATATTTGATGGGCATATATATGCCTGTGGCTCGGGTGGTAAGTATATTTGTGCAAACTTGGCTGATGGTGAGCAGCTGTGGAGTTCATTTGAGCCTTTTAAGCGTGAACGCCCCATTAGCTGGGGTAATGTCTTTACGGTTAAACAGGGTGGGCGTTATTTTTTGGCTAATGATTTAGGGGAATTAATAATAGCTAAGCTCCAACCAAGCGGATATCAGGAGATAAGTAGGGCTAAGTTAATTGAGCCCACACACAAAGTTAGTGGCCGTATGTTGGTTTGGTCGCATCCTGCCTTTGCAAATCGAAGTGTTTATCTAAGAAATGATAATGAAATCCGTTGTTATGACTTATCAAAGTTGTGAAACTTTTGGTGATAATTGGGGTTAATAGTTAATGGCGGGTGTTGACAACCTTCGTGGATTTGCTACCAAACGCCAAGCGATTGAATGCAATCTTTTAAAGAAATGAATAATAAGAAAATGCGAGCGGCAGGTTTTACCTTGGTAGAAATCATGATCGTTGTGGCTATTATTGGCCTGCTTATTGGTGTGGCAGTTCCTAAGTTTAGTAAAATGCGCAGTGATGCTCAGGAGACCAGTTGCTTTGTTCAGTTGAAGCAAATTGATAACGCCAAAGAAATTTGGGCGACTAGGGAAAAACGAGCAAATGGTCAGGTGCCGACTGCAGAGCAATTAGCAGAATATATTGATGGTGGTATTCCTTCATGCCCTGGCGGCGGGGGCGAATATACTATTGGCGCGGTTGGTGAAAAAGCTACCTGCCCAACTCATGGGAATTTAGATTCTAAAAATTCGCAGTAGTAAGATTTTATTAGTTTGAATTTATTTTAAAGGCGACCTTGTGTCGCCTTTAATTTTATTACTTATGATGTTGAAAGTTTATATATATAAAAACTGTGACACTTGCAGAAAAGCAAAGAAATATCTAAACGCTAAAGAGGTTGAATGTGAATTGATTCCTATTAGAGAGCAGCCCCCGTCAGTTAATGAGTTGCGTGTAATGCTAGATAATTACAAAGGGGATATGCGTAGATTGTTTAACACGTCCGGCAGGGACTATAGGGATTTGAATTTAAAGGATAAGCTTTCGAAAATGAAAGAAATAGAAGCGTTGGAGCTTTTATCTAAAAACGGGAATTTGGTTAAACGCCCATTTGCAATCAATGGTAATGATGGGGCAGTAGGTTTTAGCGAATCTGTTTGGGGTGACTTGTTTCTTTGATTTCAAGCAATGCAACTATTTACGTAATTGAGCCATGAAGCCTGGCTGGCTTCCTGCGAGATCTGCAGCTCGCTGGGTTGAGATAATTTGTCCATAGGTCTGAATATCGTGCTGAAGCATTTCCAGTCGTTTCTTAAATTCTTCACTCGCTACTTTGCCGTCTTTGACGTCGACTTTTTCAAGAAATGAAACACCGTAAGGCATCGACCAGGCATAACACTGACGAGCGACTGTTCTAAGCTGATCGTGAACAGTAAGTCCTTTCTCATGGGATGCGACAATGGAGGCAAACAGCTTCCCAGTGAATTCTTTCCAAAAATGGTCTAGAAAGTTTTTGAGGATGCTGCTGATGCCGCCGTGGTAATCAGGGGTGCCTAAAACAATAACATCAGCTCCCAAAACCTGTTTTTTTAATAATGAATAGTAATCTTGCTCCCAAACAGTATCAGGATTGAAAAGGGGCAGGGGCTCTTTGATGAAGTCTAGTGTGTTGACTTCACATCCGGCAGTAGACAAGTTGTCGGCGAGGTGATTAATCGCAACTCTAGTGACAGAGTTCTCGTGGAGGCTTCCCACAACCAAAAGCACATTACAATGATCTTCCGACATACGAATGATTTTATTCATGAGGTTGTTTCAAGTCGATCTCTAAAGTGTTTTATGCGTTTGTATATTCAGTTTTCAATTATCACTATACTGTTTTTTTCGTCAGGATGTGTGATGAATGACAAGGCGCTAGTGCCGAAGCCTAGTTGGTTGCAGCGTGCGTTTGTGCCTAGGCCTTCTCGCTTGGCTAATCCGGAGGATCGCTTGTCATTTGACCCTGTAACCTCTTATCGGAGGAAGATGGGAGAGGTTGGGTTAAATGAAAAAATTAAACTCTTAAAGGAAGGCGATCTAGTGGCTGCAAGTCTAGGCAAAATCGAGTCTGGTCATGATCTGATTGTGAACAGAAGGTTGAATTATATAGCCTATACTGTTCTTGATTACGGTCACTTAGACATCGTCGTGAACGATCCAGAGGGAAGCGGTGAAAAAGTCTTATTCACATGTCAGTCCTTGGAGGGAGTTAATGCTAAACGGCGTTTACAAGACTTAGGGAACAGAGATTGGGATGCATTTAGAATGACTAATTGGAAAAGAGTGGATCGAGATAGATTATATGATTTTATCAGGATCGGAATCGAGCGAGGTCAAAACGAGGATGCTTATTATGATAATTTAAGCGCCGTTGGAATCCGTAATGCAAATCTAAAGCCTAGAACTAAGGATGACATTGGTGGAGGCTACATTTGTTCGACAGCCGTAGTTTCAGCGCTTTATTATGCTGGTGTTGAATTGGATAATACGAGAAGTAGTTCTTATATTGATCTAGTTTCTCCTAAGCAAGTAGTGACAAGTAAAGGTCGTTTTTTTCTTCCAGTAGATGCTGA
>Ga0115011_10003751_pt1 | contig 10318 bp, 1 predicted proteins | sample TroAtlMetagenome_2_FD_88705 | JGI IMG/M metagenome (GOLD analysis project Ga0115011, IMG submission 88705) | Marine eukaryotic phytoplankton communities from Atlantic Ocean - Tropical Atlantic ANT8 Metagenome | ecosystem: Environmental > Aquatic > Marine > Oceanic | place: Tropical Atlantic...
ATTATTTTGAGTCTACATTCCCTACAGAAACACTAAGAGGTGATTTCTTTGGAGGGGGACAAGAGGCGTTTATAGATGCATCAGAAGGGTTCTTTAGTACTCTAGGCTTAACTGTTGATGGCAGAGGTGGATTGGGTAATGATGTTACGGTAACATATAAACCTAATAAAGATGCAACTGCAATGGAATTTAACTTTAACCCGAGAGTTGAAGATACTGACCCTAAAGGAAAATTAGCTTTATTTGAATGGATAAAAGGTGTAGTGCCAAGAGAAACTGTTGATGAGCTAATTAAGAAAGGAGTAATAAGTCCTGTTGCTAACCCAACTAAAAACTATAGAAGGAACAAAGATGATTTAAATGACCTAAAGGACTTTCCTTGTATAATTAATAAAATAACCGGAAAGGGGGAAATAATTGACCCTCAAACCGGAGCTATATTAGGAAGTTGTGATAAAGAAAAATAGATGAAAGATAAAATCTACAGAACCCCTAATGGTAAAACATTTGAGGAAACATATTTAAGAGAGCGTTACGGAGATAAATTTGGTTTGCTCGTGGCTACCGGTCAATTTGAACAAATTGAGGGAGGCACAATAGAGGATGAAGTTCAGCTTGAAGAAGAAATATATATTGCCCCAAACGGAAAAGAGTTTATGACCTCAGAGCTTATAGAAAAATATGGTCCTGATGGGTTTGAGCAGATAAAAGACCAATTTAAAAAAAAAAATTCAACCGAAACTCCACCTCCTCCTCAAGAAGTTGGTGGCGAGAATGTGGAAAGCGATTACTCAATTGCTTTAAAAAGAAATTTATCAGGTTCTGAAACCGACACTTCCGACCAATACACCGATGAGGTAAATCGAATAAAACTTAAAAGGAAGGCTTTTGATGATGAAACACAAAAGCTTTTAGACGAACTATATGCTCTTAACCTACCTGAAGATGAGGAGACTCAGAGGCTAGAAGAAATCTTCAATAGACCCGGTGGGTTAACTGACGAGGAAAATAGAATTACAGAGTTAAATGTAAATGACTTTAGTGAAAACCTAACACAAGCTGAAAAAGATACTAGAGTACAAAACATTCTTCAAAACCAACCTAATCAAATTAAATATCAAGATAATTCAGATGACCCTTCTCCTGTCATAAGAGAAGTAGATTCTATTTACAAACAAAATGTAAAAAATCAAGAAAAAGAAATACAACAAACTGTAGACTCTATTAAATTAGCAAATAAAGAAGCTCAGGATGCTGCTAAAATTAACAGAGCAAATAAAAAACGTGAAGAAGAAGCAATTAAAAAACTACAACAAGATGGTATAAAAATCGATGAAGATTTTAAATCATCTCTTAATTTAATCAATGAAGACTTCTTTGACTACACAAGCTCTAAAAATTCAGCTAATGCTTTAAATGCAGCGTTTAATAAGTATGGTATTAGTGCAAATTCAGGCGCATTGCCTTACGGGCAAACAGGAAGACACGCAGTCTTTCTTACCAATAAAGATGGTTCTGCTACCTATGCAGTTAAGTTTGATGATGTAAAACTAGATAAAGCTGCTAGTGTAAAAGAGTTAAGAGAGTTCTTATTAGCAAATGCGGTTGAACCGGAAAACAATTACATTCCTGATGCTAAAGAAGAAGATATAATAAGAAAATCTTTTCGAGCTAAAAACAGTAGGACACAAGCGTTAGTTAATCCTGACGGGACATTGTCCACACATTTATTTACACAATATGAAGAGGACGGCAAGTTTTATGTTGTCCCTACTTTATTTCCTAAAGACCCTAATCAATCTAGTTCTCGTAGAGAAGATTGGTTAAAATTAGATATGGATGATTCGATAAATCTAGCCAAAATAAGAGGTGAGGTTTTTGAATTTGCTACAGAAAAAGAAGCGCAAGATTTTGCAGAGGGGGCGTGGAAAAATGTAAGTACTGTTGATTTAGAAGGAGAGGAGTTCTATAAAAAAAGAGGTCTTGATTATAGTGGAGCAAGAATTATGTATGATGAGTATGAGGCAGCTCGTGATGAACGATTGATGATAGATGATATTCTAGATAGATTAGAAAATAGTGATAAGTATTATGAATTTAGTGAAGAGGAAATAAAAGAAATAAAAGAAAAGTATCCTGACTTAGTAGTTGATGGAAGAGTAATTTTAGATGCAGGTAGTGAAGATGAAGCTGCGGAACTTAAACAAAGAAGGGATGAACTTTTAAAAATAGAAGAAGCTAGATTTGAGGCAGTCATAGACAATCAAGATATGGCTAGAGCTCGTGAGGATTTTGACGCTTATTTAGCTGAACAACGTAGAAAAAACGCACAAGGTGCTGCAGCTATAAATCGTTTAGCTAAGTATGACTACACAATGTTAGATGCAGAAGTTGTAAATACTTTTGGTGTAAGGGCTAGTGATTTAGTAAACTATGTTCCAACGGAAGAATGGGAAGCAGAGCTTAAAAATGATTACATTGCAAGATTAAATACCATTGTTCAAACAGAAGATGCAGCAGCTTTAAAATATGATTTAGCTAAAACTTACTTCACAGAAAAAGAAAACAAAAATATTCAAGCAGAGTTTACAGATAATTGGGAAGCAATACAAAAATCTTGGCTTGACGGATATGCAAGGGGTATGGCTATTGAGCAAATAGTTATGATACAGTTAGGCATTACAGATATGGAAGACCCTAACGACAAAGCAGAAGCAGCATTAAAAATTGCAAAAGCTTTATCTGAGCAGTCAGGCACACAGTCTCGTGTAAACGCAAGATACTTTGGTCAAAAGACTGCTGCGGAAGGATGGAATAATTTTAGAAGAGACCCGATGGAGTGGATGTTAGGATTAGCAGCTAACTCTATTAGTCAGATGTTGCCGTATGGTATGTGGATTATACCTTCTACCACTGCGACAGGAGCAGGAACAGGTGCAGTTATTGGTGGTAGTGCAGGAGGAGTAGGCGCAGTACCCGGAGCAATTACAGGAGGGGTTTGGGGATTGCGTACAGGATTTGGTGCAACTAGTTTTGCAATGGAATACGGAAATGCTTTCTTGGAAGCAATGGATAGCCAAGGGTATAACTTTTTAAACCCCGCAGATGTTGAGATGGCTCTAATGGATGAAAAAGTTTGGGAGGAAACAAATGATAGAGGAGTAAAAAGAGGTTTGACAATTGGTACGGTAGATTTTATATCAGCCGGACTTGCGGGTAGAGTATTTAAAGCAGGCACACTTTCAACTCGAACTGCTGCGTTGGGTGCATTTACTGCAGAAAGATTTGCGTTTGACCCGTTTATGGAAGCTACAGGTGAATATCTTGCACAAAAATCTGTAGGAGATGAAATAGATTGGTTGGAGGTTGGAGCAGAAGCCGGAGGTGGTTTTGGTAATCAATCATCACAAGCTGCAGTTAACGTATATATAGACCAAAGAAATAGAAGCACGGTAGATATAGCTGAGAAGCTTGCCAACAACAGGTCTTTCTTTATGAACGAAAGAGCAAGCAACACAAGAATATCTGAGTGGGCAAACAATATGTTTCAGTTAGGTAAAATAGATGAAGCCACTAATCAAAAGATACAGAAAAACGTAGGGACAAGAAAAACAGTTAATGAGTTGTTAGGAGTTAACAAAGCTTCTAGATTTAATTCCGGTAAGACAAGAAGAGTAAGAACTAGATTGTCTGAACTAATTGAGGCTAGAAATTTGTTATCGGCTACACCATCATTAAAAGAAGTATATGCCAAAACTATAAAACAAATAAATGAAGAGATAAGACAAACCGTATTAGACGGTGATGTAGTGGCAGAAATGGATATACAAAATAATGAAAACGTAGGTGGAATAGGAGTAAACTTAGATGCGGTATTCGGTAAGACAAAAGAAGATGCTGCGCCAACTTATTATTGGAGAGGCAAGTTAGTTACTAGAGCTAAGTTTATGAATAATGTAGAGAAACAAAAAGAACCGGGTGCGTTACAAAAATTGCGTGATAAAATTACAGGTACAATAGGAGCGTCCACTAAAGTTTTCGGAGATTTAGAAGCACAAGTAGAACTTAAAAAATTAAAAGATGCCATTCAAGAGCGAAGCACAAAGAAAGTGGATGTACAAGAACAAACCACTGATGGCGGCACGGTGGGAGAAGGAAACGTTCAACAAGAACTTACCACTGAAAGTGTCGAGACAGAGACGACCCAACCGGAAGAGTTAGAGGTTGGTACTAATCCTATAGCATATACACAGACTAATAAAGATAAAACAAAGACCTTTAGTTACTCTGAAATTATAGAAGATATTTCAGAAGAAGATAATGAGCAAACTGCAGGAATAAAAAAGGTTACGTTTGACGGAGAGTCAGAAATAAAAGAAACAGGAAGAAAAAAGAAAGTAAGTGGAGATGTCTATGTTCCTGTAGAAGAAACAAGATTTAAAAAATTTAAAGAAGAAATAATAGAAGACCTCAAAGACCAAGAAATTATTGATGGTGAAAATATTACTGAAGAAGATGTAGAGATTTTAATAAAAGAAGTTAAACTTGTTCCTGAAAGCAATAAGAGTGCTGCATCCGGGAACATTATATTTAAAGTAAGAGTAAGACGTAAAGGTGAAAACTTAAGTCGTATGGACACTTCAGTCTATTTTAAAAACAAACCTACTAAAGAAGCAGTAAGCGAAACAACTGAAACTGAAGAAACAACTGAAGAAATATTTAGTGATGTAGAACTAGAAAATATATCTGAAGAGTTAAAAGACCTTGAAGCTTTTGTTAAAAGAGAAAACCCTAAGTTGAGCATTAAGCCTAACTTAACTACACAAGAAAAACAAAAAGCTTTAGACGATGAAGCTTATAGAATTCTTACTGAAGCTGAGAACGCAGGTCTTTCTGAAAACGCATACACAGTTGAGAATCCCCAAGTACAAACCATACCTATTGTTATAACTGAAAACTCTGAACTAGCAAACAAAGTTAGACGAATGGGATTAGAAGAATTAATTGGAAAGAAAATTAATTTAGTAATGGCTGACCAATTAGTAACTAACTCTAGATATATGGGTGGTCCTTTCTTCCCTTTACAAGAAGGGTTGTTTAATAAAGTAGCGTGGGCTTCAATGGACACAAGAGCAGCTAATCAAATTATTAAGGGTGCAATAAATTCTGATTACACTGTTGTATATAATATGACACCTAACGCAGTTAATGCTAATGTTGCAATGCGTACAGAGTTCTTGTCTCGTTTAGAAAACTTAGACGCAGACACCCAATCAATTATATTTGAACAAGTTAAAGACCATTTAGCTAGTAAAGTTTATAAAAAAGATACGGCTAAAGTTAAAGAGTTACTTACAAACTCGACCACGCTTGAAGAGTTCTTTGACGGCTTAGACTTTGATGTAACTGTTAAATCTAAAGTTATAGAAGATATTCTTCCGTTTAGAAATAAAGAAGCTCAGACAGAGCTTGGACAAACATTACAAGATTTAGGTATTACATTAGAAGAAGTGCAAGAAAGTATTACCGAACAATTTGTAAAAGATTTACCTGCGGGAGTAATGACTATGGTCTTAGAAGTACAAGACAAGAATGGAAACAAAGTAACAGAACAAACAAAATCAGAAGCGTTGATTACGCCTAAGCAACAAACAGAAGAAGGGTTGAAGCAACATCCTAACTATCCGGTATACATAAGAGGAAAAGCAATTGGTCTCCTTGAAGAGACAGTTCCTTTTTGGAATGTTGTTCCCACTTCTATGGAAACAATAGATAAAAAAGCTGCAGGTATCATAACCGACAAGCAAGGAAGAAAAAGAACACGTAAGCAACAAGAAAGAGATGCAATGAGAGGAGCAGAAATGAATGCTGATAAAGCTCGTCAAACATCTGAGCCAACCGCTTCTCAATACAGAAGGTTTATAAACTTATTATCAAAAGCTTTCCCGGGAGTAGAGGTAGTTACAGACCAAACTTTGTTTGATGAGTTGTTATTGCAGCCAAGTGTTGTAACTCTTACTACTAAACAAGAAAGAACAGAGAAGCAAATAATATATGGTGCAGTGTTCCAAGGGAAAATATATCTTAACCCTGCTCGTTCAAACTTTAACACACCTATTCACGAGTTCGGTCACATATGGAATGCTATGGCAAAAGAACTTAGACCTGAGCTTTACAATAAAGGTATTGAGCTTATCCAAGGTACAGAGTATGTTACGCAGGTGTTAGAGAACAAGCAATACCAAAAGATAATAAAAGAGATGCGTGAGGATGGAGCAACTGAAGCAGAAATCCAAGAGTTCATAAATGAAGAAGCACTAGCTACCGCTATTGGAAACAAAGGTGAGTCATTTGTAAACGCATCAATCAAGAAAGGATTTAAGAATTGGTTAAATAGATTATTCAATTTTGTAAAATCAGTTGTCGGTTTATCTAAATACACTGACGAGCAAATACAAGACATTACTCTAGATGAATTCTTACAAGGAGTAGTAGTAGATTTATTGTCAGGTCAAGAGGTGTTTGTAAACGCTGAAGTTAAAAACATAGACAATACAGTTAAGTTGATGGCGGTTGAGAATGATGCGCTTACAACTATGGTATCATTATTAAGACAAGAACGTTTTTCTGATAGAGCTATACGTTTGTTTTTGCAAAGCAAAAATTATACTGCATCAGAAATTAAAGAAGCAATGGCTATCGAAGCAGACCAAGTTTTATTTAATGATTCTTTTGTTCCTGCTGAGTTTGGTAATGTAGAAGGGGGAATGAGTGTGGGTAAACAATTGTTTGACCAAATAATTAAAAAACTAAAAGCTTACGCAAAACCTACTAGACAAAAGCCCCGAGCAGAAACCGCAGAGGAAAAAGTCATCAGAGCTAACAAGCTTAGGGCAGCTAACCCAAAACTTTTTGCTTTAACTGATAATGAAATCCTAGCTAAATATCCTAACGTAGGAGTCAAAGGTGAAATCAAAGGCGAGCCTAAAACAAAAGCACAGATAAGACAAAAAGCTTTAGAGTTGTTAAGGGCTAATGAAATATTCCAACAACAACCACAAGTAACTCAAGATGCTCTTGTCGTGGCATTAGACAGAGTTATAGATACACGTGCTAATGTTCAGGTACAAAAAGAAATAAGTGCTATTAAACGTGCAATTAAGAATAGGAAAGAAGGTGCTAAAACTTTACAGGAAGCAAAGAGGAGATTAAGAATGTATATTAGAGGTGCTATTCCTAGAACAGACAACTACACATCAACACAGGTAAACAAGTTTATAAAGATAGTAGCAGAAGCAACAGACGCAACTATATTAAGAGACGTTGATAAGATTAATAAGGAAGTAGAAAAGACACGAGAAAAAATTAAGAAGCTTGTTATACGTGACATTAAAAAATTGGTTAAAGATAAATCAAAGAAAAGAATTACGCAGTCAAGAAAAGGTAGAAGCAAAGGAGTAGGTGCAGAGACACAGGCGTTTATGGAGCAAGCTGATATAGTTTTGAATGCAGTTCTTAAAAATGATGTGGAGAAAATTGAAACCATAAGACAAGAGCTTGCTGAAAACGAACAAGAGATATACCAACTTATATTGAAACTTAATGATGGTCAGAAACTTACACGTGCAGAAGAACGATTGGTAAATCTAGCCTATGCATATGACAACTTCTCAGACCTTCAAAGTTTATCATTAGAAGAAGTTCAAGCTTTATTAAAAAAGTTTAAGGAGTTACGTGCTGAAGGAATAAAAACTTTTAAATCAAGAAGAGAAGCTAGAGCATTAGAACAACAAGCAATCAACAAGCAAGCAGAGGAACAGATAGTTGAAGACTATGGTGATATTGTAGTTGATGATGAAGGTAATGCTAAAAACTCCCAACAACTAAGAAGAGATAGAGAAAACATAAACAAGCTATTGAATGACGGTAAGTATATGAAATGGATTATGGCTTACCTAAACCATTGGAGAATGAATAGTTGGAACTCAGTAGTTACTGCGTTTACCAACAATATGAAGCACTTAGGAACTCTGACTACTCAAATTGATAATGCGGGTCGTGGTAAATTTTTCTTTGAGAACATTTACAAACGTTTGAACAGAGCTGACGAAGCTAATATGCGAGGTTACTTTAGAACACAAGACACCATTGATAGTATTGTTAATTCAGTAGAAGGCATTGACAATGGAATGAGACAAGTAAGAGAGTTGGTGTATCAAGAGGGAGTAATAAATATACGAGTACGTGAGATAAAGCCTGACGGCACAGTTCAAGAGAAGTTCCAAACTGCTGATTATAACCGAGACCAACTATTAAGAATATACGCACTATATAAAGACCCTATACAACGTGCTAAGTTAGAGAAACAAGGTTTCACTCCAAAAGTAATGGAAGATGTTGAAGCATTCTTAGGTACGCAGCTTACACAGGTGGCAGATAAAATCGTAGAGTATTTAAGTAATGATTACTATAATGGTATCAATGATGTTTATCGTCAAGTTAACGATGTAAACCTCAGCTACATTGCAAACTACTTTCCCACTCAAACAATAAGTACTGCAAGATTTGGAAGAATGTTAGAGGACGGAGACTTTGGCGGTCTGTTTAACGCAGAAACTTCCCCTTCATTAAAAGAACGTGCTAATGTAAAAGATGGTGTGAGAACTGATGTTACCTTTACTCAAACTCTAGAAACTCACGTTAAACAAATGGAAAGATATAAAGCATATGCTGCTCCAACAAAAATATTAGCAGGGATAATGAGTGACCCATATGTTGTTAGTATGTTAGAGGCAATGGGTCTTACAAGCAATGTAAGGACTGCTATTAATTATGCAATAAACCCTGATGCGTTTGCAAGAAACTCTGCTACTAATTTTAAATTCATTAACAAACTTCAAAGTCGATACACCTCATTTGCTCTTGCTTTAAAACTAATGCAGATTCCAAAACAGGCATCGTCTTTTATAAATGCTTTAGAAGAATATACTTTCAGAAAAGGCAAAGCAACTCCCGGTTTAGACATCTTAATGTTTATGTTTGATTCAGCCGTTCTTGCAGCCAACCTAGTAGCTGAACTAGTAGATTATGGTTTAGATAAAGGATTGGGTGTAAAAATTGGATTAGAAAACAAACCCTTCCAAGAAGCTATGCTTATGTCCGGTACGTTTAGAAAGCGTGTGGCTCTTGGTGTAGAGGGAGACTTAATGGGATTAGAATCAGGTCAACCTACATACGGTAACTTTGAAACCAACCAAAAACTATGGGCTAAACTTGGACGAAGAGGTAGAAAACTAGCGGCAATGCCAACCATCATTGGTGACTTTATGGGGGTAATGGGATATATGGTTAACTATAGACGTAACATAAAAAACGGTATGTCAAAAGCTGAAGCACTAGAAGCTTTTAATGATTACAATGCTACGCAGCAATCAAGAAGGGCTACTGAAAAAATTCCTCTTCAGATGAACCCAACTATATTTACAAGAGCATTTACAATGTTTGGTAGTACATTGTTTTTGCAGATGAATAAAGTTATGATGAAGGCAGATTCAATTTTAATGGACGGGTATAGATATACTACAGAAGGACAAAACAAACAAGACCTACCAAAACTAAAAGACATAAGAGGGCTATACTTGAACTTAGCAGTAGCTAACGTATTGTTTACGGCAATGTCAAACATATTTTTACTAACCCGAGGTGATGATGAAGATAAACAAGTAGCTTATCAAAGAATGAAGGACGCTATGTTTGGATTGAATTTAATTTATGCTCTGCCATTTATAGGTCAATATGCTGAACAAGCTATGAATGATTTAAGAGGCACGAGAAGAAAAGCATCCGGGGGTATAAACCCTATATTGTCTGTATACAATAAATGGAGAAATGGAGTTCAATATGATGATGCAAACGCTATATTACAATTAGCAAGAGTGACAACTGAAATTGGACTTGGAGTACAAGGCGACCCACTTATAGGTTTAGCGGAAATGTTTAGCGGTCAATTCGATGAAGATTCAATGTATAAATTGCTAGGTGTAAGTTATTCATATAGACCTAACAAACAGTCTTCAAGTAGAAGAAGTAAGAAAAAAACTAAGAGACCAAAACTTGATGATGTAGATGTAACATTTGACGATGAACTAATTATTGAATAGCTCTATCTTTTGTTTTATTAAATAACATTTTTCATACTCTTCTGTCTCTTCAAAGTAAAGTAGTAAATCAAATAGGGTCTGAAGTTCAAGTGGTCGTTCCGGATTATGTATAAACAATCCATCATCTTTTATTATAAAGTCTTCAGGCTTTTCACCCA
>Ga0115011_10003752_pt1 | contig 10317 bp, 3 predicted proteins | sample TroAtlMetagenome_2_FD_88705 | JGI IMG/M metagenome (GOLD analysis project Ga0115011, IMG submission 88705) | Marine eukaryotic phytoplankton communities from Atlantic Ocean - Tropical Atlantic ANT8 Metagenome | ecosystem: Environmental > Aquatic > Marine > Oceanic | place: Tropical Atlantic...
GTTTGTCTATCATTGGTGGCGATGTAAGCTTTAGCAGTGGAGGTGCAGCCATCACTGGCAATGGTGGCGATGTTCGAATCGATGCTGCCACGCTGAGTCTGTCCAGCGGAGGTGTCATTAGTACTGTAAGTCCGGAGGGTGAGACCGGCGGGGCGATCCGCATTAATGCTGGCACGGTCAGTTTGGAGGACGGAAATATCCGGACCGTGGCAGCCGGGGGCGATGGTGGCGAGTTGGTAATTGGCGGCGGGTCATTCCAAGGAAACGGTGGCTCGGTGCAATCTCTCTCGTTCCAAAATAAAGCTGGCAACGGTCGGGCTGGAGCGGTCACGATTACGATGGCCGATTCGATCAGCGGCGCGATGAATCAGTTTGTTGATGCCGCCTCGTACGGCGCCGGTGGGTTGTCACCGGTCAGGCTCAAGGCCGAGAACGTAGTACTGGACGGCCCAGATTTTGACCGAGCCAGCGGCGTGAAAATGATCGCTTACCAAGGGCCGACCTCGACTGTTTCCATCGAGGGCGGCGTGATCGCCGCGCCGATGGGGCGTCTGATCAACGAGGCCCGCGCTGATGCTGGATTGACGGTCAATGACGGCTACGGCTCGATCTCAGTCAGCGGCGACACACTCAGCCTTGGCCTGTCCTACGAGGGCGAAGTGCAGAAAACTGAGGTCAACAGCCTGAGTTTTTATACCCACTCGAAGAATAGCAAACAGACTGGCAACATCAGTGTTATTGCCGCTAACGACATCACGCTCGGCGGTATCTCGATTGTACAGGAAGGATTGCTCCTGGCAGGGAAAGGCTTCGTGGAATCCGGGCCGGTCGGTCGTGGTGGCGATATTTTGTTCAAAGGAACTAATGTGACCGGGCAGGCTGTGCCGAATCCCGTGCTGTGGTTCGACGGCCACTACACCGGCAACCTCACGTTCGAGGCGGAGGATCAACTGACGCTTGGCTTGGGTCGCTACATTTATGTCAACTCCGACCCCTCCGAAACCCACTCGGTGACGTTCAAGGGTAAAAATATACGACTCGGCTATGAGGAACAGTTCAACGATAAGCGCTGGGGCACGAGCTTCTTCCTGGTGCATGATGACATCGTCGACTACATCGCCCCGAACCTCGTCATGCAGGCGGACGAAACGATCACCTTCCTGCCAGGTTTCCAGACCAACGACGATTTTGACACCGTCGGCCCGAACAAGGGTCTGCCGGGCGGCCATGGAGTCTCGGCGGTGGATATTGAGGCTAGGGACATCGTCTTCAACGCTTCCAAGCTTTCGCTCCATAGCAACTTCGATCACCGCATTGTCGCGAGTGGAACGCTCAATTTTGCCAAGCATTCGCAGATCGAAATCAAAGAATCGGACACGGTCGATCAGCCCGTAGTGCGCGACATTATCATTGAGGCCGGCACACTGGAGATGGAAAACACAACCTACCTGCGCAGCACTAGTAGCACACGATTCGCAGCGGCTAATTGGCAGATCGAGGCCAATAAATTACATCTCAACGGCGCGCGGATTTACTCCGAGAGTCTGGGCAGCGGCCAAGCCGGCGACATCAATTTGGCAGTCGGCGAATTAACCTTGGCCAACGGGGCCAAGGTACAAAGTGTCATGCGAGATTCAGGTTCTGCTGGTTCTGTCACAGCGGAGGCGGACTCTATCCATTTGGCCAATAGCTCGAATATCGGGAGCGGCGTGCCGCTTCCGAGTACCGGCTACAACCCGGACAAGCACCAGCCTGGCGCTAACGGCGATGCGGGGGACGTTTCGCTTAATGCACCGTCCATTCTGCTCGAGAGCGGCAGTGCGGTCAGCAGCACGGCACTTGATATCGGCCGCTCAGGCAATATCACCCTGACCGGTGACGACATCCGGCTTGATGGCCGTGCCTATATTTCCAGCACCACCGATGCGACTGAGTTGGCCGGCGAGTACGGCATTTTTAATCCTGACTTTGAGCAGGAAGTTTTTCGTAACGGCAGCATCACACTCGCTGGTAGAAATGTGAATCTCAATGGCGGCAGTTTCCTTAAGAGCACCACGCGCATGCCGTACCGTTTAGCCGGCAATATTTCGCTCACCGGCGACCAAGTTACCTTGGTCGAAGGCAGCTCAGTCGTGAGCAATACCGAGCCGTCCGCTATGATCGCCGCCTGGCGGCAGTACCTTGGCATCACGAGCGCACCGAATTTCGGCGATGCTGGCGGGGTGGCAATCGAGGCGGGCACGGTAATTATCTCTGCAAAAAGCCGCGTGGCCAGTGACAGCTTTACAGATGGCGATGCTGGGAGCATTTCCATTAAGACCGACACGCTGGAAGTATCCGACAATGCACGCGTTTATGCCGGTGCGCTGAATGCCGGCAACGGCGGGGCGATCGAGATCGATGCCGGCCAACTGCGGTTGGCCATGCAGGGGTCGATCGTGGCCGATGTGCGCGACACCGGCGACGGTGGCGCGGTGCATATCAAGGCAGATGAAATGGTGGTCGACCACGGCTCCGTTTATGGTAGTACCAGCGGCTTGGGTGTCGGCAGCCGCGTGCGAGTGGAGGTTGGTGAATTGAGCTTGGCGAACGGAGGCCGGATCGAAAGTGCGTCCTTCGGGATTGGCCAAGCGGGAGAACTCGACATCGCCGCCGAAACCGTGGCCATAAGCGGGCAGGGCGAGTGGTTTGACCCGAAGGATGTTGATGCCGAGCCAAGTGGTGAAGTGACTCGTAGCGGTTTCGTAACCAGCACAGAGGCCAGCGGTGACGCCGGCACGATCCATTTGGACGCGTCGAACCTTGATCTCAAAGGTGGGCTCATCGGCAGCGCCAGTACCGGCGAGGGAGCGGCCGGTAGCATCAACCTCGGCATTACCCAAACCATGGTCCTGCGTAACGACGGCGAGGTTTCTGTACAATCCGCCTTGGCCAACGGCGGAGACATAACCGTCCAAACCGACGGGCATGTGCTGGTGGATGACAGCGAGTTGAGCGCCTCGGCTAAACTCGACGGCGGCAGCGTGCGGCTTTATGGCGGGGGTGATTTTTTCCTCCGCGACGCTAGGACCACCGCTGAGGCAGGGCTGGACGGCGGCAACATTTTAGTCGAGGCGCCGGAGACGCTGGTGTTGCAGCGAAGCCGTCTTTCCGCCAATGCGATCCAAGGTCACGGCGGGTACATCCTGATCACGGCAGACGGCTTTCTGCCGTCGATCGAGACGAGCATCACGGCGTCGTCCGAATTCGGGGTACAGGGCACAGTAGAGATTCGCACGCCGGATACTGACGTGGGCAGCGGCCTCGTGGTATTGCCTCAAACGTTGATCAGCAAAAACATCAACCTTGCTGAGCGCTGCGCGCTGCGGTTGGCCGGGGATGTGAGTAGCTTCTTCCTGAACGGACAGGGTGGTATTCCGGTCTGGGCTTCGCACAGTTATCTGCCGACATTAATCATTCCCGAGCTAGATGATGCAAATAAGCCAAGTGAAAGGAGTGATAATTAATGAAATTAGGTTTTAAATTCATAAAGTCAGCCTGTGTCCATTGTGTTTATCTACTGTTGATGGTACTCGTGGTATTTGTGCCGTTGGGAGTTTCGCAGGAAGGCGTGCTGCCGCCCTTGAAAGATTTGGGGATCGTTGATGATGAACCGGCTGAGATCGTTTTAAATGGGGTCGAGTTTGATGGGAACACGGTTTTCTCCGACGTGGAGTTGTTGGCTCTTGTGAAAGAGCGTCTCGGCAAAAAAGTAAGCATTGAGGAACTAGAGGGGGTGAGGAAAGCGGTTTCAAAACATTATTTTGACCACCGATACGTCAACTCTGGTGCGGTGATTGACGAGCAGGATATGGCGGGAGGTGTCCTGAAAATCAGGGTTGTTGAGGGCTACCTCGATGCCGTGAACGTGATGAACGAGGGCTGGCTGCGTTCCGACTATCTTCGCAAGCGGGTGCAACGCGAAGTCGGAACACCGCTCAACCTGGACGATCTCAAGCTCGCGTTGGAGTTGATCCAGCGTGACGACAAGATTCGCAAAATCAACACAGCACTCGTGCCGGGTGAGGAACTGGGGCAGAGCCATCTCGACATGATCGTCACGGAAAAGAAAGTATTCGACGTGGGGGTCGGTATAAGTAACCGGCGTCCACCAAGTGTCGGGGCGGAGGAGGCGGAAGTGTTCTTGGGCACAAATAACCTCACGAGCCTCGGTGACACGTTGCGAGCGAACTACACGTTCACTCAGGAGGGGATGAGGGAGGTGGACTTTGGGGATGCTGGGAATTACTCGCTATTTTACAGCCTTCCACTGACGCGCTGGGATACAACGCTGGAGTTGGGCCTGACACAGAGCGACTATGCGATTCTCGAGGAGCCGTTCGAGGAACTCGACATCCACAGCGATACAAGTATGTACACCGTGGCGTTGCGGCAGCCTTTGTACCGTGACTTTCAGCACGAGTTCAGCTTGACGCTCAAGGGCGAGCACAGACGAAGCGAGGTGCTGGTGTCCGGCGAGCGCTTCTCCATTTCGCCCGGCTCAGTGGCCGGGCAGACTCGTATTACTGCGCTGCGGCTCACTCCGGAATACGTTTACCGGTCTCAGGAACGGGTGATCGCGGCCCGCACGACATTAAGTTTCGGATTGGACAAGCTCGACCCGATCATGACACCAGACTTTGACCGGAAATACTTTACATGGCTCACACAGGCCTCGTGGGTTGAATCGGTGTCCAGCAATGACACACTGTTGATCGTGAAGCTGATGCACCAACACACCGATCAAAGAGTGGTCTCGATGGAGCAATTCAGCTTAGGCGGCATGAACACCATTCGCGGCTATCGCGAAAACCAGTTGATCCGCGACAACGCGGTGGTTCTTTCTCCGGAGCTTCGCATCCCGGTTTACAAGGATCGTTACGGGAAGGCGCTGGTTTACCTAGTTCCGTTTTTCGACTACGGCACCGGTTGGAATACTGATGGGCCGAGGAACCGTGAGACGATTTACAGCGCTGGGCTGGGGGCCACATACAGTCCAAGTGATTACATCAACATGGCCGTCTACTGGGGGCATGCGTTCAAGGATTTCGACATCCCCAACGACGGTGACCTGCAGGATTACGGCGTCCACTTTCAAATTCGGATCGGCGCTGACTTTTGGGATCCGACTCAATACATCGGACCGCAACAATGACCATAAACACTCAAATCACCAACCACGCTCTCCCGTTGCTCATTCGCTGTGCCTTGGTCGGATTGATGTTGCCTGCATTTGTTCAGGCGGCGGGGTCGAGCGCGGACAGCTCCGAACTACTCAAGCAGGCGGCCGCATACCAGGCCAAGGGACAGGTGAATCTGGCCCAGAATGTCCTCAAACAGGCACTTGTCCAGGCGCAGGCTGCCGGAGACCTGCGGACCGAGGCTCAAGTGAAGAATAACCTCGCCAGCCTCTGGATCCTGGCCAGCCGCAAATACCGCGCCCCGACGGAAGAGCCGGACATTTACCTGCTCGAGAGCCTGAAGATCGCTGAGGGATTGGGCGATAAGTCTCTCGAGTCGGGGATTCGTGCCAACCTCGGAAATCTGCTGGTCGGCATGGGCAACTACGAGGATGCGGTTTGGAATTTCAAGCAGGCGGTCGATCAGGCTGAAAAGGACGGCAACCAGGAGCTGGCCGCCCGTTGTCGTATCGGCATGGGCACGGCGGCGGCCTTTCACGGTTCGATGAGCTTGGCGGAAGAGTACGCCGGGGGCGCCGAGATGAACATTGCCAAGGCCAAAAATGGACGCGACAAGGCGTTACTGTACATCAAGCTGGGCGATGTATACAGCCGGATGATGGATAACGCCTCTGATCGCGCGCAGCGCGGGGCCTACTTGGTCAAGGGTGGCGTGCAATACCACAAATCCGTTTTAGAGGCGCGTAAGGTCGGCGACGAGGAAAGTCAGACTTACTCAATTGGTTTTCTCGCTGGCTTGTACGAGACGGAGGGGCGTTACGCGGAGGCGCTGCAGTTGAGTCGGGAGGCGCTACGGCTGGCGCAGAAACACAAACTTTATGACGCAATGTATCAGTGGCAGTGGCTCGTCGGACGTCTGCACAATCAACTCGGCGATCGCGACCGAGCGATCGACGCATACAAGACGGCGCTGGATAACCTGACTTCGATTCGAGGCGACTTGGCCATCGTTTACGGCAACGACAACAGTCCGACGACTTTCCGCGACTCAGTGGGCCCGTTGTACTACGAGTTAGCTGACTTGCTCTTGTCAAAGGCCGATGGGGTGAATGATGAGAAGGCGCGGACCGCGCTGCTTGTCGAGGCCCGCGATACCGTTGAGTCCCTAAAGGGGGCTGAGTTATCTGACTACTTTCAGGATGACTGCTCGAACATGGTCAACGCCGGTGCGAAGAGCATCGGTCAAATGTCTCCGACGGCGGCGATCGTTTATATCATCCCGCTTGAGAGCAGGGTGGAGTTGCTCGTCGAGACTAAGTCCGGATTGAAGAAAGTGACGGTGGATGTGTCGAGTCGCCGCCTGATGGATCAGGCACGCCTGTTCCGCCATCATGTCGAGCGACGCACAACCTACTTTTTTAAAGGTCACGGCGAAGCTCTGTACGCGTGGCTCATTGAGCCGATTAAAAAAATCCTGGAAGCCGACGGCGTGGACACGCTGGTGTTTGTTCCCGACGGAGCGCTACGCAACGTCCCGATGACGGCGCTCTTCGACGGCAAAGAATATTTGCTTGAGCAATATGCTGTCGGCGTCGCTCCGGGGCTGAGCTTGATCGAGTCGCAGAAGGCAACCTCGCCCAACTCGCGCTTTTTGTTCAGTGGACTCGCTGTGGAACGCCACGGTTTTCCTGGGCTGCCGGCGGTTGTCCAGGAGTCGGAACTGATCTCAAAGAGTTTTGCCCCGACAACATTGATGGACGGAACGTTCCTCAAGGGCGATCTCGTGGACACATTCCTGCGTAATGACTTTCGCTATGTTCACATTGCTTCTCACGGACAGTTTAGCGGACGGGCGGATAGTACTTTTGTGCTGACTTACGATGGTTTCCTCACGTTGGACGACCTGGAAAACCTCATTCGACCAAGCAGCTATCGCGGTGCACCGGTGGAGTTGCTTACACTGAGCGCGTGCCAGACTGCGGCCGGCGACGACAAGGCTGCCCTTGGCCTAGCAGGCGTGGCGATTAAGGCCGGGTGCCGGGCGGCGTTGGCTAGCCTTTGGTTTGTGAGCGATCAGGCCTCGGCGCTGATGGTGGATGAGTTTTATCGCGCCTTGGCTAAGCCGGGTACATCTAAGGCCATGGCCTTGCAGCATGCGCAGACGGTTCTCCGCAACGATCCCCGGTTTCGGCATCCCCGTTACTGGGCTCCGTACATTATGATTGGTAACTGGCTGTGATTACTGATGTTTTTCGCTGGCTGAAAAAGCGGTGATGCTATACTTGGTTTTCCCGAAAGAATGACAATAATTCAAGATTGGCTGGCTGCTCTCAGGAAACGAATTTCCAAGCGGGCATTCTGGGTGGAGGTGCTCGTGGCACTGGTGGTTGGTGGTGGTATCTTTTGGGGTATCAAAAATCTCCGGGCCAATGGCTACATCGTGACGCAGGAGTTGCAACACCACGATTTTCTTCACTTGCTGCAGGATCCGGACTTCGGATCCAAATTGATCACTCATACCAACGTCGTCATCATCGGTGCCGATGAATGGGATATTCAACGATTTGGATGGCCGTTACAGGACGACACCGTCGCACAAATTCTCGGTAAGATAGCCTCCTTCAAGCCGGCGGCCATTGCGCTGGATCTTTATCGCGACATGCCAGTGCCTAAACGGGGTGATCTCATACATCATCTGAATGAGGTTCTTACCAACAACGCGAACATTATTACGATTTCTCAGGTTGATCTCGAGGAGCCGGAGCTTACGATTAAGCCGCCAGCAGTCCTACAAGGAGATGCTGTCCGGGTGGGTGAAAACTCCTTCGCGAGTGATCCCGATCTGAAAATTCGACGGGGCATGTTGTATTTTTACTCGGATGCCGGCATACACCCGTCGCTGGCGATTCAGATGGCAGCCAGGTTTATCGGAAAAAACTGGTGGGAGTTGCTGGTGCCTGCGCCGGGTCCTGTTTTGAAAATCCCATCGTTGCCTTTCCAAACACTTGGTCTGACCAATGGTCAGCCGATTTCTATGGTGGTGGTGCAGAAAACCAGCCGGGGTCAAGCGGTCGAGATTGACAACACCGATGTGATTAAGTTCGTCGCATCCGACAATCCGTTGCAATACAGCGAGGCAGGGGAAGTGATTCCGAGTACCAACATTATTGAATTGTCGGATGGCAAGGATGTGGCTGATTTAAATGGTGATATTTCATCGGTCAAGGTGACAACAGCCGACGGCGTTTTAGCCGTTGACACTCGAGTTAGAGGAGTGGCTTTGCCTCCCTCTGATTGGTATCCGGAAGCCATGGGGGGCGAGTACGAATTCAGTATTCTACTGGATACAGACAACGATCCTTCAACCGGCCTTAAACCCGACGGTATCGATGGCTTGGGGGCGGACTTGGTGGCTCGAGTGATTTGCAAGGTTCGAGAAGCTGAGAATGTGGAGAGCGGGACTGTATTCCGTCCTGCTGGCGGAAACAGTGCTACGAACGAGACCGTGATGCCGGATTTTGCCTTTGGTTCAGTGCGGGATGACCTGTCCGAGCTGAAAATAGGCAAGGCCCTTTTTACAAAATTTGATGGTAACCGAGGCCCTTATTCCGGAACCGATTCCGGGGGTTATACTTACAGCATGGATTACCGAGGCGCGAGTTCCCATCAATTTCCGAGGTTCACCGTTCGTGCCTTGATGGGGGATGAAAAAGCGAAAGAGGGTGATGTTGCATCGGCATCCTGCTGTAAGAGTGGTGAATGCCGGTGCTCCGTTAAACCCAGCGACATCGAAGGGAAGTTGGTGTTCTTCGGAGCGGTGGCATCTAGTTTGAAGGACTATTATGCCATGCCACATAACGACAGGGAACGATTGCTTGCGACACACGCCCTAGCGACCGACCAGTTGCTGCGATCCTTCTACAACGGAGACGAGGTGACTCAATATTGGACAAGAAGGGGCGAGTCATGGTGGATTGGCTTCTGGAGTTTTATGGGTGTTTTACTCGGGTTTGCAGTGCGTGAAAATCCTGGGCTACGCCTGTTGGTTTTGGCGCCAATTATGTTTTTTGGCTTGTTGGCCTTCGCGTCGTGGCAGTTTTACAGCAACCAACTTTGGCTGCCGGTCATCCCGCCGGCACTGGCCATGTTCGGCTCGGCAGTGGTAATGGTGTTTTACCTGTTCCTGACCGAGGGGCGACAGAAGAAGGCCATTAGCGGTATGTTTTCTACCATGGTTAGTCCCGAGGTGCTTAAGTATCTCCAAGAGGAATCCGGCTCGCTCAAATTGGCCGGCGAGCGTCGTGAGGCGACGATGTTTTTTTCCGACGTGGCCGGCTTCACGACTATCTCCGAGAAGCTAGACGCCGAGCAGCTGGCCGCCGTGCTCAACGAGTACCTTACGCCGATGAGCGACATCATAATTAACTACGGCGGTTACATCGATAAATACGAAGGTGACGCTATCATGGCCGACTACGGTGTGCCGATCTGGGGTGACGGCGATCCGCACTCGCACGCATGGAAATGCTGCTGGGCGGCCATTGAGCAGCAGGTAAAACTCAAGTCGTTGAGTCTCGAGTTGAAGGATAAATACGATGTTGAAATCGGGGCGCGCATGGGTATCAACACTGGCTTTGTCTCTGCCGGGAACATGGGTTCTACCCAGAAGATGCAGTACACCGTTATGGGCGATGCCGTTAATCAGGCCGCTCGATTCGAGCCGGCTTGTAAAATTTTCACTGTATTGATCATGATTGGACAAAGTACTTATGATATGGCCAAGGACAAGATCGAGGTTCGTAAACTTGGTTTGCTCGTGGCCAAGGGGAAGAAACAGGCGGTCGGCGTCTACGAGCTTTTGTCCAAGAAAGGTGAACTCGACGAGACCATGACCAATCTTGTCACCAAGTTCGAGTCGACGTGGGAGATCTATGCCAAGCGTGGCTTTGTCGAGGGCAAGCGCGGTTTCGAGGACTGCCTCAAGATCGTTCCGGATGACGGCCCCAGCTTGGCTTATATCGAGCAGTGCGAACACTTCGCTGAGAACCCCCCACCGGAGGACTGGGCTGGCGAGTGGATTCAGTTGACAAAGTGACAGACGCATTCCCGGATTGAACCAATCGCAAACGGACGGCAA
>Ga0115011_10003753_pt1 | contig 10316 bp, 6 predicted proteins | sample TroAtlMetagenome_2_FD_88705 | JGI IMG/M metagenome (GOLD analysis project Ga0115011, IMG submission 88705) | Marine eukaryotic phytoplankton communities from Atlantic Ocean - Tropical Atlantic ANT8 Metagenome | ecosystem: Environmental > Aquatic > Marine > Oceanic | place: Tropical Atlantic...
CAGCAATGCTCATATATTTAGTCTCAATTAAATTATTCTATGGAATTGATATTGGCGACAGACCTTTACTTGTAGCTGGTACTTTGCTTGTAGTGGTAGGCGTTCAATTTATAAGCTTAGGCGTTATTGGAGAAATCTTAAGTAGAACGTATTATGCCTCAAGTAATGAGAAATCTTACTTAGTGAGATGGGATTCTCATAATGAAGAGTGATATAAAAAATCTTTTTTTTATTATTTTTTCAGCATTGCTCCTAAGAGTATTATTTGATGTTATTAATGGCATAGACATCCATTATGAAGAAGCTCAATACTGGGTTTGGTCACAGAACCCTTCCTTAAGTTATTTAACAAAAGGGCCTTTTATTGCTAATGCAATAGCAATTTCTGAATGGATTTTTGGCTATAGTTATTTGGGGTTAAAGTTTCTTTCTTTTGATGCTTATGCAGGAACTGCAATAATTCTTGGGATCTGCTCTTATTTAATTTCTGAAGAAAAAACAGCGTTTTATTTAGGAGTTCTTTTTACTCTTTTTTCACCTGCAATTTTTGCTCTTGGTGGAGTCGCTACAACTGACATATTCCTTTTTTTATTTTGGTCTTTATGTTTACTGGGGTATATAAAATTTTTAAAGACAAGGGATGAGAGATGGTTTTATTTGATAGCCATTGGCGTCGGTTTTGGAGTATTAACTAAACTTTCAGTAATCTTATTTCCTTTATCCGTCCTAATTTATTTCGCAGTATCAGAATATAGATCATATTTTCGTTCAGTAACTTTATACAAAGCCATGTTAGTTGCTTTAACTTTAGGATTGCCAATACTAATTTGGAATTATCAAAATGACTGGGTTTCTATTCAACATGAATTTGGCCACTTAGTTTCAGACAACCCAACAACAAATCCTGAAGTGCTATTTTTTACATTATTGATCACCATTCCTTCAATTCTGTTTGTATTAAATAAGAAGTTTTACCAGTTCACTCAAGGCAAATTGATTCAACCAATATTGATTCCAACCTTATTTGTATTACTATTTTTTCTCTTTAAAAGTATTGCTGGAAAGATTCAATTAAACTGGGCCATACCATTATTTATTAGCTTAATTCCCGTAGTCTCTGCTTTTTTAGCTAAGCTGAGATTTAAATATCTTGTTTTGAATTTCACTGGAATAGTTCTTTTATTTATTTTTTCTAATATTAATCTCACTAAAAATTTTACCTCGAATGATCCAATGCATGCATTAAGAGGCTGGGAATCAGAGATACTGGAATTATTTGGAGATGAGTCTTATGACATTATTGCTTCAAATGACTATAAGCTCTTATCTTTATCCGCATACTATCTAAATGATAGTCAAAATTTATTTTTAGACAGTTCAAAGAACTCAAGGCTTACTTACTATGATCTTTGGGGCAAGACTGTAGAGAATAACGATGCAATTTTATATATTTCTTATTCAAACAAATCTGTTTTAGATAAATCTTTAGATTGTTCTTATTTGAATGATGTAAATAATCATTCGAGAAAGCAATTAACTCTGTATACTTGTAAAAAGTTATGAAGATAGGGGTAGTAGGCGCCGGTAAATTTGGTTTAGTCTTAGCAAAAATAGCAGCAGAGAAAGAAAATCAAGTGCTGTTATATTCTAGAAGGGCAGAAGAAGTAAATTCTATTAATAATGATGGTAAAAGCCTATCTGGAGTAGAGTTTCCACCAAACAAGAGAACATCAGCCACATCACTTTCTAAAGATTTAGTTGATTGTGATGTGCTTTTAATAACTGTTCCAAGTAAGGATTTTAGATCAACAATAGAATCTTTAGATATAGATATAAAAACAACTAAGATTGTAAGTTGTTCTAAAGGCTTTGAAGAAAAAACAGGAAAATTAATGTCAGAGATATTAGAAGATGATTTTAATGTGCCAGCAAATAATATTTTCATTCTTAGCGGTCCAAATTTATCAAAAGAAATATCTAATAAAGAATTAACAGGCACAGTTATAGCTGGCATGAATGAAGATTTCATAGATCAATTAAGTAAATCAATGAGCAACGACTATTTTATACCTTTCTCGAATTCAGATAGATATGGAGTTGAAATGGGCGGCGCTATGAAAAATATTTATGCAATTATTTCAGGTTATTTTCATGGAAAAGGAGTAGGGGAAAATACTATTGGATTGCTTTTAACTAAAAGTTTAGAAGAGATAAGCATTTATAGTCATGCTCGTGGTGCAAATGCATTGACATTTCTTGGTCTCTCTGGAGTAGGAGATTTCTTTTCAACAGCATTATCAGGACACTCAAGAAATTATCAATTTGGTAAATTTTTGGCTATGGATAAAGGGCCTGATGAAGCTTTAGAAATGGTAGATGATACAGTTGAAGGGTTCTTAACTTCAAAAATTGTTCATTCTGATGCAAAGAAAAGAGGACTAGATCTAAAAATACTAAACTTTTTAATTGAGTTATATGATGAGCCTAAATCTTTAGAAGAAGCAAAAAAAATTTTTCAAATTAGTTCTACAGAGAAAGACATTAAATTCAATTTTTAGGTGAAATCTTTTTTGCTTAGATCAGATTCAATTTCATAATTAAAACCAGTAGAAGTTTTAATATTATTTTTTGTTATGTCTAAATCTTGTATATCTAAAACATCTTTATCGAAATCATAGATTGGTTCAATATCACTGTTTATTGCCATCTCTTTGTTTAATGCTCTCTTCTCTTCTGTTTGTTCTTTTTTTCTTGCCCACTTAGAGACATTAGATTTGCCATGTCTTTTTTCTAATAATTCTTGAGTTAAATCAGCAGAAACAAAAGCACTAGTTGCATTATTTCCACCAAATCCTTTTGAATTCATGAATACTATATCTTTCTTAGAGTTAAATTCTCTATCTTCCAAGAAGTAATCCAAGTTCTCTGTAAAGACATCATCAGCTAATTTAGGTATTGTGCAGATACCTGTTAATTTTTGGTTTTCTACAGCACCCATTGCGCACCATATCTGATCCATGCCTGCTGCACCCATTGTATGGCCTAACTTTGATTTAACAGAAGAGACGGGTAGATTTTCAATACCAAATTCCTTTGCAAAAGTAGACATAATATGAGATTCAGTAATTCTGTTAAGAGGCGTTCCAGTGCCATGAGCAAGAAAAGCACTTCTTTCTCTTAATACATCTTCGCCAAAAATTGTTTCAACATCTTTAAATGTTTTTCCAACTGAAAAGTAATTTCCTGCTCCAGGCCCAGAAATAGATTTCTTATTACCATCAGCATTTATATTTACATTAAGAAAACTCCCTCTAATATTTGCGCCTGTCTCCATTGCAAGCCTATCACTCATTAAAATAGCAAAACCTGATGACTCTCCACATACCATACCCATATTGTCACCAAAAGGTCTGCAATAATTTCTATAGTTCAATTCCTCTCCTTCTCCTAATAAACCTTGAAGGGTTTCCATTCTTTCATCAGTTGCCATAGCGCCCATAGCAGTAAAACCTATATATGCTGGTGGACCCAAAATTGCTTCTGATGCACCAACAATAACAAGTTCACTTTTGCCATTCTTTATTAGCTCGACACCAGCATTTAAGTTATATAAAGAAGTAGCGCATGCGCCTATGAAATGACCAGTTATGCCCAGACTTCCAGTGACATATGCATTAATAAAATCAGCTGGCATTTCTGGCAAAGTAAAAGATATCTGCTTAGATGTAGCTCTTTGGCCAAGCGGATGTGATGCAAATAAACCATCACCAGAGTACCTATCCATATTCATTACTGCACAACCAGCAAAACAACCAACTTTATGTCTGCCATATTGATCTATAATTCCTCTTAAATCTAAACCAGTATCCGAAAGAGCATCACTCATACCAACTATAGACATGCCTAGTGCTTTAGGATGTTGTCTGGAAGCATAATGTGTTGTTGGGTCAAGCTTGAAAGGCAATTGCGCACTCGCATTTGCAGGCATATCATAGTCATAGCTCCAAAAAGTATCTCTACAGAATTTGTGTTCAAGTTTTCGCATTAAAGTGTTATCTAAAACATCTTTTTCGCTATCTTTTAAAAATTTTTTTAAACCTTTTTCATCAAGATCTTCAGGAATCATTTCACACAGAGATAACACTGACTTAAGATAATCCATCTTGTCTGCATCACTCTGCATTTCATAAATCATTCTCGTATAGCCTAGACTATGAGAAGCTCTCCCTGTAGGCGTTAAGCCACCGAAACCAACAATACAAGGGATTGGTTTATTAGCCATTATTCGATTTCTCCATTGATAAAATTGTATTGTATATCAAGGTATTAATTGTCATTGGTCCAACACCACCAGGAACAGGAGTATAAGCTGAAACTATTTCTGTTATGCCATTCATATCAACATCCCCACATTTTTCACTAGGATGATAACCTGCATCAATTAAGACTGAACCTTTTTTTAATTTTTTGCAATCAATAAAATTAGGAATGCCCACAGCAGCAACAACTATGTCAGCTATTGCCAATAATCCATCTAAATCTTTTGTTTTAGAGTGTGCAGTAATAGTTGTTGCATTCGCATTTAATAGCATAGAAACCATAGGTTTGCCTAAAATTTGACTCCGACCCACAACTAGAGCCAACTTACCTTCACATGTTACGTTATATCCTTTCAGTAAACGCATTATGCCAAGAGGAGTGCAGGAACCAAATGCACTTAAACCCATTGATAGATTTCCAAAACCTTCTGTCGTCACTCCATCAACATCTTTGCTTAAACTTATACGGTTAAAACATTCAATTTCATTAATGTGTTTAGGAACAGGATGTTGCAGAAGAATTCCATCTATAGTTTTATCGGCATTAAGTTCATCGATAAGAGAAAGTAATTCTTCTGTAGAGCAAGATTTATTTTTTTTATATGTGGAGGTTTCAACTCCAATTTCCTTACAAGCTTTCTCTTTCATTGCAACATAGGTTGCTGAAGCAGGATCATCTCCTACAAGAATTGCAGCCAAAGACGGCGATCTTCCTAGTTCATTTTTTAATTTAGAAGTTTTTTCTGAAAGTTCTGCCTTATTCTTTTCAGCAAAGGCTTTTCCATCTAATACAATACAACTATTCACTTGTATACCCTTGAGTTAAAAGCATATAGTTTATATGATTTCCCTTTCGGGGCATAGCGCAGTCTGGTAGCGCACCTGGTTTGGGACCAGGTGGTCGCAGGTTCAAATCCTGCTGCCCCGACCAGCGCCAGTAGCTCAGCTGGATAGAGCAGTAGCCTTCTAAGCTATTGGTCGGGGGTTCGAATCCTCCCTGGCGCGCCAATTTACTTAGATACCAATCGATTTGTATGCTTCAACTAATTTCTTAATTGAATAAATATAAGCAGTTGTTCTTAAGGATGGATAATCATTCTCATTCCAAATTTCGCTCATATTCTCATATGCTTCTGCCATCATGTCTTCTAAACCTGACCTTACTAGGTCTATTTCAGTTGGACCTTGTTTTAAGATATCTTTAGTTTTTGAAGATACTCGTGATCCTGTTGAGTTCTCGATGATACTTATTAGAGAAGCATTCTCATATTCTTTTCTTCTTTTTTCCATTCTTCCAAAACGCATATGAGATAGATTCCTTACCCACTCAAAATAACTTACAGCTACACCTCCTGCATTTGCATACAAATCAGGGATAATAAGGACTCCTCTTTTAGTTAACTCTTCATCAGCTCTTGAAGTTAACGGACCATTAGCTCCTTCACAAATAATCTTTGCATTTAGTTTGCTTTGATTTTCTTCAGTAACAGTTCCTTCTCTTGCAGCTGGAATAAAGATATCAGTTTCTTTTGAGAAGACTTCTTCTTTAGTCTTAAGCTCCTTCTGATTAGGATAATCTTTAGGGTCTCCTGATTCAGTTAGCCATTTTTTAATTAGATCTACATCTAGACCTTTGGAGTTATAAAAAGAGTGATGATGTTCAATTATTCCAATAATTTTACACCCGTGATCTCTAAGAGCAGTTGCAGCATAGTATCCAACTTTTCCAAGACCTTCGATTATAATTTTCTGTGACTTTAAAGGGCCTTTTACTCTTGTTTTCTTTACATCTACGGAATTGAAGAATGAGTTTAAGGCATAAAAGATACCTCGACCAGTAGCTTCGGTTCTTCCAGCAACACCACCCATGTTTTCAGGTTTCCCTGTTACACAAGCAAAAGCATTTATGTCATGAGGGTTCAATCTTTTATATTCATCCGCAATCCATGCCATCTCTCTTTTTCCAGTACCCATATCAGGAGCAGGAACATTAAGGCTAGGAGAAATTAAACCTCTTTTAACTAACTCTTCAGTGAATCGTCTTGTAATCTTTTCCAATTCTTCCTCGGAGTATTTTTTTGGATCAATTTTCAAGCCTCCTTTTGATCCCCCAAAAGGAACATCAATTACAGCATTTTTAAAAGTCATAAGCGCTGCCATTGCTTCAATTTCTGATGTTTTTATATGAGGGCTATATCTTATCCCTCCCTTTACAGGTTCTAGATGTTCTGAGTGCACAGCTCTCCATCCAGTGAATGTCTTTATGCCTGATTCTAGCTTCACACCAAATCTAATAGTATGCGTGCTATTACATGATTTTATTTGATTTGCTAGACCTCTTTTCACTCCAAGAATTTTGACAGCGTCGTCAAACATTTTTGAAATGCTCTTTAAGAATACATTATTGTCCGATCCCATTTATCGGCCCCCCTTATAATTGCATAATAATGATATAATTTTTTTGCTTATACGTCACAAAAATATGGTGGGTGTAGCTCAGTTGGTTAGAGCGCCGGTTTGTGGCACCGGAGGCCGAGGGTTCAAACCCCTTCATCCACCCCATTAAAATCATCCTTTTAGAGCCTTGAGTTTTAAAAAAAAACTATTCTATATATAATAAAAATTGATTCTAAAAAAAACACAAATGAAAAAAATATTACTGATTCATTTAATTATATTTTCTAGCTTCCTCTTTTCTCAAAGCTTTTATAATTCAAGTGCCAAAACTAATGATGTTGATAAAGCACTTCTTTGGTTACAGTACATGGCAATAGTAGAAGAGGGTGTAGCAATTGAATATGATTCAGCATCTTTAAGAAATAACATCTTAGAAATTAATGGTTTAAAAATCTCTAGATTTATATTTCCAGATGACCTTAATGAGAACATTGTTTCATTTGGTGATCTTGTTTCACAAGGTTCGGCAGGCTATGAAATAGATTCATTCACAGTTAAAAAAATTAAAATAAACCTTCAGTCAGTCGAAGACTTATTGAACTTTTCAAAAACAAGAGATAAAAAATTACTTGCAAAAATGTATAAAACCCAAAGTTACTTTGAAATACAAGAATTAAGCTTTCCTGCAGAAATAATTCTTGACGAGATTGGCGATGAATTAAATTACACCGAGGCATCAGTTGCAAATAGAGCAGCAAAATATTTAAACAGCATGAACATGAAGGTTGAAGCTAAAGCTAGAGGCAAATTAAGAGCAGATGCCATTATGACTGTAGATTTAAATGATGAATTATCTCTTCTCTATTCAATAGATTCATCTATAGATGAAGATAGTTTAGGCTATCAATATTTCAGCATGCTAGAGAAAATAGTAAGCCCACTAGATGAAATTGCTCAAAATCTTGAGGTATTTATATCCATTACCTCAGATAATTGCCCAAACTTATATAAAAGAGATAATCTTGACGCTTGGTTTGCTTATGACGATAACGAATATTGTGAATCAGCAGATAGATTTCTAAATAAATTAGATCTGGAATCAGAATTTGATGATTTAGATGACTTAGTGTCTGACAATGAACTATTTCTAATGGCTAATCCGCCGGGAAGCAGAATATATGGTTTTAAAGTAAATCTAAATTGGTCTAGCAGAGTTCTTCGTGATGCCTCTATTTTATCGGGAGGCGTTATTGATACAGCGCTTTTAACTATTAAAGGTATTTTTGATACCAGGCTAAGTAAACAAGAGTTTAATCAGTTGCTTTATCAATTCTCTGGTGCTGAATTTGGCGAAATTATTTCTTCCGTACTTCAAGGAGATGAAATCTATAGAGAATACTCAAAATATCAGCCAAGAATTAAATCCTTTGCAAATAGCCCACAAGGAATAGGTTTAAGCTTTAAATCTAGATCAGGTATAGACCCAGAATATCTTCTTTATATTAGCGAAAACCCTCTGTTAATAACGTCATTGCTTGATGATGCTGAATTTGAATTACTTTTTAATAAAAGAAATTAAATAAATTAGCAAAGTTTATAGTATTTATATAAAAGTTTTTAATAAAACACTTGAAGTTTTATAAAATAAGCCTATATTTTAGTTAAATAATTCATAAAACAGTGAAATCTGAAGATATAAAGTTAAAAATAAAGATGCCGATGATCCCTTTGAGGGATGTAGTTATCTTTCCAAATACAGTTTCAACTCTATTTGTGGGAAGAGAAAAATCTATTTTCTCTCTAGAAGATGCACTAAGAAGCAATAAAAAAATATTTTTAATTGCTCAAAATTCGCCATCTAACGAAGAACCAACCATTAAAGACCTTCCTTCTATTGGAACTATTTCTACTTTATTGCAAATGATCAAGCTTCCAGATGGAACTGTAAAAATTCTAGTTGAAGGAATTCAAAGAGCGAAACTAGATAATATATCAACCTCTGAAGGATATTTTGCAGAAATAGAAAAAATAGAAGAGACGATTGAAGACTCAAAATATGAAAGAGATCTTCTTTCAACCATAAAAAATCAGTTTACTGAATTTGTTTCAGTTTCGAGGAAAGTTTCTCATGAAATAATCAATCAAGTTGAATCAATGGGCAATCTGTCTAAGGCGGTAGATATAATTTCTTCAAACATTCATCTTTCAGTTAAAGACAAGCAAGAAATATTAGAAAAAGTTAATGTAATTGAGAGAGCTGAATTTCTTTCCAGTTTGCTTGAAGCACAAATAGAACTTATTGAAGTAGAGCAAAGAATTAGAGGAAGAGTTAGAAAGCAGATGGAGAAATCTCAAAAAGAATATTTCTTAAATGAGCAGATTAAAGCGGCCCAAAAAGAATTAGGAGATATAAGTGATGAAAAGAATGAGCTTGATGAATTACAGAAAAAAATTGAAGAAACAAAATTATCAAAAGAAGCCCTAGAAAAAGTCAGTTCTGAATTTTCAAAATTAAGACAAATGTCACCAATGTCTGCTGAAGCAACTGTTGTAAGGACTTATATAGAAACTTTACTTGAAGTTCCATGGAATAAGACCACAAAAATAAATGTAGACCTGAACAAAGCTAAAGAGATATTAGATGAAGATCATTACGGTTTAAAAGAAGTAAAAGAGAGAATCCTTGAGTATCTTGCTGTGCAAAAAAGAGTAAAGAAAATGAAAGCGCCAGTATTATGTTTTGTTGGACCTCCAGGAGTTGGCAAAACATCACTTGGCGAATCAATTGCAAGATCGGTAAATAGAGAATTTACAAGATTATCGCTTGGTGGAGTAAGAGACGAAGCTGAGATAAGAGGGCACAGAAAAACATACATTGGTTCTATGCCAGGTAAAATTATTCAAAAGCTTTCTAAAGGTAAAGTAAAAAATCCTCTCTTTTTATTAGATGAAATTGATAAGATTGGAATGGACCATAGAGGAGATCCAAGTTCAGCTTTATTAGAGGTTCTTGATCCAGAGCAGAACAATAAATTTAATGATCATTACTTAGAGGTTGATTATGATTTATCAGAAGTAATGTTTATTTGCACGGCAAATTCACTAAATATTCCACCAGCTCTTTTAGATAGAATGGAAATAATAAGACTGCCAGGTTATATAGAAGATGAGAAATTAAATATCGCAAAAAATTATCTAGTTCCAAGAAACAAAGAAAAGAATGGGCTAAAAGAAGATGAAATTACTTTTAGTGATAATTCTATTTTAAAGATTATAAGAAACTACACTCGTGAAGCTGGAGTTAGAAACCTTGATAGAGAAATAAATAAAGTCTGCAGAAAGAAAGTCAAAGATCTTTCAATCGGAGGTAAGGCAACAAAACTGATTGATAACAGAGTTGTAAGAAATATTCTAGGTCCAGAAAAATTTAAGTATGGAGAACATGACGACCAAAATTCATTAGGCCAAGTGAATGGCTTAGCTTGGACTTCAGTAGGCGGTGAACTTTTGCAAATAGAAGCTGCACTAACTGCTGGCAAAGGCAGAATAATAAAGACAGGATCTCTTGGTGATGTCATGCAGGAATCTATACAGGCAGCA